>ERZ1292633.222-Hain-H41-02um-R1-222-length-75783-cov-43_pt1 | contig 75783 bp, 58 predicted proteins | sample MGYA00564406_ERZ1292633 | MGnify/ENA primary metagenome ERZ1292633 (study PRJEB36523, sample SAMEA6512639) | groundwater metagenome | collected 2019-01-08 | study: AquaDiva: Metagenomics assemblies of 32 groundwater samples
CTATCGCCATTGTAGACTATCCAGCTCGGGGGCTTGCCCCCGAGATTTTCGCGATGCGGTTAAAAATTATTTTAAGGTCTTTTGCTTGGTTCTAAGTAATTGTGGTGTATAGGACAGCCAAATCCAGCATATTGCAGTTTTCTCGAAAATCTGATTATACCAATCGAGATTATTACTGCTGTTTTGTTAGTTTAGATGGTTTGCTCAATGAGCAGAAAGGGAAATTCCATTACACATAGGAGCGTCGATTTCTTGACTGGGCGTTTCTTCAGTAGCTTGAAACGTGAATGGCTGACAAGGTCATGCTTACAAAACGTATTTTCAATATCAGAATAAATATAAATCAACTACTTACAATGCTTGCCAAGTACAAAATCATTGTCACACAATCTCAAATGTAATCCTCCCCTAGATTATGCAGATATTGAAGCAAGGTGAGGGGGGGCTGTGGCTGATTTATGTTGAGAGCATGGGATGAACAGTGCAAGTTTTTATAAATGGCACAGCAAGTATGACGGAATAGAACTTCCGATCACAGCAAAGCTATACGGCCCTTCTTTAGAATTTCTTTCTCATCAGCAGCGTCTTTGCTTCTCGCTTCAAGCGCTACAACTCTGCATGTTCATCAGTATGCAAATCCGCATACTCCTGGCTCGGATTCGCGTATGGCTGAGATGCCTAGAAAATTTAGAAATATATTCGAAATATATATAATATGGTAATATTAATCTTGGTGTGTAAATGAAGAATAAATGGCTAAGAAAGAATGTTTTTTCTATCGGAAAAATTTTTTATAGAGTTGTAATGGATTGCACTCAGAGTATATTTATTTGAATACTATTACTAAATTAGGGGATAAGATGCATTACGTTATTTCTACGACGTGGGGTCCAACCGATGTTACACGAGCTGCATTACCGTTCGTTTTTGCTGCTTCTGCCTTACAAGCAGGAGATACAGTCATGATGATGCTATTTCATGATGCAGTCACTATCGCTGTTGATGGAACTCATCAGAAAATGGTTCCTTTCGGCCCACCGGCGAAGTTTACTGAGGTATTTTCCAATGTGAATGCTAAGGTGCTTGTATGTAAGCCATGTGCTGAAGTACGCTCCATCAATGAAGATATGCTGATAAATAGCGCTTCCTTTGGAGGAATGAGCGATCTGCATCAAAATATTTCTCGAGCGGATGCTAAATTCATCAGTTTTTAATCTACAAATTTCAAAAGAAGCAAAAGAGGATAAAGAGCTGTAAAGCTAACTAACCACCGTGTAATCGGTGTATGGTATAAATTAAATATGCTTATTCACCTTTGTAGTTAGTTGTGTGAGGTAAAACTGACAATAATAGCTATTCAAATGAGGAGAGTATCATGGCTCGTATCGTAATTTTAGGTGCAGGCATTGGTGGTGTACCAATGGCTTTCGAAATGAAAGAAATGGTTGGTAAAAAACATGATGTCACCGTCATTTCCGATACGCCTACTTTTCATTTTGTTCCATCAAATCCTTGGATTCCACCCAAATGGCGCAAACCGGAGGATCTGAAGATTGAATTGGCGCCAATAATGGAAAAGAAGGGTATTGAATTCATTCAAAAACCAGCAGAAAAAATTGATCCGGTTAATAATCAAATTCAATTAGATGATCACACAATCATAAACTACGATTTCCTGATTATTGCCACTGGGCCGCGCTTGGCATTTGATGAAATTCCCGGTCTAGGTCCAGATGGCTATACTTCATCAGTTTGTCATGTCGATCATGCAGCTATTGCGGCAAAAGATCTCGATCAATTTATGGAAAACCCCGGTCCGGTTGTTGTCGGTGCGGTTCAAGGAGCATCGTGCTTTGGGCCAGCTTATGAATACCTAATGGTTCTTGAAACGGAATTACGTAAAAGAAAAATCCGAAATAAAGTGCCGATGACTTTTATTACCTCTGAGCCTTATATTGGTCATTTGGGATTGGGGGGCGTCGGCGATACCAAAGGAATACTGGAAAGTGCTTTACGCGATAAAACCATTAAATGGATAACAAATGCCAAGATCGACAAAATAGAGCCAGGCTTGATTTTCGCCACTGAGGTCGATGAAGAGGGTAAAGATAAGAAGAAGCATGAACTACCTTTTAAACACTCAATGATGCTGCCTGCATTTACAGGTGTTGATGCAGTGCGGCATGTCAATGCAGAAGGCTTGGTCAATGCACGTGGCTTTGTTTTAGTGGATGAATATCAACGTAACACAACATTCAAAAATATCTATTCTGTCGGTGTCTGTATCGCTATTCCACCTGTTGAAAAGACACCATTGCCGGTTGGTGCGCCGAAAACTGGCTTTATGATTGAATCAATGGTAACGGCCACTGCGCACAATATTGCTGAAGAATTGGCTGGTCAGGAACCAACACACAAAGCAACATGGAATGCTTTGTGTTTGGCTGATTTTGGTGACTCTGGGGTGGCTTTCCTTGCTATGCCGCAAATTCCACCTCGTAACACGACCTGGTCATCAGAAGGTAAATGGGTACATTTGGCCAAAGTTGGCTTTGAGAAATATTTCATGCACAAAATACGTAAAGGCGTAAGCGAACCTTATTATGAAAAGTTAGCGCTTAAGCTATTGGGCGTCACTCGGTTAAAAGAAAAAGGAGAATAAAATGACTATTGATAGAGCAGTATTGGCGATTGCCGGTAGTTTTATCCTGATGAGTTTAGTGTTGGCGCATTTTCATTCCGTGAACTGGTTATGGTTTACTGCTTTTGTGGGTATTAATTTGTTGCAGTCGGCATTTACCGGGTTTTGTCCAATGGCCATGATTCTTAAAAAAATCGGCATAAAGCCAGGAAGTGCTTTCTAATGAGGGTGAGCAGTTGAAACATTTTATTGTGGCCAATTAAAGTTGCCATTTATTGTTCTATCTCTTACTGCAAAGCATATGAAGGTCACGAAAGCATATTCTTTTGATCATTATCTCTACCATTATTTGTGGGATGACCGAGAGTTTTTTAAGTCTGCCAAGCATGCGTGAAGATATGCGGAAAACAACTAAAACCAGATTGGCGTTTAGTTTGCTATCGATACTCCTGTTATCGAATTTATCGTTAGGCGCCGATCGCGCTCCCAACAATGTCATGACACAAATAACGCAGGAAAAGTTGGCTACGCAGACGTTTACTCTGAAACAAGCTGTCGATTATGCATTGACCAACAATCCAGATTTGCAAATCGCGATAGAACGCATCAGCCATGCTGAAGCTCAGCTTGGCATTGTTTTGTCTGCGTTTTATCCACAAGTAACCGCTAGAGCCAGTTATGAGGATTCAAATAATCCCGCACAAGTTTTTTCCATGGTGGTGTCGCAACGAGAATTTAGTGCGGATTCAATTCTAGATATTAATAATCCCGGTCATCGACAAAATTTTCGTCCTGAAGTCATTGGAAAGTTATCACTCTTTCGCGGTGGGCAAGATTATCACCAAAGTAAAGCCGCTGAATTGGGGATAAGTGCAGCCGAGTTTGAGCGTTCAGCAGTACATAATGCCTTAATAGAAGCTGTGACAACTTCTTATTATGCCTATCTTGCTGCACTAGAAGCACAGAAAATTGCGCGAGATTCCATGATCGCCATTACCAGTGAGTTAAATCAGACAAAACTCAGATATGAAGCGGGGACTACCTTAAAATCGGACGTACTATCGCTGGAAGTGAAATTGGCAGAAACGCAAGATGCTGAAATCAGAGCGACCAATGGTATTGAGCTATCTAAAACCAGCATTGCTAATTTATTGGGGATTCCAAGTAATCACACATTTGCAATTTCAGCGCCTTCTTCAATACTCACCAAACCTAGACTGACGGCCTCATTTAATGACTTGCTTGATCTCGCTATGACGGCGCGTCCAGAAATCAAAGCGGTTGCCAAACAACTAAAAATCAAAGAGCATCAATTGAAAGTCGAGCAGGGCGCTCATCTACCCAAAGTGGATGCTTTTGTCAGCTATGGGCAAAATAGTCAACATCCGGGATTTTCCGGTCAAAAGGATAATGTTACCGTCGGCGTTGCTGTCGAAATGAATTTGTTTTCGGGATTTAACATCAAACAGCGCATCAATGCTGCTGAGCGAAAATTGGCAGAAGTGCGCGAAACGGAACGAAAAACCAAATTGGCTGTTGAACAAGAAGTAAAAATTGCATTTTTAAAACTTGAAGAGGCTTTAGCGCGATTACGTGTCACCGAAGCATCAGTACGTGCAGCCAGTGAAGCTTTTAGGCTGGTTAATGAAGAAAGGCGCGCGGGTATGGCTACAATCACTCGTTATATAGAATCTGAGGTTGCCAGAAAAAAAGCCCAATCGAATTCCATTGCAGCTCATTACGATGCTCTGAATGCTGAAGCTGCATTAAAAAAAGCAATCGGAGACTGGAAATAAAGGGATTGATATGCCACCAACTGAGCGCACAAACACGAAAAAAATGATCACTATCCTTGCGGTGATTATCGTCTTGATTATTTTGTTGCTTTACATGCAGGGTGCTTTTGTCAGTAAAGTATCGCCCGGATTGAGTCCTCAAAATCACCAGCCAAATCCAGCCGTTAGCAACACGGCTATTGTAATAAAACAGCAGGTTGGCAATATCTTGACTTGGCCTGGTACAGTGAAATCCAGAACCGTTGCCAACATTGCCCCTAGAATGACTGCACGAATTATCGAGATCAAGGTAAATGTGGGCAATGCAGTTAAAAAGGGTGATCTCATCGCGCGTTTGGATGAGCGTGAGATTAAAGCTCAGGAACAAATAGCGCTTGCCGCGCTAGCGGGGGCAACTGCCGAAGCGAATCGTGCAAAAGCCGATGAACAAAGGATTCGTAGCTTGTATAGCAAAGAAGCCGCGACACGTGAAAATTTTGATGCTGTGACCGCGCGAGCAAAAGAAACGCAAGCTCGTGTCAACCAGGCAACCAATACTGTTCGTGAAGCCAGAACTCATCTTGCGGATACCTTATTATTAGCCCCTTTTGACGGTATTGTGGTTAAACGCCTGAAACAACCTGGTGATATGGGATTGCCTGGTGTACCCATAGTAACTATGCAACTATCTCAAGGATTGCGGCTTGAAGTGGACGTACCTAGTAATTGTGCGAGCCATTACCATATTGGTATGAATGTTACCGTACATATTGATGCCCTGAAGCAAAGAATCGGTGGTCAGATTAATGAAATCAGCCCGGAAATTGACTCACAAACTCATACTCAGTTGATAAAAATCGCATTACCTGCCATTAAAGACTTGAAGCCGGGGTATTTTGGCTGGTTGGAGCAAGCCTGTGAACAGCATGAAACACTATTGATACCTGTCAGCGCGGTTCAACATATCGGTCAACTAGAAGTTGTTCAGGTATTGTCAGAAGGTCAGCCACAGATGCGACATATCAGAACCGCTAAAATTTTTGGTGACCTGATTGAAGTGATCTCTGGTTTACGTGCTGGTGAAACGATCGTCATTCATCCATAGTAGGCGCAATAATGAGCTCCCCCCCAGAGCATAGCTCTCACCATAGTTTGACGACAAAGATTGTTAAAGTTTTCACTACTTCACAACTCTCCATTCTGTTTTTAATTATTTCCCTACTGGCTGGTGCCATAGCGCTTATCCTGACTCCACGGGAAGAAGATCCACAGATCGTGGTGCCGGTTATGGATGTACTGATTGAATATCCGGGCGCTTCAAGTGAAGAAGTTGAGAAACTGGTGGTTACACCACTGGAAGTTTTACTCAAGCAAATCCAAGGGGTGGAATATGTGTATTCCGTCTCCAAGCCCGGTGCAGCGGTTGTTACCGTACGTTATTTCGTTGGTGAAGACTCTAACAATAGCTTAATCAAAACCTGGGATAAGATCCTGGCTAACCAGGACATTATTCCACCCGGCGTTAGCCATTGGAAAGTTATGCCTGTTGAAATCGATAATGTTCCCATCGTTTTGATGACGTTGTCAGCGCAAAATAACGATTATGATTCCATGGCACTACGGCGTGTTGCCGACGAGCTGATTGTTTCCCTGAGAAGTGTTCGCGATGTCGGCAAGAGTTGGGTGGTTGGTGGTGAACAACGCCGGGTTTCGGTTTATGCCGATCCGTCACGACTGACCACACAGGGAATTACTTTGGCTGAAATCACTCAGGCACTCACACATGCCAATGTCAATCTGCAAGTGGGTAGTTTTAAACGTGATAACCGTGAAATTTTTCTAGAAGCAGGCCCGCATTTCAGCTCTACGGCAGAAGTGGAGGCCACCATCATTAAAAGTGTTGCAGGACGTCCAGTTTACCTGCGTGATGTAGCACATATTACAGATGGCCCAGCAGATGTGAATCATTATACCCTCATTGGTTTCGGTCCAGCGGTTGAACATATGCCCACGATTGGTAATGCTACAGGTATCAAACCGCAAGCTGGGCAAGAACGTCAGATGGTGACCATTGCTGTTTCCAAACGAAAAGGCAGTAATGCTGTTAATGTCGCCGAGGCCGTGATTACGAACGCAGAAAAAATGCATGGCACGCTCATTCCTAAAGATATTCTGCTGAGTATCACGCGCGATTACGGTGAAACTGCCAATCACAAAGTCAATGAACTGGTTAAGCACTTATGTTTTGCCATCGTGATTATTGTCGCGCTACTGGCTTTTTCGTTGGGTTTGAAAGAAGCTTTTATTGTTTCCATTGCTGTGCCAATGACGTTGGCACTTACTTTATTATTGGATTACATCACTGGTTACACCATTAACCGTGTTACATTGTTCGCTTTGATTCTATCGTTGGGTTTGTTGGTCGATGATCCCATCGTGGATGTCGAGAATATTCACAGGCATTATAAACTGGGTAAAGAATCGCCGCTAGACGCGCTGTTGACAGCTATCGATGAAGTCAGGCCGCCAACTATACTGGCGACATTTACCGTGATCGTGTCTTTTCTGCCCATGTTTTTTATCACGGGCATGATGGGACCCTATATGGCACCCATGGCATTTAATGTTCCAATAGCCATGATTGTTTCGCTCATCGTTGCCTTTACCATTACACCCTGGGCAAGTTATAAATTACTGCGGAGCGACTATCATCAGCAACAAAGTCATGAAACACCTTTGGAATTCAAACAAACTGCTATCTATCAAGCCTATCGTTCTGCGCTTGCACCATTACTGAAGACCTCTTCGCGTGCAAAATTATTTCTGCTGATCGTGTTGATTGCTTTTATTGGTTCCGTGATGTTGGCGGTTACCCGTGCAGTTCCGCTCAAATTATTACCATTTGATAATAAAAACGAATTACAAATCATGATCGATATGCCACGTGGCTCGACACTCGAACAAACAGACGAAGTCGCCCGTGCGCTGGGTAGTTATCTTTCTACCGTCAATGAGGTCACAGATTATCAAACCTATACCGGTTTGGCCTCTCCCATGGATTTTAACGGCATGGTGCGCCAATATTACTTGCGCAATGGAGGGCATTTGGGTGAAGTGAGAATCAATTTATTACCTAAAGATAATCGTGTACAACAATCGCACGAAATTGCTTTGCGTATTCGACCCGACATAGAACGATTGGGTAAGCAATACGGTGCCAACCTCAAAATCGTAGAAATTCCGCCCGGGCCACCCGTGCTTTCGAGTTTGGTTGCTGAGATCTATGGTCCACCTGAAGCTGATATTGATCGTTTAGTGGCTGTTTCTAAACGCATCCGGGCCGATATGGAAAACACGGAAGGTGTGGTTGATGTGGATGATTTTTCTGAGGCACCACATGACAAGGTGCATTTTCAATTAAATCGGGAGAAAGCCGCCCTGTCCGGTGTTAGCGTTGCACAAGTTGCAGAAACGCTGCGTACTGCTGTTGCGGGACAAAGCGTTGGTATTGTTCATATCGACAGTGAGCGTCAACCACTGGAGATTATGCTGCAATTACCTCGTGCACTGCGATCATCAATACCCGATTTATTGGCGTTGCGGGTAAAAACCGAACGTGGAGAACTGATTCCATTAAGTGAAATCGGAACCGCGAGCACCCTCAAAGCTGACCAGCCCATTTATCACAAGAATCTGCAGAGAGTGAATTATGTCGTTGCAGAAATGGCTGGACGTAGCCCGGTAGAAGCAGTGTTTGATCTCAATGACACCTTGTCTGAACGACCTCTGCCAGAGGGTTTTGTCGCTGAGTTTGCCGGTGAAGGTGAATGGAAAATTACTGTCGACGTATTTCGTGATCTGGGACTCGCTTTTGCGGCTGCATTGGTGATGATTTATGTCTTGCTAGTCGGCCAAACAGGATCACTTACCCTACCTTTGGTTATGATGATCGCGATTCCACTGACCGTCATCGGTATCATGCCCGGCTTTTGGTTGCTTAATCAATTTATGGCGACACCCATTGCGGGTTACCCTAACCCAATTTATTTCACAGCCACTGCCATGATCGGCATGATTGCGCTGGCAGGTATTGTCGTGCGAAATTCCATTATCCTCGTCGATTTTATTGAACGTATTCGTGCCCGAGCCAATGTCACATTAGCAGAAGCTCTGATCGAAGCTGGTGCAATTCGCTTACGGCCCATTTTCTTAACCGCAGGTGCGGCTATGTTTGGCGCATTTGTCATTATCCTGGATCCGATCTTCTCAGGACTGGCATGGAGCTTTATCTTTGGTATTTTTGCTTCTACCTTATTCTCATTACTAGTCATTCCAATAGTTTATTTTTTAATCAACCAAGAGAAGCATGATTAAAAATCAGAATAAGCTTAATACAATAGATCGGGTATTTTTTCTTGTGACAGATTTATTGGCAGGTTTTTAAGACATTTTGTAATCTTTTGCTAAACTGACTAATCCTACTTTGAGATTTCTATGTGATTGAAGTTAAAACTTATTTACTACGCTCACAGCAATTAATCCCTTGTTTCTACTTGCATGAGTGGGCCGATCTCAGTAGCTTCCACATTTTTAGTTCTTCTTCTTGTTCTTCTTGGAATTGTGGCTTCTTCATAAACAGTTTCTTGAATTTTGTCGGATGGTGTTTCAATCATAACAAGCCCACTTTTTTCAATATTTAATTGTAATTCTTTGGTGACGTCAAATGTACTTATTGTGTTTATTGACGATGTTCCAGTTAATAACTGAGTGTCGTTGATAGGAAAATTTTCTTTTCTTTCCTGCGTCGTATTAATGTAAGAGGCATCGTTATTTGCGGTGTTTAGATTGCTTACATATTCGGCAAGTGTGCCAGATGTCTTTTCTTCAAGAGGTTCGTGATTTAAGGAATCATTGACGAAATCAGAAGTGTTCGATAAATTCTCAGAAACAATAATCACATTTTCATTTTCTGAAGAGTTTCGCGTCCGGCCAGACATGTTACGAGTTTTGCCACCACGAAATCGACGTGAACGTCTTCTGCTATCCGATTTTGGAGCAGTGTCTGCGTCTAAAGGTTCTTTTTCAATTAATGCGGAACTGTCATTGGATTTTGAATTAGCTTCGTGGAAAAATTCAATAGCACTCTCATTAGATTCAAATTTTATTTCTTTCTGAACAATCGCTTCCTCATTAATATTCACATCTGCTGTAGCATTTGGTGGATTTTTCTGTCGAGATTGTTTTGTTTGATTGGCGTCACCTTTGTTTCTTCCACGGCGAGATCTGGATCCTCTTGGTTTGTCAGATAGTTTTGCTCTTTCTGTGGGCTGATTAGTTTCTTCATCTACTTTGTTATTTGCAGGTTTAAACCAGCCGAAGAATTTATCAATGAGCGAAGATTCTTTTTGCCTCTCTTCACGAATAGGTGCGGGTTGAGTAGGTGTAACACCTTGAACGGCTGCTTGAGGTTTAATAGGTTGAGCTTTTTTATCAAATGTTGTTTGGTAAGCGTTTTCTTCACTATTTTTTTCAACCATTTTGTAGCTTGGCGTCGGCATCTCGCTAGATTTGATGTCTTCATGACGTAAGCGTGTTATGGTGTAATTCGGGGTTTCGATATGGATATTAGGGATTAATACGATACTAATTTTTTGCTTGGTTTCGATATCGTAGATTTCAGAGCGCTTTTCATTCAACAAGTACGTTGCGACATCGACGGGTAACTGGATGTGGAGTGTATTGGTGCTTTCCTTCAAAGCTTCTTCTTGGAGAATACGCAATATATGCAGAGCAGATGAGTCGGTGCCACGTATGAAGCCTGTGCCGTTACAACGAATACACGATATGTAATTACCTTCGCTCAAGGAAGGTCTTAAACGCTGGCGGGATAACTCCAATAAGCCAAAACGGGAAATTTTCCCAACCTGGATGCGGGCACGATCTTGCCTAAGTGCTTCGTGCAGTTTGGCTTCAACGTCACGTTGATTGCGCTGAACATCCATATCGATAAAATCAATTACGATCAATCCACCTAAGTCTCGTAATCTCAGTTGGCGCGCAATTTCTTCTGCTGCTTCGAGATTGGTGTTCAAGGCAGTATGTTCAATATCCAGTCCGCGAATAGCGCGAGCAGAGTTGACGTCTACGGATACCAAGGCTTCAGTGTGATCCATGACAATGGAACCGCCAGAGGGTAAGGAAACTTGTCTTGAATATGCCGTTTCAATTTGATGTTCGATCTGGAAACGTGAAAACAGAGGAATGTCATCTTGATAATATTTTAACCGGTCTACATTCGCAGGCATGACATGCGACATGAATTGACTGGCTTGTTCGTAAATTTCTCGACTATCGATTAAAATTTCGCCGATCTCATGATTAAAATAATCGCGAATCGCTCGAATAACTAGGCTACTTTCCTGATAGATAAGAAAGACACCGTCTTGATTATTCGCTGCGGATTCGATTGCAGACCAAAGTTGTGTTAAATAATTCAGATCCCATTGTAGTTCTTCTACACTTCGACCAATACCTGCAGTTCTGGCAATAATGCTCATGCCTTCAGGTACTTGTAATTGTGCTAAAACCTCACGCAAGTCATTGCGCTCTTCACCGGTTATCCGACGAGATACACCACCACTATTGGGATTATTAGGAATTAGAACTAAATATCGTCCTGCAAGGGAAATATAAGTGGTAAGAGCTGCCCCTTTATTTCCTCGTTCATCCTTATCCACTTGAACAATAATCTCTTGTCCTTCGTACAAAAGATCTTGAATACGGGAATTGCTGAGATCAATGCCATCTTCAAAGCAAGATTGGGAAATTTCTTTGAAGGGTAGAAAACCATGGCGCTCGCAACCGTAGTCAACAAAAACAGCTTCTAAACCAGGTTCGACACGTGTGATGGCAGCTTTGTAGATATTGCTTTTTCTTTGTTCTTTGCCAATAGATTCAATATCTAAGTCAATAAGTGTTTGACCATTTACGATAGCAACCCGCAGCTCTTCTGGCTGTGTCGCATTAAATAACATTCGTTTCATTTACAACAAACCTTGAGTGTCTTAATTGTTAGTATGCTGGTATTAGAAGCACCAGATTGTTTCATTCTTTCTATGCAGTTGTAATAACGAAGATATTGTAATAATTTTTTATAAAAATCTCTGTCAATTATATGTTTTTCTTGATAAATGATCCATTTTTTGCCGACATGCGTCACGGATAAAAAGTGATTGATTGTGTATCACTTAATTTGTCATTGTATAAGAACAATATTTCTTGTTTTTCTGAGCTTGATTAAATCTTCTCAACCTAAAAGATTATAAGTCAAATTTCAAAAAAGAACCTTTGCAATTCAAGTAATCTCTGTAAATATTTTAATTGACTGTATCAATTACATCATAAAATATGAAAATAATATAATTAAAAGTACTATATTACCTAACGTAACAAAATAAATAATTGCATAAATCCTTAGGAATTATAACTAAGGATTTATAAAAATAAAGTAAATATCAAATAAATTATGAATAGCCAACAAAAAAAAAGTTCTATTCATGCGGTACAGAAAATTCAAATCGCCGACGAAGAATACGATCAACGAATCGATAATTTTTTATTTAAACGATTTAAGAATGTACCAAAAAGTCATATATATCAATTGCTTAGAAGTGGACAGGTTCGCGTGGATGGAAAAAGAATCCGCGCAGATTATCGTTTGCAATTTGGCAATATTTTAAGAATTCCACCGATTCGTTTGTCTGAAAAAGATTGTACGCAAGCGACTCTTATCCCAGCAAAATTTTTTACCTTTCACGTGCTTTTTGAAGATGAAGCGTTATTAGTGATTGACAAACCTGGAGGAATCGCTGTTCATGGCGGGAGTGGCATCAATTTTGGTGTAATTGAGCAATTGCGTGCACAAAATCCCTCTTGGAAATTTCTTGAACTAGTACATCGACTTGATCGAGAAACCTCAGGTTTATTGATGTTGGCTAAAAAACGTAATGCGTTAGTAGAATTGCATCGGCAGATTCGCGATGGACTTACGCGCAAACACTACCTGACTATGGTTTGTGGAAATTGGCTTAATCCGGTGCAACACGTTAAGTTGGCATTGAATAAGTACACAACTGCTAATGGTGAGCGGCGCGTAGCCGTGGTTAAAGAAGCAATTAAAAACGAAACGATCAAACCGATGCTAGCTTATACCATCTTTAGATTACAGAAAACCTGGAATAACTTTAGCTTGCTGGATGCCGAATTGAAAACCGGTCGTACACATCAAATTCGTGTTCATCTTGCCTATCATGGGTTTCCTATTGCTGGTGATGATAAATATGGAAATTTTGAAATCAACAAGCAACTCGCTCGATCAGATCGTACGCTTCACTTGTCACGTATGTTTTTGCATGCCCATACCTTGCAGTTCACTCATCCTATTTCCAAGCAGTCTATGGAACTACATGCGCCTCTGGCTAATGACTTGCAAAGTTTCATCAATCAATTGGATACCAAATTTAGTGTTTTTTAAATATCGGCTCCAAGACTTGCCAAACAGTTTCAAGAATCCTAGGTTGTGCTATTTCATTAGGGTGCAAACGATCAGTCAGGAAAAAATCAGGATTGCCAGCGAATCCTTCAAATAAAAAGGGTACCAAAGGGATTTGGTAATCATTTGCCAAGCGTATAAAAATTTCTTTGAATTTTTGCGTATAGCTCATGCCATAATTGGGTGGGAGCTGCATGCCTACTAGTAAAATGCTGATGTTATTTTCTTGTGATTTTTTAATGATGATTGCCAGGTTTTCGTATATGGTTTGAATAGTTGTTCCGCGCAAACCGTCGTTTGCGCCGAGTTCAATAATGATAATGCCAGGATTGTGAGCAGCGAGGGTTTGGTCGATCCGGTTACGCCCCCCAAGCGTGGTTTCCCCGCTGATACTGGCATTAACAACCTGGTAATGGGTATACTGATCTTTTAAGCGTCGTGTCAATAATGTCACCCAGCCTGTTTCGACCGGTATGCCGAAATTTGCGGAAAGGCTATCGCCATAAACTAAAATCGTTGTGGGTGCTGCTTTTGCAATCGGTATCGTAAAAACAATCAGTAATAATAAAGGAATCAGGGTATTTTTTTTCATGATTAACAAGGACGATCAGGAATCTATTCTTTCGGTGCATGCACTGACCAAGCAAGTTGGTACGGGCGATACACACCTTACCATACTACAAGATATCCACTTACAGATAAATTCGGGAGAAACGGTGGCCATTATCGGCGCATCCGGCTCTGGAAAGTCGACGTTGCTGGCATTGCTTGCTGGTTTGGATTTGCCAACTTCTGGAAAAGTCTATTTGGATCAAGTGGATATTTTCTTGCTAGATGAAGATCAACGTGCAGCTCTAAGAAGTAAAGTGTTAGGGTTTGTTTTTCAATCATTTCAATTGCTGCCTGCATTAACTGCCCTGGAAAATGTCATGTTGCCACTAGAGTTAGCGAATACTGATCAGGCATCCGAAAAGGCACGTCAATTACTGGCGCGCGTTGGGCTTATGCAACGTTTGCATCATTATCCCAAACAATTGTCAGGAGGAGAGCAACAGCGTGTTGCAATTGCCCGTGCTTTTGTCACCATGCCAAAACTGCTATTAGCAGATGAGCCGACGGGTAATCTGGATGCGGAAACGGGTGAGCAAATTATCGACTTGATGTTTGAACTCAACCGCGAGCAAGGTACCACGCTAGTTTTGGTAACACATGATGAAACCTTGTCACAGCGCTGTTCACGCCAAATTCGCTTGTCTCATGGCAAAATAGTTTAATTATCATGAAATCCATTTGTAAATTGTCTTTCAACATGTTACGCCGAGATTGGCGTGCAGGAGAATTGAATGTCTTGATCGTTGCGTTGATGATTGCGATCACCGGAATGACTACCGTAGAGTTTTTTATCGACCGGGTAAAAACTGCCCTGGTTCGTGAAAGTAATCAATTACTGGGTGCCGATTTACTCATTATTTCCAGTGAGCCGATAGCGGATACTTTTCAAAGAGAAGCGGAAAGCTTGGGATTGAAGACTGCTGAGATAGTTAAATTTCCTAGCATGATTTCTAATGGGGAGCATAGTCTATTAACTGAGATACGTGCGGTCACAGCCGGATATCCGTTGCGGGGTAGTGTGCAGTTACACCCCGACGTGCCGATTGGTTTATCTTCGATAGCAGCGCGGTCAATGTGGCAGATTGCAAGTGGTATCCCGCAATCGGGCACGACTTGGGTAGATGAAAAAGTGTTGCATCAGCTGATGCTGAAAAAAGGCGACAGTGTCGATGTTGGGGCGACTCAGTTGCGAGTGAGTGAATTTATCGCGCGCGAGCCAGACCATTCAGTGGGTTTTATCAGCATGGGTTCACGCATCTTGATGAATGCTGCTGATCTCGAGAAAACCGAGTTAATTCAACTTGGCAGTCGTGTTTCCTATAATCTTCAGGTTGCTGGAGATGAAGAAATGGTGCAACGCTTTCGTCATTGGGCTCAAATGCGCTTGAGCAAAGCGCAACGTATCGAAGGTATTCGCGATGCACGGCCAGAAATCAAAATGGCATTGGAGCGCTCAGAAAAGTTTTTAAACTTGGCTGCATTGGCGGGTGTTGTCATGGCGGCTGCAGCGATTGCTTTAGCGGTACGTCAGTTTACGCAACGGCACTTGGATGGATGCGCGATCATGCGCAGTTTAGGGGCAAGCCAAAACCAATTGTTGGTTTTGTATGTTGTTTATTTTCTGAATCTTGGTTTAATAACCAGTGGTATAGGATGCTTGATTGGATTCGTCACGCAGGAAATCTTGTCGACCTGGTTAACAGGGCTCACTGAAACAGTTTTGCCGTTGCCAAGTTTTTTGCCAGTGATTCATGGCGTTGCGGTTGGATTGGTATTGTTGTTAGGGTTTGCGTTACCGCCGATACTGAATCTACGAAGTGTTTCAACCATGCGAGTATTACGCAGAGATATTGGATTATCCAATAAACATGGCTTAATAGGCTATCTATTGGGTTTGTTGGTATTAGCGGTGCTTTTTATTTGGAAAGCGCAAAATTTGAGCATGGGCTTGTATATCGTCATGGGTTTCATTTTGGCTATACTGCTATTTGGTGGTTTTGGCTGGCTGTTGATCAAAATGCTTGCGAGTTTTAGACAGCATGCAAACAACACTTGGCGGTATGGTCTGGCAAGCATCCACCGCCGCTCAATGTCGAGTATCTTGCAGATCGTGGCGTTGGGCTTGGGGCTAATGGCCTTGCTTGTGATGACGTTGATTCAAGATGATTTGATTGAAGATTGGCATACCAGCTTGCCACCCGATGCACCTAACTATTTTTTGGTTAACATACAAGCTGACCAATTGGATTCCTTGAAAGATTTTTTTCAACAGCAGGGTACTGAGTATCCTGAAGTTTTTCCGATGGTGAGAGGGCGGTTGATTAAAATTAACGGTAAAGTGATTGCTCCGGAAGATTTTGCTGATGATTTGCATGCAGAAAGGCATATACGGCGTGAGTTTAATTTATCGTGGGCGAGTCAGCTCAATCCGGATAATCAAGTGACTCAAGGTGTTTGGTGGGGTGATGCTGCGCAACCTAAGCCAGAGCTATCGATTGAGCAGGGTATTGCCAAAATTATTGGTATCAAACTCGGTGATGAATTAACGTATGACATTGCAGGCAGTCATTTTTCCGCACCAGTAACGAGTATTCGGAAAGTGAATTGGGATAGTTTTCGTGTCAATTTCTTTGTCGTCACGCCACCTGGTTTACTAGAACAGTATCCGCTCAGTTATATCACCAGTTTCTATGTTCCGGCTACAGAATCGAATAGAATGCATGAATTGGTGCGTGCTTTTCCCAATATTCTGGTGGTCGATATGGCGACGGTTATCAATCAAGTACAAGGAATGATCGAGAAAGTATCGCAGGCGGTTCGGTTCGTGTTCATATTCACTGTGCTGGCAGGATTCTCGGTGTTATACGCCGCCATCACGGCGACGCAAGATGAACGCATTTATGAAGCGGCCATTTTTCGTACGCTGGGTGCTCATCGGCAACAACTACAACGTGTCTGGGCGGTGGAATTTGCGTTGCTGGGTGGATTGGCAGGGTTATTGGCGGCCATAGGAGCGAGTATGTTGGGTTATGTAATCGCTGAACATATCTTGCACTTTGAGTATCGTTTTAATCCTTGGATTGGGTTGATTGCAACACCATTAGGTGCCCTCATCGTGTTAGTAGCCGGTTTGCTCGGGACGCGTGCTGCATTATCAACTCCACCCATATCCACATTACGTAAGTTGGCATAACTGATTATTCAAGTAAAATCGTAATGAGTGAGGCGATTCCTAAATTAACCGCATTACCGCCATTGAGTTTGTATATACATATTCCGTGGTGTCTGAAAAAATGCCCTTACTGTGACTTTAATTCACATGCAATTCATCCAGTCAGTGATGAACAACTATCATTGGAAGAGGGCTATGTCGCGGCGTTGATACGTGATCTGGAGATGGCATTATCAGATGTATGGGGCAGGCGGCTCAATAGCGTATTTTTTGGCGGAGGCACGCCAAGTTTGTTCAGCGCCTCTTCGATTGATCGAATCTTAACGGCGGTGCGCACTTTGATGCCGTTGGAACATTTTGCCGAAGTCACGCTGGAAGCGAATCCTGGTACCTTTGAAGCACAAAAATTTGCAGATTATCGATCAGCCGGAATTAATCGGCTATCCATTGGTATTCAAAGTTTTGATCCCAATAGGTTGAAAGCAATCGGCCGTGTGCACGATGATCAGGAAGCATTACGTGCCGTGGAAATTGCTCAAAACAATTTTGATACGATTAATCTGGATTTGATGTATGCCTTACCTGGGCAAACACTAGCCGAAGCTCAGCACGATATTGATACGGCCTGCGCATTCGCTGTTTCGCACCTTTCCACCTATCATCTGACATTGGAACCGAATACGCTGTTTCATCGTTATCCACCGCAATTGCCTGATGATGAGCAAACCGCTGCGATGCAAGATGTCATCGAGCAAACCTTGCAACAGAAAGGCTATAGCCATTATGAAACTTCGGCGTTTGCGCAACCGGGAAAAGAGTCGCGGCATAACTTGAATTATTGGTTGTTCGGTGACTATCTTGGTATCGGTGCGGGGGCGCACAGTAAAATCAGTTTTGCCGATAAAATCATCCGACAAATGCGTTACAAACAACCGAAGGAATATCTGGCACAAAATCGCAATGCGACATCGTTCATTCAAACACAACAGGTGCTTTCAAATGCTGATCGCAGTTTTGAATTCATGATGAATGCCTTGAGGCTTCATAACGGATTTGAAATGAAGCTGTTTCAGGAGCGCACCGGATTGCCACTGAGCATTATTCAATCGCAACTACAAGAAGCCGAGCAGCGCGGTTTAATCGTGAGTAATGCTTTTCATATCAAACCTACCATTTTGGGCAAGCGTTTCCTCAATGATTTGCTGCAAATTTTTTTGCCGGAAGTCGATGCGATTCCATCGCAGCCCATTAATACGCAGTAAAATTTCTGATTTGAATGGAGGGGAGTGCAGGTGTGAGTTACGTAAAACCACAAGATGTCGTTGAAAACATGTTGCAGGCAGGTGCTAAAAAAGCCACCTTGCCAGTCAAGCATTTATTGATTCGCGGTTTTCTGGCGGGCGCCTTTTTGGGATATGCCACCACGTTGGCCATACTGGCTGCAACGCAAACCGGATGGGGAATCGTGGGTGCGATGATATTTCCGATTGGGCTTGTCATGATCGTATTACTTGGATTGGAATTGGCAACCGGTAATTTTGCATTGATACCGATTGCAGTCAAAGATCGCAGAGTTTCATGCCAGTTGTTATTGAAGAATTGGTTTTGGGTTTTGCTGGGAAATCTTTTAGGCAGCGTAACATATGCTTATCTATATTGTATCGTGGTCACAAAAATGGGCACGGTCGATCCGGAAACCTTACCCGAATTGCAACGCACGATGATGATCGCGGAAGCTAAAACGCTTGGATACGCAAAGTTGGGTTGGGATGGAACGATTACGGCTTTTACCAGCGCGATTCTATGTAACTGGATGGTCACTTTGGGTGCCGTGATGGCTTTTACTTCGACCGCTACGATCGGGAAAATTGCCGCGATGTGGTTGCCCATCATGACATTCTTTGGCTTGGGCTATGAGCATGCGATCGTAAATATGTTTGTCATTCCTACGGGGATCTTGCTGGGCGCTCCTATTACCTGGATGGATTGGTGGTTATGGAACGGTTTTCCGGTGATTGCGGGCAATTTATTCGGCGGCATGCTGTTTACCGGTTTTATGCTGTATTGGACCCATGCAATGCAATCAACGCAATCAAATCGAGAAGATTAAACTTTATACGAAAAAGCTATCAAGTATGAATTGGAATTTTCACAGCGTATTGAACTGGAGCTTATCTGCAGCGCATAAATATTTTTGGTATATATCTTTCGCAGATGAAGATACTCCAAAATAATAGCCTTGCGCATAATCGCATTGAAATCGAGACAAAATATTCAGCTGATCTACATTCTCAACTCCTTCAGCGGTAACCTTGTAGCCTATACCATGCGCCATGGTAATGATAGAGCTAACCAAATGTTGGCTCTGTGTGTCGGTTGTTACATTTTTAATGAAACCACGATCGATCTTAATCATATTGAACGGATATCGATTTAAATAGCTTAACGACGAATAACCCGTGCCAAAATCATCCATGGTTATCATTATGTTGCATTTTCTAAGACTGATCAGCGTATCAAACACACATGAGTTTTTGCTCATTAGCAATCCTTCAGTAATTTCAATTTCCAGACTGTTAGTGCTGAGCTTATGCTTTGCCAATGCGGTCTGGATCGTTGTGAATAACGACGGATCATAAAACTGGCGTGGCGAAAAATTAACTGCCATTTTTAATGATTGATCATGTGTCTTTTGCCAGATTGAAAGCTGCATCAATGCTTGGTCCAAGACAAATTGACCAATCTGAACTATTAGATCGGTCTGTTCTGCAAGGGGAATAAATTCATTTGGTGGAACTTCACCCAATTCTGAGTTATGCCAGCGTGCCAACGCTTCGAATCCGATTATTTTGCCTGAGGCAATATCAACCTGAGGTTGATAAAACACTTTTAATTCACAAAGCTCCAAAGCTTTATTGAGCTGCTCTTCGAGCTTTACTTGATGCTCGGCGATTTGATTCATCGATTTTGTATGAAATGTATAAGTACCCCTGCCGCTTTTCTTGGAATGATACATTGCCGTATCTGCGCTTCTAATCAGAAGTGACGGAGTATCACCATCGTCAGGATAAATGGCAATTCCCATACTTGCAGATATCAGAAAATTTCGGTTTCTAATTTGAAAACCTTTACTGAATAGATCTTTAATTCTTACCATTAACTGTTGAATAGACGACATGTCGTCCAGATATCCCATCAAGATGATAAACTCATCGCCACCAAACCGGCCTAGTGTATCGTTTGTACGAAGAATGGCATTTATTCGTCCAGCAACATTAACGATTAATTCATCACCACTTTCGTGCCCCATGCTATCGTTGATTTTTTTAAAATCATCGAGATCGAGAAAAGTAACGGCTACCTTTTGTCCATTTTCTTTTGCGTCGTCAATTAGCTGGTTTAATCGATGAATAATCAACCTACGGTTCGGTAATCCAGTTAATTGATCAAACAATGCAAGCTGGCGTAGCTTATCTTCATGTGTTTTTTGTTTGGTGATGTTTTCTCGAATCAGCAGATAATTATCGGGATTCCCGGAGTTATCCAGGATGCTGGAAATTTGCACATGCTCCCAATGTTGATGATTATTTTTATCCAGCGTTTGAATTTCTCCTTCCCAATAATTGTTGGCCAGTAATTCACGTTGGATATCTTCTTCAGTCAAATTGGAAATTTGATTTTTTAATAACTTGCCCAGAATCCTATCAGATGACTCATTATCAGAGTGTGTTGATAATTTTTCAAACCCTCGGTTAGTGTAGATAACATTCAGCTTTGCATCGGTAATAGCAATGGCATTGGGGCTTTGCTTCAGCGCTTGCAACATGATGTTAAGTTTCTCATTGGCTATATTCGCTTCTTTTGCGTAATGATGTTTTTGGTAAGTAGTCTCCAACCCATAAAGTACACTTTGTTGGAAACGTTTTAATATTTGACGGTATTGCTGACAATGAGCATTCTCTTTGTTATCGAGTATACAGATAGTTCCAAAGATTTCTCCGTAAGGCCAGGTGAGTGGCAAGCCATAATATGAAATCATGCCAAAAGCAATATGGGGATTTTTATCCCATTTTGGATCCTTAAGCGCATTTGGAACCAATAGTTCATTTCGCGTACTCATGACAGTTTCACAGTAATGACCAATATCCAAGGGTGATTTTGTACCTTGTTGATAAACATTATCCTTATTGTTGCTTGCAAGAAATACTTCAAGATCTTTTGCGTGTACTCGCATAATGAGCGCGGCGGGTACCGAGAAAACTTCCGCCATGAGGTTTACCGTTTCCTGCCATGAATTGAACATCAATTCAGGAATTTCCAGGTTATCTAAAATGGGATACTTTGATGTCAACACGGGGGAAGCTCCTTGACATAAAATAGATTCATTATCATGATTGATTCAGTCAATAGAAAAATAACCACTTTAATACAATGTAAATTTTGTACACATTGATGGAAATGAAGTTATTGTTATTGATCAATAATGTTATGGAAGAGAAACGAATCCTTTTCGCTCAAATGTCTGAGGCTTGCTACTGAGTGTTTGAATAGGTAGCTATCTGACTGATATCTAATAAGAAATATTCAAGCGATCAAATACGGGATAAACCACCCCATTATTTTCTAATACCAAATTCGCACCATACGCTACTATCAAATATAACCAATATACATATAGTTATTATTTTTTATTATTTCTTGGAATTGGATTGCCAAGGTATATTGCAGAACTTTTCAGGAGTATAAGCTATGGAATGGCAAGGCTGGTTTGTATTGGGTTTGTGCATCTCGGTATTGGCTTCACTGATATTTACTCGGGTAGGCCCTCATCTGATCATGGCGGGTGCACTGACGATTTTAAGTACGACTGGAATTCTGAAAGCCAATGATGCGTTAAGCGGTTTTAGCAATTCGGGACTCATTACCGTTGTCGGTATGTTTGTCGTGGCTGCGGGCATGCACGCATCGGGAGCGATTGATTTACTGGTGAATTCGTTGTTAGGTCGACCCAAAAGTCCTCGTGCTGCGCTGAATCGTATGTTTTGGCCAGTTGCTTTTTTAAGCAGTTTCCTGAATAACACGCCGGTTGTAGCGACTATGATTCCAGCCATTTATAGCTGGAGCCGGAAAATTGGCATATCGCCTTCTAAATTGATGATTCCACTCAGTTACATGGCGATACTCGGTGGTACGGTCACTTTGATCGGTACCAGTACCAACTTGATTGTCAATGGACAGTATCAAACACTTACCGGTGAGGCCGGTTTCACATTATTTTCGATTACCGCGGTGGGCTTGCCGGTAGCCATTGCCGGCTTTGTGTTCATGTGGCTAGCTTTCCCAAAATTATTGCCAGATCATAGCCAAGATCAAGCTTTTGCTAATTTGCGTGAATTTACGCTGGAAGTATCCGTCGCACCGAACGGCCCTCTAGTTGGGAAAACCATTGAGCAAGCTGGATTGCGACATTTACAACGCATTTACTTGGTGGAGATCGAGCGCAACGGTACGCCAATCACGGTTGTTTCGCCGGAAGAAGTATTACAGGGTGGGGATCGACTCGTGTTTGCCGGCGATACAGAGGCTATTTCTGATCTGCTGCGGATTAATGGAATTGTTCCTTCTACCGAGGAAGAGCAAGCTGAAACCTTTAATTTACGACATGCCGAAAGACGGCTCGTGGAAGTGGTTGTTTCGCCGCATTGTTCCGCGCTCGGTTTTGCGATTCGTGAGGCGCAATTTCGTGCGCGATATGGCGCAGCGGTATTGGCGGTCGCCCGAAATGGCGAGCGTATTAAAGGGAATTTGGGCAGCATTATTCTAGAAGCCGGTGATACGTTGTTACTCGAAGCGCGACCGGCTTTTATCAGCCGCCAAAAATATAACAAAGATTTTTTGGTGATCAGTGATTTGCGAACAGAATCGCCGCGGCATGAAAGAGCCTATATTGCTTGGTTTATTTTGATCGGCATTATTACGCTGGCGAGTTTCGAGGTCATTAGTATGTTAAACGCTTCATTGATTGGTTCAGGTTTGATGATTTTGACCGGATGTTGTTCTGCGAATCAAGCAGAGAGAAGCTTGGATTTGAAAGTGATTATCACCATTGCCTGTTCTTTTGCTTTGGGAATGGCCTTAGAGAAAACCGGTGTGGCGAAGTACTTGGCGGAAAACATTGTCGATTTAAGTGGTGGCAGACCTTGGCTGCTGTTGATTCTAACTTACATAGCCATTTCCATATTGACTGAAGTGATTACCAATAATGCGGCGGCGTTGTTGATGCTACCGATCGTATTGGAAATTACGGAAAAGGCGGATTTAAACAACGTGCCTTTTGTCTTGGCGATTATGATGGCTGCTTCTGCAAGTTTTGCTACGCCGCTTGGATATCAAACCAATATGATGGTGTATGGTCCTGGACGTTACCGTTTTGTTGACTTTCTGAAGGTCGGCATACCGATGAACATTCTAACGGCGATCGTTACGATTACCGTGTTATTAATCGGTTGGCCTCTGGAAAAATAGCGAATGGCTTCAGAATGACATGGCGGAGATTGAATTAAGTAATCTTCCGCCCCAAAATTCGCTGGGATAATCTAGAAATTCTTGGATTGCTGTGAAAATCATTCAATGTCATTCCATAACTGTGAACATTGGCAAAATAGCCCGTATTGGGATCTAAAATATGTTCCCGTAGATTGCTTTCGTGCACAAATCCGATTGCCAATGCATTTTGTTGTGAAAAAGCATTGCTTTCATAAACATGGGCGGTTAGTTTATTTAAAGCAATTCGGTTAAATGCAAAATCAAGAACCAGCAAAGTTGCTTCCAAACCAATTCCATGTGTATGGTTTTGCGGATTAGGCAAACCAATTAGAAATTCTGCACGGCGGTGTGAAAATTGAATTTCGACCAAATTCGCAATGCCGACTCTTTCGTGAGATTGCTTTTTGAGGATGATCCAATCGACTGCTTTAGATTGGCATGGGTGTAAAGTATGGGCTTGTTGTAGTTGCTCGGCTAACGCATCGAGGTGTTGGTGTCGAAGGGTATACTGGTTATACTGCATCATGAAAGCGTCATTTTGATAACAATGGTGCAAGTAAGCTGCATCCTCACGTTGATAGCGTCGCAAGTAAAGATTTTTTCCTTCAATCGGTTCAATCCAAGTGCTATCGACTTCAGCATGATTGCATCGTGCTTGTGCAAAATCAGGACGTAACGCCAGTGCTTTTTGAAAGCTTTCTCTGGACTGTGAAATTTCCCCTACTTTCTTGAGTACTTGGCCGAGATTGTTGTAGGCCTCCGGGTATTTATTTTGTAGTTGAATCGCTTGTTGATAACAGGCGATCGCCTCTCCGAAATGATTCATACGTTGTAAGGCATTTCCCAGATTATTGAACGCATGTGGATAGTGTGGGTGGATTTGTATGGCGCATCGAAAGCTTTTTACTGCGTCTTCCAAACGGCTCTGTGCAAAATACGCGTTACCTAAAATGTTGTGGACTTCTGCCTGATTAAAGTCACGGTCGAGCGATTGCTCACAATAGTAGATGGCTTCATTGATTAAACCTTGTTCCCATAAAGCATTGGCATAATTTCCTAGAAAATCGATGCGGTCAGGCGCTGCGGCGATGGCCTTCTTGAAATAATCATTGGCAGTCTGGAAGCGCTTAGTTTGCGCATGAATGATGGCCAGTAAATGGAGCGCGTCCGGTTGATCCGGAAAACTTTTACAAAGCTTAAGGCAACAATTCTCAGCTTCTTGTAATCGTCCGGTTTGATGCAGGTAAAGCGCATGACGCAGAAGCTCAGTTAACTGTTGATGGTGATCGTGATCGTGAGTTGAACTGAGCATTTGTTATTGGATAGGGATCACGATCACTGTATCAGGCCATTGAAAACTATCTGCGTAACACAAGTAAGCTATTAGCGAGCGTACAGTTACCCTATCATGGTTATTGAAGCATTGGTTATACCTACCGTTTCGACCAGGTTCGGGTTTGCTACAAGGTTATTATTATAGGGATCAACAATGACAAAGTTTAGCGTTGAGTTATCTTGAATGCCTGTGAAAACATGCCCTGCAGTATCTAAAATTGCGCCTTCGTCGATTGTTAAGTGGTAAGTACTACCGATGATGAATGCTTCATTGGTGTCGATGACCATAGTAATGCCATCCGGCAAAAAAGACACTTGACTGTCATCGGCAACATCAATGATGCGGATATCAGTGCCATTACTGATGGTGATATTTCCGCTACCTGCAGTAATTTTGTCATCGAATTCCAGTAAAATATTTTCAAAAGGAAATATTGCTGAATCATCTAGGGGCCAACTTTGTATCAACGTAGGCGACGTTAGATCTTCAACAACAGAAAAATTAAGCGTTGTGTCGTCATCAATACCGGCATATGTGTATCCACTAAAATCCCGAATAGCACCGTGATCGATGTGTAAGCTGTAATTGGTCTGTGTTTGTAAATCTTCAGTCGGATTAATGATGACGGTATTTCCACTGAATACAACTTGATCGGGGTCAGTCACATTAATCGTACGAATATCGGAGCCATTACTGATCACAATGTTTCCACTACCTGCAAAAACAGCTTCATTAAAGTTTAAGTGAATACTATTGTCAGCCTCAAATGTACTTCCATCCATCGGATTGCTATCGATTAAAACCGGATCAGAAGGGATGGTAGTGAAATTCAGTGTGGTTTTATCCTGGATTCCCAAGTAAGCGTAACCATCGCTATCGACAATGACACCTTTGGCCATTTGAATGTGATAAGTGGTGTTGGGTACGAGATCTTCCACTGGATCGATGGTCATTTTGCCACGACCGCCGATTGTAACTTGAGTGCTGTCATTAATCGGGATGATACGCGTATCGGTGCCGTTACTGAGAATAATGTTCCCCTTTCCTGCTTCGACAATTTCATCAAACCACAACTCGATGTCGCGATCCACGGAAAAACCAGTCGCGTCGTCTGATGGTATGCTGTTCATCAATTGAGGGTTCGAGGAAATTGTTCTGAAGTTTAAGGTGGTTTTGTCTTGGATGCCCGCATAGGGATTTCCATTTAAATCTGTAATCGCACCCTCATCGATCCGAATACTATAGTTCTTATTCTTCATTAAGTCTCGAAATGGGTCAATCGTGACGCCTCCGAATTCATCAAAATGCACACGACTGGCATCATCGATGGGTATCGTCCGAGTATCTGCGCCATTACTAATAATGATATTGCCTTTTCCAGGCATAACTTGTTCGTTAAAGAACAAATGGATGTCTTGATCGTTTTTAAATGCCATTGACTCGTCCCATGGATTGCTACCAAGTAGAATAGGAGTGGTCGAAATGGGTTCGAAATGGAGTGCAGTATCTTCATTAAAACCTTCGAATACATCGCCTTTTTCATCAGTAATTGCACCTGGGTCGATACGAATACTGTATTCAGTGCCTTCTTTAAAATCAAGAATAGGATCAATAATCACTAATCCAGATTCACTTAAAAAATTGACTTGACTAATATCATGAATGAAAATGGTTTGAGTGTCTGTTCCACTGCTGATGATGATATTGCCATTGCCGGCCATGATTGGCGCATTGAAAAACAACTCGATCACGCCATCGGTTTGGATTGGGTTGAATTCATCTTGTAGGTTGCTTCCCCAAAATATGGGAGGTTGTGGTAAAGCTGCATAAAAACTTAGCTGTGTATTAGTGCTTTCTCCGAGATAAGGATTCCCTTGTTGGTCAGTCACGATACCCGGATCAAATTGAACGGTGTACTGGGTATTCGGTATCAAATCTTCAGTGGGGTTGACGGTAAAGCCAAATTTACCGACCGATACTTGACTGGTATCATGCATTGCAATAGTGCGTGTATCGTCGCCATTACTAATGATTATGTTACCTGCGCCAGAATTAATTCTTTCGTCAAAAGCGAACTCAAGATCGGCGTTAGCTTCCAATCTGCCATGCAGGTTCGTGAAATTGAGTATCGGGTTAGAAACAATGGATGTAAAGTTGATGCTATCGCCATTGGGTAGACCAACAAACGTATTGCCCGCTCGATCTTTGATTGCCCCCGTTTCTATTTCGATACTGTAATGGGTGTTGGGTTTTAAATCGATGGATGGTGTAATATGAACAGAACTTGCTTGACCGAAAGTATCATTGATGATCGTAACTTGACTCGTATCGGTGATCGGAATTCTATGTGTATCGTGCTCGCTACTAATGATGATTCTGCCATTACCCGCCTTGATTGGTTCATTGAAATTCAAAATAATCGGATTGTCGACTTTTAACGAGCTGTCGTTACCCGGTATGCTAAAGGTGAGGATCGGTGGTGTTTTATCAGCATACTTAGCTTGTAAATCTTTGTTTCCTACCAAAGCACTAGAAGTCATTGCGTAGTCTCCGAATTAAAAGTAAACATTACGATTCATAACAATTACAACACGAGTAACAGTACATCAAAAAAGCAAATATGTCATATAGGTGACTTCTTATGCTCTATATGACATATGAGAACTTACAGATCTTTTTTACCTTAGGATTTTACTCCATGTAACTACAATTTCTTAATTGAATAAAAATTGTTTTTAATGCGCATTAATGATAATAAGAAATCCCACCACAAACGGCGAGGGATTAAATCTGAAAGAGATTAAGAATTTGATTAAGTATGTCTTGTTTATGGCTGATGATGCGAATCAGTTTTTCGGAGTCAGGGCCACGCAAAACTATCATCAGCCAAACGCTAAACTGGGTTTAGAGTTATCGTAGGGTTCTATTCAGAAGGATCCATAATAAACCCGATTCTCGCCATTCCTGCTTTAGCAGCAGTACTCATGACACGAGCAACATGTTGGTAAGGGCACATTTTATCCGCACGAATGTGTAGTTCGGTTTGCGGTGCTTGAGCTACCGTCGAGGTAAAGCGCGACGTCAATTCCTTAAATTCTACCGGCTGACCATTCCAGAACAGACTACCATCCATCTGAATGGCTAATTCTATATTTTCACTTCGCGTAATATTGGGCACGTTGTCAGCTTTCGGTAAATCGATTTTGACAGAATGCGTCAATAATGGCGCAGTAATAATAAAAATGATCAATAGCACCAACATGACGTCAACCAAGGGGACAACATTGATTTCAGACATAGGTGCTTGACCGCTATTGTTCTGTATATTGCCACCAAAAGCCATCGCTATGACCTCTCATTTGTAGAAATTGCCTGAGCATTTGCACCATCATAGGACGTTAATGATGAATCGGCATGCTCTGCGGAATGTGTGGTTTGATTCGTTGCTGATATGGGCACATTATCCTCACTCACGGTAACCAAGGTAAAAAGGTCATGTGCAAATGCTTCCAAGCGTGCCAGCCATATTCGATTCCGGCGCACAAAAGCGTTATACGCAAGTACTGCCGGAATAGCCACAGCTAAACCCAATGCGGTCATGATTAAGGCCTCTCCAACCGGCCCAGCTACTTTGTCTAACGTGCCTTGGCCGGAAAGACCAATCTGAATTAAAGCATGATAAATGCCCCAAACCGTTCCAAACAAACCAATGTATGGTGCAGCTGAACCGGCTGAAGCGATCAAGGTCAATCCATTTTCGATTCGCGTGGCTTCTTGATCGATACCATTACGCAGTGTGCGAGTAACTAGCTCGCTGAGACCGCCCGCTGCTGCAAGCTTGTGAGAATGGTAGTTTTTTGAATCGTTTGCAGCATTGATACCCAGCTTGGCCAGCTCAGCAAATGCATTATCAGGTTCGTGATCTTTGAAATCCATTTGCGCCGCTTGAAGTGAATCGAGACTCCAAAAGCGATCAAGAAAAGCTTCTACGCGACGTTTCGCAACAAAATTTGCGATGCTTTTTGTAATAATTAAATACCAGCTTGCAACAGAAAGTGAAACAAGTAATGCCAAAACAACCATGCCGACTTCATCGATCTGCGCAAGAAAATTTGCAAATCCAAGACCATTTTCCATATTCTATTAGTTTCCTTGCAAAACAAAATTAAAAGGTTGCAATGCAACTGCTCGAACTGGTTGACCATCGCGTAGCGATGGGTTGCAATGCCAGTTCTTTACTGCAGTCAGTGCAGCGTTATCAAGGCGTTCATATCCACTACTATTAATTACTTTCGCATTATCAACATTCCCTTTTTCATCTAGCTCTACACGCAAAACTAATTTTCCCTCTTCACTCATACGCCTAGAGATCGCAGGATAAACGGGTGCTGCTTGTTTTGGACAAGAGACCGATAGCTCTGACGATAGCGTTATTGGTGTTGCTGGCATTTGTGCGGGTTGAGCGGAAGCTACCACAGTGGGTTCTGATTCGGCCGTATTTTTGTTGAGAAAATCGGAAGTGTGTTCCTGCGGCAATTCAACCTTTTTTTGTTCAGGTTTGGTTGCGGCCTTAGTAGTCATTTGTTGCCCTTTAACTTTTACCGGAGGAGGCGGTTTCTTGACTGGTTCAACTTTAGCTGGCTGAGGTTTAAGGTTGACAGGATTGGGTGTTTGTTCACGAATAGGTGCTGCTGGCGTAATCAATTGCGCAAATAATGTCACCATTTTTTCTGGAGGGGGGATTAATTTCTGATTCCAAAAAAAATAAAATAACCCAGCATGAATGGCCAAAACAAATAATAAACCCGGTAAGGATATGATACTGCGCTGAGAAATTTGATACTTATTCTGAGACAATAAAAGTGTTTGCATACTTAAAAACAAAAACTGCTTTGACTTGTGATCTGTTTGATGGCGGCAGTCGATTGATTTTTCGATATAATGGATTGAAAGTACTTTGATAAGTACAAATATTAACCGAAACGATAATAATTATCAATTTGTAAATATTGTCAATTCACACTTTAGTATTGTTATGTCTGGTATAACCTTAATGTCAACTATTAATTGGATTATCAAAATGCATCTACCTGACCATCTTATTTCTTGGTTGGGCTATGTAAATAGTCGTTTAATGATGCGTAATGATCACTAAAAAAACAAAAAACTGTTTGAAATAAATATGCAAGATACTATTACAACCTACGTAACGCCCAAGCTATGGCAACGCATTTTATGCTTGATCTATGATTTTCTACTGCTGTTGGCTATTATTTTTATAGCCAGTTTCATTTTTGTACCTTTATTCTCCAAAATGGATAACGAGTATTTTAAACCGCTTTATCAATTTTATTTGTTGATCATCATGGGACTGTATTTCATTTGGTTTTGGACACATGGAGGGCAGACACTCGCTATGCAGACATGGAAATTACGTCTGGTTGATGCAAACGGAGGGGGAAGTATTACTAAGAAGCAAGCTATAACGCGCTATCTTTTAGCCTTGCTTGTCTATCCTTTTTTTTGCATCGGAATCATTTGGATATTTTTTGATCGTGATCGGCAATTTTTACATGATCGGATTGCAGGAACTCGGATTATTAAACTATAATCTGAAGGGCTATAAAATGAGAAAGTGATTTTTTTGTAAGGGATTGTTGTTTCTGATTTAATCGTTTTTTGGAACTGTAAGAAGCTCTACGTTAATACGACCATTATTTTTCATTTACATACTCAAGCTTTCATAAAATCAAATGCGTGAATATATTCGTTCGGTAACTTCCATCCCAAAGCTTTTTTTGAGGGAAATTTCAATTTCTCCGAATAGCCTGATTATTTTTTCTGCAACTGTATTCATTTTTATTATTGATTTGAACTTGCCGCTTGGGGTGGCTGCGGGAATACCCTATGCATTAGTCATTTTTAGTTGCTTATGGGTGAGCGGCACTTATCTTACCTATGTTGTTTCGATATTAAGCTTTGTATTCGTTGTGTTAGGTTTTTATTTATCCCCTGGAAATATAGTGTTATTTGAAGTTGCTTTGATAAATCATGGACTTACATTACTGCTGATTGTGTGTGCTGCAATTATGGTCATCAAGATTAAAAAGACTAACGTTGATATGTCGGCTTTATTGACAAACAATCTGATTGATCCTGTTTCTGGATTTAAAAATATGCACGCATTTGGTGTTGATCTCAATACAGAAACGTTTCGTTGCCAACGCTATCGGCGGAATTTATCGATTGCACTGGTCGACATTGATTTGCATCAACTGACTCAAGATCAAGAAACCCAGTATCCTGCGCTGGATGTTATGCAAAAAATTTCAAATAACATCCGATCTAAAATCAGGGCATCGGATCTTTTTTATCAGATTGATACACAGCTATTTGTGATATTGTTTCCCGAAACAGAGTTATCCGAAGCAAAAGACGTTTGTGAAATTATTCGTAATAAAACGACTTTTCCAGCAGTCAATGGAATGAATAATAAATTTTTCGCTAGTATTGGAATTTCCACCCTGGAAGAAAATGACAGCAGTTTGAATCTATATCAGCGAGCTGAAGCTGCCCTGTCACTTTCGAAGCAAAGCGAAAAACATCAAGTATCTACCTTGCCGGAGATTACTAATAACAAAGACAAAAACGTTGTTCCAGCGATTTTGTCTCGCTCAAGAACTAATTAAGCGATTCGCTTCACTTTGTCCAATTGACATCTGGATTGAATTATCCAGTGAAAGAATCTTTCAAATGAAAATGCCGTCATTTGTTTGATTGCTATCTTATAATTTCATCAATTACTAAAGTTATAGGCATCATCGATGCTTACAATATTTGTGCGCATTAAACGATCATCCTTTTGTAATCTTATATAATTAGCACAATAGAGCTTAGACAAAGGCATAACGAGAGTCTCAATGAGTCTTATAAACAAACCGATGGCTAGGAAATCAGCGAGCCATGCTTTTTCGCCAAAAGTGGCCCGACTGTTACGAGAGTCTTTCTATTTGCTGTTGGTCGGTATCGCACTTTACTTGATCATGATTCTTGTGAGTTATGATCGAAATGATGCGGGATGGTCGCACAGCGGGGTTTTTAATGAAATCCAGAACGCTGGAGGGTATGCTGGTGCTTGGTTGGCTGATCTGCTTTTGTATTTATTCGGGTTGTCTGCGTGGTGGTGGATTGCTTTTTTCCTTTCGATGATCGCTTGGAGTTATCGCAGAATTGATTCCGGTGGTATTTTTGATAAGCAATCAATCGTGTTTTCTATCGGTGGCTTTTTACTACTGCTGATAGCCAGCAGCGGATTGGAGTCATTGCGTTTTTATACCATCAGTGCTTCACTTCCACTTGCACCGGGCGGTATTCTCGGCAACACCATCAGTTATTTCTTTTCCAAAGTATTTGGCGCTATAGGTGCGACGTTACTATTGCTTACTCTGATTGCGGTTGGGTTTAGCCAATTTACGGGTTTGTCGTGGGTACGTTTCGTAGAAAAAATTGGCGAACAAATCGAAGAATTACTTTTTTTCGTCATCAACAAATGGGAAACACGGCAAGATAAATTAGCCGGAATGCTTGCAGCACGTGTGCGCGATGAATTGGTTGAAAATGAGAAGAAGCGTATTGAAGAAACGCCTTCTTTGCACATTGAATTACCTGCCTCAGCCATTGCAAAATCCCAACGGACGATTAAAGAAAAGCAAGCATCGTTATTTTCCGATTTACCAGATTCTTCGTTACCACCGTTACACTTATTGGATGAACCCGAAAAAGACTTTGAGGTTTTATCGAAAGAAACGTTGGAATTTACATCGCGCTTGATTGAACGCAAACTCAAAGAATTTGGTGTTGATGTTAAAGTCGTGGCCGCGTTTCCCGGTCCGGTGATCACGCGTTATGAAATTGAACCGGCAGTGGGCGTGAAAGGCAGCCAAGTCATTAATTTAGTCAAAGATCTTGCACGTGCACTGTCGGTGGCGAGTATTCGCGTAGTCGAAACTATTCCTGGAAAAACCAGCATGGGGCTTGAATTGCCAAATCCGAAACGGCAAATTGTCCGCTTGCAGGAAATTCTTGGCTCTCAAGCTTATGCAGATTCCGCTTCACCGCTCACAATTGCTTTGGGTAAAGATATCAGCGGTCGTCCTATTGTGTCGGATCTCGCCAAAATGCCTCATGCGCTCGTTGCAGGTACTACCGGGTCGGGAAAATCAGTGGCTATCAACGCAGTGATATTGAGTCTGGTCTATAAAGCTACACCGGAACAAATACGGCTCATCTTGATCGACCCCAAAATGCTGGAATTATCAGTCTATGAAGGTATTTCACACCTACTTACGCCGGTTGTGACAGATATGCGTGAAGCAGCGAGTGCCTTGCGTTGGTGTGTTTCGGAAATGGAAAGACGTTACAAATTAATGTCAGCTTTGGGAGTACGCAATCTGAGTGGTTACAATCAAAAAATAAAAGATGCCGCGAAGGGAGAGACGCCGGTAATCAATCCTTTATTGCGCCCAGATGAAACACCGGAATATTTGGAAGAATTGCCAATGATTGTGGTGGTTATTGACGAGTTGGCTGATTTGATGATGGTTGCCGGGAAAAAAGTTGAGCAACTCATCGCAAGACTTGCTCAGAAGGCACGCGCATCGGGCATTCATCTTTTATTAGCAACACAGCGGCCCTCGGTCGATGTAATCACCGGCTTGATCAAAGCTAATATTCCGACTCGAATTGCTTTCCAAGTATCCAGTAAAATCGATTCGCGTACCATCTTGGATCAAATGGGTGCCGAAGCATTGCTTGGGCAAGGCGATATGCTGTATTTACCTTCGGGAAGCGGCTATACGCAACGTGTTCACGGTGCTTTTGTCGCCGATCATGAGGTGCATAGGGTTGTGGAATATTTAAAAGAGCATGGTGAGCCCTGTTACATTGAAGAAATTCTACAAATCGATGATGAAGAAAGCGACGTGGCAAGTACTTTGGAAGTAAGAAAATCACCAGAGGGCGAATCTGATCCTTTATATGATGAGGCCGTCGCTATCGTTGTTAAGACGCGCCGTGCTTCGATTTCTTTAGTGCAAAGGAACTTGCGCATCGGCTATAATCGTGCGGCACGCCTCATCGAAGAAATGGAGCGGTCAGGCTTAGTGTCCGCGATGCAGAGCAATGGCAATCGTGAAGTACTCGCGCCATCACGAAGTGAATAGCACGTTTTGCACGTGCAATTCAATTTGGTCAAATTATAATAAATTTTATTAATATGTCGATTTTAAGCCATTTTTTTACACTGTTGTTGATCAGCCTGATATCAATGTCAGCACAAGCGACTGCGATTGGCAATTTAAAAAAATTTATTGCCGAAACAAGCACAGTCAGTGCTAATTTTTCTCAAACGCTATACGACAAGAGTAGGCGCACGATTCAGGATTCCAAAGGATCGATGCAATTTGAACGTCCAGAAAAATTTCGTTGGTCCTATGCAAAGCCTTATGAACAACTCATTGTAGGGAATGGAAAAGAAGTTTGGTTTTACGACCACGATCTAAATCAAGCAACCGTAAGGCCATTTAATCTTGCAATCGGCAGCAGTCCTGCGGCCTTATTGGCGGGAAATAGCGACCTGGAAGAAAATTTTGTTCTAACGGAACTTGGCTTACAAGAAGGCATGGAGTGGTTAGAAGCCGTACCCAAAAATAAAGAAACCATGTTTGAATTTATTCAAATGGCTTTTTCACCGCAAGGTACCCTCAAATTGATGGCACTGCGGGATAGCTTAGGCCAAACTACTTTGCTTACTTTTTCAGAATTAGAAAAGAATCCGCAACTATCAGAGAGTTTGTTCAACTTCACACCACCCGCTAGTGCCGATGTCATCCGTGAATGAAGCTGCATTGTTTTCAGACAATCTTCCTCAGGCGCCTCTTGCAGAGCAATTACGACCCAAGCATATAAACGACGTTATTGGTCAGAGCCATTTGTTAGGTATTGGGAAACCTTTGCGTACGGCATTTGAATCAGGCAAATTACACTCGATGATTTTGTGGGGACCTCCAGGAACTGGAAAAACCACCTTGGCGCGCATTATGTCGAGTGCATTCGATAGCGAATTCATTGCCTTATCAGCGGTTATGTCAGGTGTTAAAGAGATCCGCAATGCAATTGATCGAGCAGAATTAGTTTTGCAACAAAAGGGACGACATACGATTTTGTTCATTGACGAAGTTCATCGGTTTAACAAATCCCAGCAAGATGCATTTTTACCGTACATAGAGCAAGGGCTGATTACTTTCATTGGTGCTACTACGGAAAATCCATCGTTTGAAATCAACCATGCGTTATTGTCGCGTGCGCAAGTTTACGTACTCACTGCTTTATCCGAATCGGAATTATCACAGTTGATTGAACGTGCGAACAAATTCGCTTTTTCGCATTTACAGTTTACTAACGATGCTCGCCAACTATTAATCGAATTTTCCGATGGAGATGCGCGTCGTTTATTCAATCTATTAGAACAAATCAGTCATGCCATCGAAACTAAAGAAGCATTTGAGATCAGCAAAGACTACATTGTTAATACACTCTCACGTAATACGCGCCAATTTGACAAGGGTGGCGATACATTTTACGAACAAATTTCGGCGTTGCACAAATCCGTGCGTGGTTCGGCTCCAGATGCTTCACTGTATTGGCTTTGCCGTATGCTAGATGGCGGAGCCGATGCTTTGTATATTGCACGACGGCTGGTGCGCATGGCAACCGAAGATATTGGCTTGTCGGATCCACGAGCTTTGCGTTTGACGTTAGATGCTTGCGAGACTTATGAGCGGCTTGGCAGCCCGGAAGGCGAGCTAGCGTTGGCACAAGCGGTTATATATCTGGCGTGCGCACCTAAAAGTAACGCTGTTTATAATGCCTACAACAAAGCACGTAAGTTTATTGCACAAGATAAATCGCGCTCCGTACCTATTCACTTACGTAACGCTCCGACCCAATTTATGGGGCAGATAGGGTATGGTGATCGCTATCGATACGCGCATGATTGTCCTGATGCCTATGCGGCTGGTGAAAATTATTTCCCAGAGGGCATGCCAGAAGTCAGTTTTTACCAACCGACTGGTTACGGATTGGAGCAAAAAATTCAGGAAAAATTAGCTTATTTACATGCTCTAGATCAACAAGCTCGTCGTAAAATATAGCTTTTTAAGATTATTTGGTTTTGGAGCCCACGACATGCTAGATATTCAGCAACTACGTACTGATCTGGATAATATTACTCGCGAATTAGCCAAAAGAGGTTATATTTTTCCAGTCACTGCATTTAATGCACTGGAAGCGGAGCGAAAAACCATTCAAACCAAAACACAGGAATTGCAAGCACAACGCAATACTGCATCGAAAAAAATTGGCTATGCTAAAAGCAGGGGGGAAGATGTTAGTGCCATCATGGCGGAGGTCACGCAATTTGGTGATGAGCTGAAACAAGCTGAAATTCAATTGGAGCAAATTCAGGAGCAACTGCAAAAAATTCTGTTGGAAGTTCCAAACTTACCCCATTCCAGCGTGCCACAAGGCAAAGATGAAACTGGTAATGTGTCAATACGTAACTGGGGCACACCCAAAATATTTGATTTTGAGATCAAAGATCACGTCAGCCTCGGTGAGGGACTTGGATTACTTGATTTTGAAGCTGCCGCCAAACTGAGTGGTGCGCGCTTTAGTGTGATGAAAGGTAGCCTCGCATTGCTACACCGGGCATTGACGCAATTTATGTTGGACCAACATACACAAGAACACGGTTACACGGAAATCTATGTACCCTATTTGGTGAATACAGAGAGTTTGCGTGGCACCGGACAACTGCCAAAATTTGCTGAAGATTTATTTGCGGTCCGAGCGGGCGGCGTCTCTAAAGATGACAATACACCATCATTCCATCTGATTCCAACAGCCGAGGTGCCCATCACCAATATGGTGCGTGACGAAATCGTACCGATGCAAGAGCTGCCGCTGAAATATGTTTCACATACACCGTGTTTCCGTTCCGAAGCTGGCAGCTATGGTCGAGACACGCGTGGATTGATCCGCCAACACCAATTTGATAAAGTTGAACTAGTCCATTTGGTACATCCGGATCAATCTTATTCTGCGCTGGAGCAACTCGTTGGTCATGCGGAAAAGATTCTTCAATTGCTCGACCTTCCTTATCGCGTAATGGCCTTATGCACTGGTGATATGGGTTTTTCTGCGGCTAAAACCTATGATATAGAAGTGTGGTTGCCCGCACAAAACACCTATCGTGAGATTTCTTCCTGCAGTAATTGTGAAGCGTTTCAGGCGCGGCGTATGCAAGCACGTTTCCGCAACGAAAATGGCAAACCCACTTTGTTACACACATTGAATGGCTCTGGTTTGGCAGTAGGCCGGACTCTGGTAGCGGTACTTGAAAATTATCAGAATAGCGATGGCAGTGTCACGATTCCCAAAGTCCTAAGGGCTTATATGAAGGGCCTTGACCAAATCGGAAAAAAAGGAGGACAATAAAACCGTTACAAAAATACCAATAAAATAAGGGCTCGTCACCATGGAACATGATAAAACTGACAATAGCCTTCATCTTAAAACATTGGAGGCAGAAGTACGAGAAGCTGTGGCGAAAGGCTTGCATACGCAGGAAACGGTGCGTCATTTGACCCTGAATGCTATGAATGCGCATCATTTGGATCTGGCCTCATTACAGCGAATCATCACCGCTATCATACAAGGTGTTCATGATGGCGCAACACAACAACTACAACACGTTATCAATCAGACGCAAACTGCAAAATCGCAAATCCACGAAGCTGTGGCTGGTTTAGATTCTGCGTTAGCGAGCTTTGCTCAGGCTTCTAAGCTAGCTCTTGAAGAAGCAGCTAGTCAAACTCAAAAATTTTCTGAGAATGAATTAAAGCAGGCGCATTCTGAGCTGGAAAGTCTGGAAAGTTTGTTTTTGGATATATTGCACAATACTGCGAACACGGCACAAGGGTTGACCGCTGATATTTTGCATGACTTAGGTCGACATGCGAAAAATAATGGCACGGCCGTAGGTTTGCAACTTATAGAAACACTTGAAATTTTTAAACAACAGATTGCATCGATAGGGCATGCGCAGCTTGAAACAGGTGTCAGTTTAGCGCATGCAACTGCTGATCTTATAGGAAAAATTGCCAACGGAGTGTTATCAGGCGTTAATGATAAAATAAAAAATTCCAAACATTAATCAGTCGTTTGTATGAGCATTTTCACATCATTGTTGTGAAGCAAAAAGATTGCTTCGGCTGGTGGGTTTGGGAATGACGAATATTCTGTCAGAGCTATCGTGAAAGTATGGAAATAACGGTGGAAGGGTATAGCATGAGAACTAGCAAATGACCGGCTAGTTACAACAATGCTATCCCCCCATTCGTTGATCGAAGGATGATTTATATTCTAAAATCCTAAAATTCATTACAGAAAAGAATGTTATGAATTGTTCAGAATTGAGATATTAATGTTGCATTTCTAATGCAGCGATTCTTTCTTCCAGAGTAGGGTGGGTTCTGAATAAATTGCTTAAGCCACTACCGCCACCGCTGGAAATACCAAATGCAGCAAGCTGATCTGGAAGCTGCGCTTGTTGTTGCGAGTTAATTTGCAATCTGCGTAATGCAGCGATCATTTTGTTTCTACCCGCTAAGCTTGCGCCTCCGGAGTCAGCACGAAATTCACGTTGCCGACTAAACCACATTACGATAATAGTGGCCAATATACCTAGCAATAATTCAGCAACAATGGTAGTAACCCAGAAAGCAGGACCATGACCTTCTTCCGTTTTAAATATGACACGATCGACTGCGTGGCCAATCACTCGAGAAAAGAACATAACAAAGGTATTGACCACACCCTGTATAAGTGCCAGCGTGACCATATCACCATTAGCGATGTGACTGACTTCATGCGCAAGCACGGCTTCAGCTTCATCTTGGCTCATGTTACTGAGTAAACCGGTACTGACTGCAACAAGGGCATCATTTCTTGACATTCCAGTGGCAAAAGCATTGACATCCGGCGCTTCGTAGATGGCTACTTCAGGCATGCCGATACCGGCTGCTTGCGCTTGCCGTTGTACCGTGGTGAATAACCAGTGTTCTTGAGCATTGCGCGGCACATCGATCACTTGAGCCCCAGTCATCCGTTTTGCGGTCCATTTGGACATCGCGAGTGAAATCAGCGAGCCACCAAACCCAAAAACGGCCGCAAATACAAGTAACGAATTGATATCGAGCCCGATTCCTTGCGCATCCAGAATTCTTTCGAATCCCAATAGCCTTAATGTAATACTTAGAACCAGAACAATAGCTAGGTTAGTTGCTAAAAAAAGCAGAATTCTTTTCATTCATTGACTCCATAGATAATAAACAGCCGCAAAAACTATAAGTAATGTAAGGTTAGTCAGTCAGTTTTCAAGCGATTATAAGATGTTGAAAAACTCTTATTAATTAGTTTGAAAATTTCACTAAGAGTTCGATGGAGTGCGCTCGGTATTAGGGGGGGGCACCTTGTTTTACAGTTACTACTGCAATAGAAACACACTACCGTTTATTTGTGGATTGATCATTTGGAATGTTTGCAGGTAGGGGATCTTGCTTAGGGGGCTGGGATTCAATTCTAACGATTTGAAATAAAATTTCATTCTGTTTGATCATACCCAAATCACTACGTCCCCTTTCTTCAACGGCTTCAAGGCCTTGTTTGAGATCGCTCAGTTCGGCCTCCAACATGTTGTTGCGATGCTGGAGCGCCAAATTATTTTGACGTGCAGCACTGACTTCTTCCTCGACGAGCCAAACTCTTTTCCAACTGGATTTGCTAAACCAAAGTGGATATTGTAGTAAGACGATCAGTGCAAACAAAATGAGTGTCAGAAATTTCATTATCGAAGTTGATAAAATGCTCCTCGACCTGCGTAATGCGCTGCATCCCCTAAATCTTCTTCAATTCTCAACAATTGATTATATTTTGCCAGACGATCGGAACGGGACAATGAGCCTGTTTTGATTTGTAATGCATTGGTTGCAACGGCAATGTCGGCGATAGTGGTGTCTTCGGTTTCGCCTGATCGGTGTGAAATTACGGCGGTATAGCCTGCGCGTTTTGCCATTTCAATCGCTGAGAGAGTTTCAGTTAATGTGCCAATTTGATTGACTTTGATCAATATCGAGTTGGCTATCTTGCGTTGAATGCCTTGTTGCAGAATTTTGGTATTCGTAACAAAAATATCATCACCCACTAACTGAACGGATTTGCCTAATTTCTCTGTTAGAAGTTCCCAACCTTTCCAGTCATGTTCGCTCATGCCATCTTCTATAGTAATAATTGGGTATTTATCAATCCAAGATGATAAGTAATCAACAAACTGTGCAGAAGTCAAATGTAGTCCATCAGAATCCAAATGATATTTATCTTCTTTGTAAAATTCTGAGCTGGCGCAATCAATGCCAATAGCTACTTCTTTGCCCGGTTGATAACCTGCTTCATCAATCGCTTGTACAATCAATTGCAGTGCTGCTTCGTTATTTTCCAAATTGGGAGCAAAACCGCCTTCATCGCCAACAGTCGTTGGCATACCTCTATGATCAATCAATTTCTTTAACGTAGCGAATATTTCCGCACCACAACGAACGGCTTCATGAAAATTCTCAATTCCAACTGGAACGATCATGAATTCCTGCATGTTGATGTTGTTGTTAGCATGGGCGCCACCATTGATCACATTCATCAAAGGAACAGGCATCGACATCAAACCAGCACCACCTAAATATCGATAGAGCGGCAAGCCAGATTCTTCTGCTGCGGCTTTGGCGACTGCTAATGATACAGCCAGGATAGCATTGGCACCCAGTCTTGATTTATTTTCTGTGCCATCCAGTTTGATCAATTCTTGATCGAGAAAACTTTGATCAACGGCATCTAATCCCATGAGTGTTTCAGAAATTTCGCTATTGACACTCTCCACGGCTTTCAGTACGCCTTTACCAAAATAGCGTTGCTTATCATTGTCCCGCAACTCTACTGCTTCGCGAGTACCAACGGATGCACCCGAAGGAACGGCGGCTCTACCGAGCACGCCTGATTCCAGCAATACATCGGCTTCAATGGTTGGGTTGCCACGAGAATCGAGAATTTCACGGGCGATGATATCTACAATTGCACTCATCTACTGTCTTCCTGTTAATGGTATAGTTATTACTGTATTGTTTAATGATTTGTTGCGCTTGATAATTGAATAGCCATGAAGATACTCATAAAACTGTGCTAACAGCCTGAAGTTTTTCATCGTCATTGATCGGGTACTTTTTGGCAGCGGTGAGCGTTGCTTGAATATAAGATTTAAAAAGTGGGTGACCAGTTTGTGGTCTGGAAGTGAATTCAGGATGAAATTGACACGCTAAAAACCAAGGATGTTCGGTTTCCGGCAATTCGATCATTTCACATAAATTTTCTTCCTTCGATAAACCACTGATGCAAAGTCCTGCCTGCTCTAATCTGGGTATGAATTCACTATTTACTTCATAGCGATGACGGTGTCTTTCGATAATTTTTTCTGCACCGTAGGTTTTACTCGCTAACGATCCTTTCTTCAGTAAACATTCTTGACCACCTAGGCGCATGCTGCCGCCAATGTCGGAATAGGCATCGCGAGTTTCCAGTTGCCCATCGCGTGTCCGCCACTCGGTAATGAGCCCGATCACCGGATAGGGTGTATCAGGATTAAATTCAGTGCTATGCGCACCTTTCATATTGGCTTTGTTGCGTGCATATTCGATAATTGCAAGCTGTAATCCAAGGCAAATGCCGAGATAGGGGATACGTTTGGTACGTGCGTATTGCACCGCCATGATTTTTCCTTCAACGCCACGCTTGCCAAAACCACCCGGCACTAAAATGCCATTCATACCGGCTAGGCAATCCGTTCCTTCTTTCTCGATGTTTTCAGAATCGATATAGCAAATATTGACCCGACTTTGTGTATGAATGCCTGCGTGAATCAGTGCTTCAGAGAGTGATTTATAGGATTCAGTCAGATCAACATATTTCCCGACTATGGCTATCGTGGTGATATATTTTGGGTATTCCAATGCATGAACCAATTTTTTCCACGTGCTTAAATCGGCCGGTTTGGCGAGAATGTTCAATTTGTGGCAGATAATTTCATCCAGCATCTGCTCATGCAGTAAAGCCGGAATTTTATAGATGCTATCCACATCAACCGCAGAAATTACAGCTTCTTCTCGAACATTTGTGAAAAGCGCAATTTTGCGACGCTCCTCCTGGGGAACTTCGCGGTCAGATCGGCACAGTAAAACATCCGGTTGGATACCAATTTCTCTTAATTCTTTAACAGAATGTTGTGTTGGCTTGGTTTTAAGCTCTCCAGCAGAACCAATGTAAGGCAATAAGGTAAGATGAATGAAGCAAGTGTCTGTCCGCGGGTTTTGTACGGCCATTTGGCGTATGGCTTCTAAAAAGGGTAGCGATTCGATATCCCCGACAGTGCCGCCAATTTCGATGATCGCCACTTGCGCATCACCGACGCCGGCTTGAATGTAGCGTTTTATTTCATCGGTAATATGAGGAATTACTTGTACGGTGCCGCCGAGATAATCACCACGCCTTTCCTTACGTATGACACTTTCGTAGATCTGTCCGGTAGTAAAGTTATTATGCTTGGTCATGCGCGTGCTGATAAAACGCTCATAGTGTCCAAGATCCAGATCGGTTTCCGCCCCATCCTCGGTAACAAACACTTCACCATGTTGGAATGGACTCATGGTCCCGGGATCCACATTGATATACGGATCGAGTTTAAGCATCGTGACTTTGAGTCCACGGGTTTCCAGGAGGGCAGCCAAGGATGCAGCAGCGATACCTTTACCGAGAGAAGAAACCACACCGCCTGTTACAAATACATACTTTGTCATGGATCACAAATAATCAAAATATAAAGGATTTGGTCTAGAAAATAATTCAACACAGAAAATAAAAAAATGCAGGAAACAATCAATCGGTCATGTTCAAGATCGAACCTCTGCAAGCAGAGTTGCCATCATATGCTCCGCTTGAGGCCGATAGCTGTTTCCAAAAAGATTCAAATGATTCAAAATATGGTAGAGATTATAGATTATTTTGCGCACGTTGTACCCAGAATCCAACCGATAATCATTTTGATAAGCTGAATAAAAAGCAGCGGGGAATCCTCCAAAAAGCTCTGTCATTGCAATATCAGCTTCCCGATCGCCAAAATATACGGCTGGATCAAATACGATAGGATTGTTGCTATCATCGAAAGCATAATTGCTCTGCCACAGATCGCCATGCAACAGCGATGACGATGGTTGATCCGGAAAAAAATGCTCTAATTCAGCCAATAAGCGTTCTCCAAAGGCTTGTAATTTTCCGCCATAGCCTTTTTGAGCAGCAAGCTTGAGTTGATAATTGAGCCGGTTTTCTTGCCAAAAGTGAATCCAATTGTGTGACCAAGTGTTTATTTGGGGGGTGTTACCAATAAAATTATTGTGTTTCCAACCATACTGTTTGGCCGTGATACGATGCATTGCAGCGAGTTGCGTGCCTAATTTCTCGGCATTATTCTGTGTCGCAGAGTGAAGTGTGACATATTCGAGCACTAACCAAGTTGATTGCGCATTTTGACCCATACCAATAACATTGGGTACGCGGATGGTTTTAGACTGTTGAATCTCATTTAATCCATCAGCTTCTGAGTCAAATATTACCAAATTTTCTAGGGTATTTAGTTTGACAAAATAAATTTGAGCACCATTAGAAATTTTGAAACTTTGATTGATACACCCACCCGCTAGTAGTTTTTTTTCTTTTATGAAAAATTTCTGCTGAGTCATTGTCGCAATTTGCTGACTGATATCATTCCAAGGATCCATAACAGTAAGTTAGACCGGTCTGCTTATGCAACTAGTTGTTAAAAGCGATTTCGTTGTCAATGCCGCATTAAAAGCAGGTTCAGAGCGGCTGAATCTACTAATTTTCTAGCCATTGTCGCGCTTTCTGAAGGGCTGCCGTAACTTGCTCTGGCGCAGTTCCGCCGATGTGATTGCGGCTTTTGATCGAACCTTCCAATGTTAATACGGTCAGCACATCGGCTTCAATGCGATCCGAAAATTGTTGCAGTTCGTAGATGGGCAGACTACTTAAGTCGCAGCCTTTTTGTTCGGCAAATTGCACGATCTTTGCAACGATTTCATGTGCATCTCGGAAGGGAATATCTTTTTTGACCAGGTAATCAGCTAAATCGGTAGCCGTTGCATGACCGCGTAATGTCGATTGGCGCATGGTGTCATGATGAACCGTCACACCTGAGAGCATTTCTGCATAAATACGTAAGGTGTCGACCAAGGTATCAACGGTATCAAAAAGCGGTTCTTTGTCTTCTTGATTGTCTTTGTTGTACGCCAATGGTTGACCTTTCATGAGTGTTAACAATGCAACCAGGTGACCATTGATGCGGCCAGTTTTACCGCGCACTAATTCAGGTACATCCGGGTTTTTCTTTTGCGGCATGATCGAGGATCCTGTACAAAACCGATCAGCCAACTCGATGAAACCAAACTGTGGATTCATCCAGAGAATGAATTCTTCTGACAATCGAGAGAGGTGAGTCATAATCAGCGCCGCACAGGCGCAAAATTCAATCGCAAAATCTCTGTCGGATACTGCATCAAGCGAGTTTTCGCAAACCCCCTCAAAACCCAAAAGCCCAGCAACCAAATGACGATCAATGGGATAGCTTGTTCCGGCCAGCGCTGCGGCACCCAAAGGTAATTGATTAACCCGTTTACGACAATCTAATAACCGTTCGGCATCGCGTTTGAGCATTGCAAAATAGGCCATTAAGTGGTGGCCGAATAAGACCGGTTGAGCCACTTGCAGGTGCGTAAATCCTGGCATCACGGTATCCATATGCTTTTCGGCGAGATTGAGTAAAGCATATTGTAGGTTTTTAATTAAGGCTAAGATTTCATCAATCGACGCGCGTAGGAATAAGCGAATATCGGTTGCGACCTGATCATTGCGTGAGCGGGCCGTATGGAGTCTTTTGCCGGCATCACCGATCAAATGCGTCAAGCGTTTTTCGATGTTGAGATGCACATCTTCTAGCGCTAATTGCCAAGTAAATTGGTTGTTACGAATTTCATCGCGTATTTGATGGAGTCCTTGTTCTATGGCTTGCCAGTCGGCATTGCTGATAATGCCTTGAGTGGAAAGCATTTTTGCATGGGCCAATGAACCCTGAATATCATATTCCGCTAGCCGGTAGTCAAATGGAATCGACGCGGTATAGCGCTCGACCAGTTCGGAAACGGGTTCAGTGAATCTTCCAGACCAGACTTTTTTATTATTTTGTTGGGGATCATTACTATTCATGGCTTGTGATGATTTTTTAATCCTGAAGGATGTTCAATAATGCGATAACAATCATTATAAAGCATAACGAGTAGCCTAATAGTGGCTAGTGTTTCATTTGCGTTATTGAAGATTGCCCTGAGTTGTTTGTACGAACAATGTGTAGCAGAAAAGTTACGGTGTTTGTGATAATGGAGATTCTTGCCACAAGATGGTGATCTCGCGGTAGGTTTTGCTTTCACTTCAGTTAGGATTAGTAGATAATTTGCAACCTTTGGATGTTAATTACAACGTTACAATACAAGGAGCGATCGATGACAAACAAGAAAAACGCTAATGAGCCTATTAAAACAATGGATGGATTTCTCGAACATCTAAGAGCCAAGGCAGATTGGTTGCGGAATGTACCGACAACGCAATTTTCCGGTCGATATCTATTGATGCTGGTAGGGGCTATTATAGTTATTTTTGCTTGGAAATCTGTTGCTGTCGGTAAGGTAGAATTCGATATGGCGAAGAAGCTTGAAAGTGAACGCATGTCAATCACCCAACAAGCGCGTGAGTATGCCGACCAACAATATACAAAAGAAGAAGAGCGGTTTGGTCAGGTACTTTCATGGGCTGTGCGTAGCGAGCTGATTCGTAATAATATTGATCAAATCGAGCAATATCTGGGCGAAATCGTTAAAATGAAAGATACTGAAAGAGTTGATTTGATCAGTGACGAAGGTCAGTTACTGGTTTCAACGGATAAGCGGTTTGAAGAATCCAAGGCCAATGATTTGTTTCCTAAAGAAATACTCAATTTACAAAAAATCACTCTTAAATCGGATGTTAACAATAATAAGATTTTGGTCATTCCAGTGATGGGGCTGAACAAGAAAATTGCAACCGTTGTTGTGAGCTACCCATTACAGAAGTTTTGATATATTCAAATCTTTTGAGGTTGTCATGTTTTGAAAAGCCTTTAATGCATCGTCATTAGTTGATGCGTTGGATATTGGCGCCAAGCATCGAGAGTTTTTGTTCGATATTTTCGTAACCACGGTCTAAGTGGTAAATTCGATCAATCGTGGTTCGGCCGTGAGCAACCAATCCGGCAATGACCAAACTTGCAGATGCACGCAGATCGGTGGCCATCACATGCGCCCCGTCCAAGTGCGGGATGCCACGAATGATGGCGGTATTACCTTCCACTTCAATATCCGCGTTCATACGTTTTAATTCCTGAACATGCATTAAACGGTTTTCAAAAATTGTTTCGGTAATAATTGCTGTTCCATCACCAATGCAGTTAAGCGCCATAAACTGTGCCTGCATGTCGGTTGGGAAGGCAGGGTAAGGTGCGGTGCGTAAACTTACTGACCGAAGCTGCGAATTCATGGTTAAATGTATCTGGTTATGACTGACGTTAATTTGTGCGCCAGCTTCAGCGAGTTTATCGATAACCGCGCCCAGTAAATGAGGATTCGTATTATTGAGACGAATTTCACCACCGGTCGCAGTACAGGCGGTTAAGAAAGTACCGGTTTCAATACGATCTGGCATGACCGAATATTTTGCGCCCTGCAGTGATGATTGTCCTTCAATCGTAATCACATCGGTTCCGGCTCCTTGGATTTTTGCACCCATTGTGATCAAACAATTGGCAAGATCGATAATTTCTGGCTCACGTGCGGCGTTCTCTAAGATTGTTGTGCCTTCCGCAAGTACTGCAGCCATCATTAAATTTTCTGTTCCAGTAACAGTAACGATATCAAACCCGATGCGGGTACCTTGCAATTTCTTTGCAGTTGCATTGATATAACCATGATTAATGGAAATTTCTGCTCCCATCGCTTGTAGGCCTTTAATGTGCTGATCTACCGGGCGCAAACCGATAGCGCAGCCACCCGGTAGGGAGATTCTGGCTTGACCGACACGAGCTAACAAAGGGCCGAGTACCAGAATCGATGCACGCATGGTTTTAACCATCTCATAGGGTGCAATTGGATTATTAAGTTGTTTTGCCGAGAGCGTGATGTCCGGTGCATTATGGTCTGACGTCACACTGACACCCATTTGATTGAGCAGCGCCAGCATGGTTTCAATATCACGTAGAACGGGGATATTGCCAATCTGTAAGGATTCATCAGTCAATAACGCGGCACATAAGATCGGCAATGCGGCGTTTTTTGCACCGGAAATTGAAATTTCACCATGGAGAGGTTTTCCGCCCTGGATTAGCAGTTTTTGCATGAGTGTTTACCTAAGTGTACGAATAGAGAAGCCGTGAAGAAAAATGGTGTGCTAATCCCAATAGTGCTTATACAACTTTATATTTTTTAAATAGAAAAACAGATATCCATAAAAATAAGCTGCCTAAAGTATACCATCAGTGACATTACGATATTTTCAGTATGTACAAATGTACTAAGAAAAAGGTAATGAACTCCTATAGTTAAGAATAGATGGTTTCTCTAAAATTCATTCCACTTACTTGAGGAAATTAAATAAATAGAAGTTTCTTATTTCAATCTGTTGCAAGTAACTTTCAGTTTGTTTCTTATAAATTTAGTTTGGAGATTTTATAGTGAAAAAAGGTTTTAATTTTAAGCTGAATTTGGCAGCAACAGCTGTACTGATGACAACCGGTGTTGCCAACGCCGGTGTTGCGAATGTAAATGGCACTGGAACAGAATCCAATCCTTATAATATGGGCATTATTGGAACATCACCCAGCATATTAGCAGTCACGTTAAATGGAACGCCCGGTTCATCATTTTCAGAATATGTCAATTTCACCATACCCGCGTTATCAATCACAACCAATCCCGTCAATACCTATGCGCTAAATTTAGGCGGTTTTAATTTACTGGGAATAGCGGGGCTAACCATTGATGTCTGGAATGATACCCATTTAAATGGAAGCACTTTGCATTCAACATTTTCTGGCAAAAATGCTACCAATTTTATTGGTAATCTTGAGGCTGGGCAATATTACTTGGATATCAGTGGACATTTAGGAAACTCAGCATCGTTGGGGCAATATTCAGTCGCTTTGCAAACATTACCCATACAGGAGCCGGAAAATTACGCGATGTTGTTGGCTGGTTTAGGGCTTGTAGGACTCTCTGCACGCCGCCGCAAAAAAATAAGAAAGTTTTAAAAAGTTTTTTACAATAATAATAATGTAATGTTGTTTTATAAGCCACGGCGTTATAACAATAACAATAGGCGACGTGGCTTATTATTTTTTGGGTTTTTTAGTCTTTGTTTTTTGCTTTTTAAAATCTGTTTTGGGATTGTTTGCCCAAACCAGAAGGATTATTCCCGTTAGAATCATAGGAATCGATAGCCATTGTCCCATGGTGATCCCTAATGTTGAAATACCCATAAACCCATCTTCCGGTTCACGGAAAAATTCAGTAAAGCAGCGGAATGCACCATACCCTATCATGAACATACCGGATACAGCGCCCGTTGGTCGGGGTTTGGCCGAGTAAACCCAAAGTAATATAAAAAGAACGATCCCTTCTAACGCAAATTGATAGAGCTGCGATGGATGCCGCGGCAATTCATCAATATACGGAAAAACCATTCCCCACGGAACATCGGTTGTTCTGCCCCATAATTCTGCATTGATAAAATTACCGATACGTCCTGCACCTAATCCCAAAGGAACCAGTGGCGCAATGAAGTCCATCACTTGTAACCAAGCCAGTTGGTATTTACGAGCGAGCAAAGCCATCGCCACAAAAACACCGAGGAGTCCGCCGTGGAAGGACATACCGCCTTCCCAAATGGCAAAAATACCTAAGGGATGCTCTAAATAATAACCAAATTGATAGAATAATACATGACCCAAACGCCCGCCGGTGATCACTCCCAACATCCCGTAAAATAAGGCATCATCCAACATTTCTTGGGTAAACACAGGATTCTGACCGTGTTTGATTCGATAGCGCCCGAGCACAATGAATGATACAAAGCCAATGAGATACATCAATCCATACCAATGGATGGACACAGGACCGATCGAAATGGCAACCGGATCAATTTGCGGATGAACGAGCATAGTTTTTATCCTAATTACGGTAAAATGCAGCTCATTATACCAAGTGCACCGATGTGTTCTTTGTCATAAACCGCAATTTATCTTTAAAAATATTTTCAGGAGCCAGTATGTCAGATAACAAGCGTAGCCAAACCATTACCCAAGGTGCTTCTCGTGCACCCAATCGTGCAATGTTGCGAGCGGTTGGCTTTGGTGACGGGGATTTTAACAAACCGATCGTTGGGGTCGCCAACGGCTACTCCACCATTACTCCGTGCAACAAAGGGTTGAATGATTTGTCATTGCAGGCTGAGTCGGCTTTACGCAAAGCGGGCGCGATGCCGCAGATGTTTGGCACGATTACGGTATCCGATGGTATTTCGATGGGTACCGAAGGCATGAAATATTCATTGGTTTCGCGTGAAGTCATTGCTGACTCGATTGAAACGTGCATTCAGGCAGAAAGCATGGATGGCGTGATTGCGATTGGTGGGTGTGATAAAAACATGCCAGGTGCAATGATTGCGATGGCGCGGATGAATGTACCGGCGATTTTTGTGTATGGTGGCACGATCAAACCCGGGCACTACAAAGGGCAAGATTTGACCATCGTCAGCGCGTTTGAAGCGGTGGGTCAGCATAGCGCCCGGAAGATCGATGATGCGGAATTGCTGCAAGTCGAGCGGCATGCTTGTCCCGGCGCCGGCTCCTGTGGAGGTATGTTTACCGCTAATACGATGTCGTCTGCTTTTGAAGCAATGGGCATGAGTTTGCCTTACTCTTCAACCATGTCGGCTGAAGATGATGAGAAACTGACCAGCGCGGGTCAGTCGGCTGAGGTATTGGTAAATGCCATCAAAAAACAAATTTTGCCGCGCGATATCATTACGCGAAAATCCATAGAAAACGCCATTGCAATCATCATGGCTGTGGGTGGGTCGACCAATGCCGTGCTGCATTTTCTTGCGATTGCACATGCTGCCGAGGTTCCATTGCGCATTGATGATTTCGAAACTATTCGTGCAAAGGTACCGGTATTGTGCGATTTGAAGCCTTCAGGTCGTTATGTGACAGCAGATTTGCACCAAGCGGGTGGCATTCCGCAAGTCATGAAAATGTTGTTAGTGCACGGATTATTGCATGGAGAGTGCATGACGATCAGTGGACAAACGATTGCGGAGGTGCTGAAAGATATCCCGGATTCACCGCGGGTTGATCAGAACATCATTCGCCAGTGGGACAATCCCATGTATGCACAGGGACATTTGGCGATTTTGAAAGGTAATTTGTCAACCGAAGGTTGCGTCGCCAAAATTTCCGGCATCAAGAACCCCAAAATCACCGGCCCTGCGCGCGTATTCGAATCCGAAGAAACCTGTATGCAGGCTATCTTGGCGCGAAAAATTCAACCAGGTGACGTTGTGGTGATTCGTTACGAAGGACCGAAAGGTGGCCCTGGTATGCGGGAAATGTTATCGCCAACTTCCGCTTTGATCGGTGAAGGCTTGGGCGATTCGGTTGGGTTGATTACCGATGGACGTTTCTCGGGAGGCACGTATGGCATGGTGGTTGGGCATGTCGCGCCGGAGGCTTATGTCGGTGGCAATATTGCCTTGGTGCAGGAGGGGGATTCGATCACCATTGATGCCGAACAACGGCTGTTGCAATTGAATATTTCCGATGCCGAATTGGAGAAACGCCGTGCCGGTTGGAAAGCGCCGCAACCGCGTTATCATCGTGGTGTTTTGGCCAAATACGCCCAATTGGTATCGAGTGCCAGCGTGGGAGCAATTACCGATTAGCGGCAATGCTGCTTGCACATTCAACACCCCCCCATCACTCCGATTGGGAATATATTGGAAGCATTTGATCTCTTTTGAATATCATTCCTCGCCCTTTGGGGCGGGGTGCTTTATCAAATCCTATGAACGCTGCGTTGATGAATAACCCAATCGAAGATTTGCAGAAAGTAGCAGCGTTACGCTACCGAGCGTATGCGCGGCATGTCCCCGAATTTGCTAACCAACTGACAATCGCAGAAGCTGCCGATATAGACCCTAATACGCTGATATTGTTGGTTGAATCCAAGAGCGGTGCAACTATAATTTCGCTTCCTAATTCTTATAAATACGCAAACTACCGATGAATAATTCTTCCGTGTCAAATGCCGATGGATTGCTTGCTGATGAGCCCATTAAAACGCTTAAAATTAATAACAGTACAGTAACGTTACTGGGAACAGCGCACGTTTCCAAGGCCAGTGCTGATAAAGTTGAAGAACTGATTGCTACTGGCAAGTATGATGCGGTGGCGGTTGAGTTATGCCCGAGTCGACACAAGGTAATTGTTAATCCGGATGCGATTGCCAAAATGGATTTATTTGAGGTCATTAAAAAAGGTCAAGCCAGCATGGTTGCAGCCAATTTAGCGTTGAGTGCTTTTCAGCAACGGATGGCGGAACAATTTGGCATAGAACCGGGCGCTGAAATGCGCATCGCGATTAAAAATGCCCAAGCGGCGCATTTGCCTGTGATTCTGATCGACCGCGAGATTGGCACTACCATGAAGCGGATTTATCACAGCATACCTTGGTGGAAACGGTTTAATTTATTCGCAGGCCTGCTTGCCAGCGTGATCAGTAACGAAAAAGTGAGTGCTGCGGAAATCGAAAAATTGAAACAAGGCGATGTGTTGGAAAGTTCATTTTCGCAATTTGCTGAAAATGAGCAAGACTTGTTTCGCCCTCTGATCGGTGAGCGGGACGAATATATGTCGGCGCGATTGCTTAAAGAATGCCAAGAAAATAATTATCAACATATCCTGGCGGTTGTAGGTGCCGGACATTTGTCTGGAATGACGAAACAATTGGTAGAGCAGGGTGCCAGCGATCCGGATGCTACCATTGCAATGCTCGACACGATTCCTGAGTCTTCTAAATGGTTAAAAATCATTCCATGGGTCATCGTGGCGCTGATCGTCACGGGTTTTGCGATTGGTTTTTCCCGCAGCCCGGATATCGGCACGGCCATGCTGATCGACTGGATTGTCATCAATGGAGGACTTTCTGCACTCGGTGCAGCGATTGCATTTGCTCATCCGCTCTCTATTTTGACTGCTTTTCTCGCGGCACCCATCACTTCGTTGAATCCAACCATCGGCGCAGGCATGGTGGTTGCAGCCGTTGAAATTTATCTGCGCAAACCGAAAGTCGAGGATTTCAATCGACTCAGAACCGATGCTACGACGCCAAAAGGCTGGTGGCATAACCGTGTTACCCGTACCCTATTGATTTTTATTTTATCGACTTTAGGATCTGCTATAGGCACTTATGTCGCTGGTTTCAGAATATTTGAGCAACTCACTAGCAGTTGATCCATGTTCGGATTTTTTGAACGGCTAATCGATCCCTATCCGCCGCAACATCCTGTAGAACCACCTCAAGGGGTTTATCAGTTCTGTCGCCATTACGTTCGCGGTATTGAAATTCATTTGGCCATACTCGCGGTATTAACCACGCTTTTGGCCATCAGCGAAGCGATGTTATACAGTGTGCTCGGCCAGCTTGTGGATTGGTTGGCAGAAAAAAATACCGTTGATTTTTTTGCCAGAGAATGGACAACCCTGCTAACCATGTCGGTCTTTGTGTTATTTGTCATTCCGATATTGGTGTTGTTGCATTCATCGGTGATTCATCAGACATTGATGGGTAATTTTCCGATGCGGGTTCGTTGGTTATCACATCGTTATTTGTTAGGGCAGAGTTACACCTTTTTTCAGCACGAATTTAGCGGACGCATTGCAACGAAAATCATGCAAACGGCGCTAGCAGTCCGCGAGACAGTATTGAAGTTACTGGACGTCATGCTGTTTGTCTCGGTTTATCTGGTTACCACGTTTACCTTAATTATCAATGCCAATTTAATATTGTGTTTGCCTTTGCTGGCTTGGCTGCTCTTATACATTGTTATTTTGAGCTACTTTGTGCCGCGGCTTAAGCATGTTTCTACATTGCAGGCAGATGCGCGTTCGATCATGACCGGGCGTATCGTCGATAGCTATACCAATATTTTGACGCTGAAACTTTTTTCCCAGAGCCAACGCGAATCTGCGTACGTTAAGGCCGGTATGGAAGAATTTATGGCAACGGTTCATCCACAGATGCGTTTATCGACTGGGCTTAACGTTTGCGTCTGGATTATCAATATGCTTTTGGTATTTGTCACGGGTGCGATGGGTATTCATTTGTGGCTGGAAGGGGACATCGGACCCGGTGCAATCGCCATTGTCATGAGTCTAGCCATTCGTTTGACGGGTTTGTCTCATTGGGTGATGTGGGAAGTCAACGCATTATTTGAAAACATCGGTACCGTTCAAGATGGTATCAATACGTTATCCAAGCCACAGCAAGTCGTTGATAACCCTGATGCCAAAGAATTGCGTATTCAACAAGGTGCGATTAGTTTTAATCATGTGGGTTTTGCTTATCATCCCAATGCGCAGCATTCAACGCAAATTTTTGACGATCTCAACCTGCATATTGTCGCAGGCGAGAAAGTTGGCATTGTTGGCCGATCAGGGGCAGGCAAATCAACATTCGTCAATTTGCTACTGCGATTTTACGACGTGCAGCATGGCAATATTACCATCGATGGGCAAGATATTCGCACCGTGACGCAAGATAGCTTGCGTGCCAATATTGCCATGGTAACGCAAGATACCTCTCTGCTGCATCGGTCCGTTCGCGATAATATTTTGTTTGGCCGACCCGATGCCACTGACGCGCAAATGATTGCCGCTGCAAAACAAGCGCAAGCGCATGAATTTATTCTGACACTGAGAGATATTAAAGGCCGCACGGGTTATGATGCGCATGTTGGCGAGCGCGGTGTCACGCTTTCAGGAGGTCAGCGGCAGCGGATTGCCATTGCTCGCGTATTGTTAAAAAATGCGCTTATTCTGGTGCTGGATGAAGCAACATCCGCGCTGGATTCCGAGGTCGAGGCAGGTATCCAGCAAGGCTTATACCAATTGATGGAAGGCAAAACGGTTATCGCTATCGCACATCGTTTGTCTACCATTGCCGCGATGGATCGATTGATCGTGTTCGATAAAGCTCAAATTGTCGAGCAGGGTAGTCACGCCAAGCTCATTGCTAATAATCAATTGTATGCGCAATTATGGAGCCACCAATCCGGTGGGTTCTTAGGGTTGCTCGAGAATGAAAAATAATTTTACAACAATTAGTTGACAATCTTCCTTAGCATCAGACAAAGTGATGTTTTAAGGTTTATTCCAATCTACTAAGAGGGTACTGTACCGCTACAATCTAACGCCAGATAACATCTTACTTATATTTGTTGAACTGAATTTCTACGGGTGAATGGATGATGCAGTGTGCGTGTCTTTTTCAAGTATGTCTGCAGTTTCTTCTGCTATATATATTTACGATAAGCGCAGTATTTGCTTCTCAAAGTACACCACTCAAACAGGATATTTTTGATGTTCCTTTAGCAGAATTGTTGAAAGTCAAAATATCGACTGTTTCGCGTAAGCCACAAACGCTAAGTGAGACGGCTGCTGCCGTATTTGTGATTTCTCAGGAAGATATCCGCCGTTCCAGCGCCAATAGTATTCCCGAGTTACTGCGCATGGCACCTGGTCTCTCCGTTGCACGTATCGACGGCAATAAATGGTCAGTCACGTCGCGTGGATACAGTGGCCGATTTGCTGACGACTTATTAGTCATGATCGATGGGCGAACGGTTTACTCACCTTTGTTTGCCGGTATATTCTGGGAAACACTGGATTTGCCTTTGGAGGACATCGAGCGCATCGAGGTGATTCGCGGGCCCAGTGGTACTATTTGGGGAGCCAATGCAGCAAATGGTGCCATTCATATCCTGACCAAGCATGCACGTGCTACCCAGGGAACTTTAATGACTTCCGGGGGAGGTAGTGAAGAAAGGGGATTTGCGACACTACGTTATGGTGGTCAAATGGGAGAAAATCTGTATTATCGCTTGTATGCCAAAGGATTCGCACGGGATCATAGTTTTAGCCCAATGGGAACAAACGATAATTCACGTATGGGAACCGTTGGTTTTCGCGTTGACTGGGATGTCAATACCAATAATGCCGTAACTTTTCAAGGTCAATATTACGGTGGTAAGGCAGGTCAAAATACGACCTTTGTCAATCCTGCAGAATCGGAACTTGCGATCACGCGCGTTGAGGATGCCAATCTCAGCGGCGGGCATGCATTAGCACGCTGGCAACGTACTACCGGTGATCGTTCGAATACTGTTCTGCAAGCATATTATGACCATACCCGGCGTGATGAATTGTCTTTCCGGGAATCTCGACACACAGTCGATATAGATTTCCAACAGCGTTTTCCACTGCAGATTCCTTTTGTGCCTTTCTCTTAAGATATCGTGTGGGGAAGCGGGTATCGTTGGAGCATGGATCATCTGGGTGGAGGTTTGCCAATCTTTTTTGATCCTGCAAGGCGTAACTTACAAACTGGCAATGTTTTCGCGCAGACAGACATACCATTGATAGAAGATCGGTTAAAACTGACTGCCGGGATTAAGTTTCTCGATAACACTTACTCGCATGCAAATTTCTTACCCAATGCGAGACTTTTATGGACTCCTGATGCCAAACAATCTATTTGGGCTTCGGCAACTCGCTCCATTCGATTACCATCACGTTTTGAACGCGATGGTAATCAGTTGATTAGAGATGGTGCAGAATTTATCAGACTCATCAGCAATCCGCATCTGACCTCCGAAACATTATGGGGATTTGAAACCGGATATCGACGCCAGGTAACTTCAGATTTATCCATTGATATTGCCGGTTTCTTCAATGATTACAGCAATTCAACGAGTGAAAGGGAAATAGCTCCAGCGACTATCCAAATAACCGATCAGCGCCATACGCAAATTTTTGGCTTCGAAGTTTATGGACAGTGGAATATTTTGGAAAGATTGCGCTTCATGCCAAGTTACAGTCATTTACAGGTAAGAAATAGAGTGCCACAGGATCAGGAGGCTGAATCCGGTGAAGATCCTAAGCATCAATTTACATTCCGTACACAAATCGATCTCGTCAGAAATGTCGAATTGGATGCTTTCTTTCGCTATATTAGTAGATTGCCTGGATTGGAGGTGGCCAGTTATAAAACGCTGGATTTGCGATTGGCATGGAAGCCGGTGCGAAACGTCGAACTATCGGTGGTGGGACAGAATTTGTTGCAATCACATCACCAGGAATTTGCGCCTGAACTGATCCATACAATGCCTGTGCATATTCAACGCGGTGTGTTTGGTAAAGTGACTGTGCGTTTTTAATCGATAAATTAGACTAACATTCGGAGCAGTTTGAAAAGGAAGCAATATCGCTGTGGCGCGTCGAGCGATACAACATAGTCAGAGAGCCTGAACGTTCTGGCGCAGTAGTACGCGATGGCACGGGATTAATCCCAAAACTGTGGCGAAGTGGAAAAATGGCAGTCAGCAGAAGTCCAGATTTTCATAAATAAGATATATGTACCGCCTGACTTGCCATGTTGTTAACTATTGTATAATCCTGTGCATTATTTTAATAACTACTCGGTAGGAACTTCTGTACGTGTTATGGGTGCGATTTCGTTGAACAATTTTCATAGCTATGAATAGCACACATTCACAGACATGGCATACGGCTTTGGTATCGGTTTGTTACCGTCAGCGGTATTGGTTGCAAGATCGTGGTTCGTTGACGCGGCGCATTCAAGATTGTTGCACGCATTTTTTTGTTAAACCGATATTTCAGTCATTTAGCAGAATCTATGGTGATGAATTGCGTGTCATGGGTGTTCGTTCTGACGAGCTGGTGATGGTACGTGAAGTGTTTTTGTATTGTGGTGCAACGCCAGTGGTTTTTGCGCATTCGACCGTAACACGTCAAAACTTACGGGGTGTATGGCGTGGCTTGAATGGACTAGGTAATAAATCGCTGGGTACCATGCTATTCAGTAATCCCCGGGTTCAACGTACTCCTCTGGAATTCAAGAAAGTTAAGCGAGGACATTTTCTGTATGACCGAGCTTGCGTGTCACTGCCAATCAAGCCCGCGAGTTTGTGGGCACGGCGTTCGCTATTTACCCTAAATGGGCAGTCAATCTTAGTGACGGAAGTGTTCTTACCGAGTATTCTAAATTTACCAACATGAATTTTTCGGATCGAATTAAAACCTACCTGCAATTGATGCGGCTTGATAAGCCAATTGGCATTCTATTGCTATTATGGCCCATGCTATGGGGATTGTGGTTCGCCGCGCAAGGTATACCCGATTGGCATATCTTATTTATTTTTATCTTAGGTACGGTTTTGATGCGCTCGGCCGGTTGTGTCATCAACGATTTTGCAGACCGTCATATTGATCCACACGTTGACCGTACCAAGCATCGTCCGATGGCGGTGGGGAAGGTGAGTTCTCGCGAAGCCATTGTGCTGGCTGCTGGCTTGAGCTTATGTGCCTTCATATTAATTCTGCCTTTGAATCAATTGACTATCCTATTATCCGTTCCAGCATTGTTCTTGGCGGGGACCTATCCGTTTACCAAGCGTTTTCTTGCACTACCGCAGGCATATCTGGGCATTGCATTTAGTTTTGGTATTCCTATGGCGTTTGCGGCTCAGACGAATAGCTTGCCAATGATCGTGTGGGTTTTATTGCTCGCCAACTTGTTTTGGGTGATTGCCTACGATACCGCGTATGCAATGGTCGATAAACCGGATGATTTGAAAATTGGTATTCATACATCAGCCATTACTTTCGGGCGCCATGATGTGTTGGGTGTCATGTTATGCCATGCGTGTTTCATTGCTTTAATGATTGTGGTTGGACAGTTGCAGCAAATGAATCTGGCTTATTACGCGGGACTCATGACAGTAATCGGTTTGATTGCTTATCAATATACGCTCATTCGCCATCGTGATCGTGCGTTATGTTTCAAAGCATTTTTACATAACAATTGGGTGGGAATGGTTGTGTTCTTAGGTATTGTGATCGATTTCCTGATTTTTCCACACACTTAATCAAACAAGGCATCCACTATGCAATATAAAGATTTGCGTGATTTTATTGCGCAACTAGAATCTACTGGAGAACTTAAACGTATCCAAACCGAAGTGGATCCTGTATTGGAAATGACCGAGATTTGTGATCGTTTGCTCAAAGCGCAGGGGCCTGCCGTATTATTTGAACATCCGAAAGGTTACGACATACCGGTACTCGGTAATTTATTCGGCACACCTAAACGGGTGGCTTTGGGAATGGGGCAAGAATCGGTAGAAGCACTGCGTGAAGTTGGGCAATTATTGGCCTATCTAAAAGAACCGGATCCGCCCAAAGGATTGAAAGACGCCTGGGATAAGCTACCGATGTTAAGGCAGGTGTTGAATATGGCGCCCAAAGAATTGAGCAATGCACCTTGTCAGGAAGTGATTCTGCAAGGTAGTGAGGTGGATTTAGGTAAGCTTCCGATCCAGACTTGTTGGCCGGGTGACGTTGCGCCATTGATTACTTGGGGGTTGACCGTAACGCGAGGGCCGAACAAAACTCGGCAAAATTTGGGCATTTATCGTCAACAAGTCATTGCCCCTAATAAGGTCATCATGCGTTGGTTGGCGCATCGTGGTGGGGCGCTGGATTTTCGTGAGTTCTGCTTGATGAATCCAGGTAAGCCGTATCCCGTTGCGGTTGCACTGGGAGCGGATCCAGCAACGATATTGGGTGCTGTAACGCCTGTGCCGGATACGCTGAGCGAGTATCAGTTTGCTGGGTTGTTGCGTGGTGCCAAAACCGAAGTGGTTAAATGTATTGGCAATGATTTGCAAGTACCCGCTAGCGCCGAAATTGTGCTTGAAGGTATGATTCATCCCGGAGAAACGGCGTTGGAGGGGCCTTATGGTGACCATACCGGTTACTATAATGAACGAGAAACGTTTCCGGTATTGACGATCGATCGTATGACCATGCGGCGCAATCCGATTTATCATTCCACCTATACGGGTAAGCCCCCCGATGAACCTGCAATCCTCGGTTTGGCGTTGAACGAAGTGTTTGTACCGTTATTGCAAAAACAATTTCCCGAGATCGTCGATTTTTATCTACCGCCGGAAGGATGTTCTTACCGCATGGCCGTGGTGAGTATGAAAAAACAATATGCCGGGCATAGCAAGCGTGTCATGTTTGGTATCTGGAGTTTCCTGCGCCAATTCATGTATACCAAATTTATTATTGTGACAGATGATGATATCAATGTACGTGATTGGAAAGAGGTGATTTGGGCGATTACCACGCGTGTTGATCCTGTGCGCGATACATTATTGGTGGAAAATACACCGATTGATTATCTCGATTTCGCAAGCCCAGTTTCTGGGTTGGGCGGTAAGATGGGGCTGGATGCAACGCATAAATTTCCTGGTGAAACGAATCGGGAATGGGGAAAACCCATCACCATGGATGAAGCAGTCAAAAGAAGAGTGGATGGTATGTGGCAGGAGCTCGGTTTTTAAAGAAATGCGTATCATCTGAATGAAAGAGATTTGGCAAACCGTTGTGTTGCTGACTATGAGCAATGTGTTTATGACGTTTGCTTGGTACGCGCATTTGAAAGAACTCAATCATAAGCCTTGGATCATTGCCGCGCTAGTGAGTTGGGGTATTGCATTTTTTGAATACATGATGCAAGTGCCAGCCAATCGGATTGGATTTACGGTGCTATCCATTGCGTAACTCAAAATTCTTCAGGAAGTGATCACTTTGACGGTGTTTGTACCGTTTGCGCTATTTTATTTGAAGGAGCCGCTGAAACTCGATTACTTATGGGCGGGCTTATGTATGGTTGGTGCAGTGTACTTTATGTTCCGAGCTAGATAATTTAGTGTTATGAGTTGCAAGCAGACGTTTTGCTATGATTTTCTGATCATGAGTAACCATCCCTAATCCCAAGAATTGCTGCTGCGAATTATAAAGCCTGACAGAAGTATCTTTCGATAGTGTGTTTTTCAGTTGGCCTGAAACAATGCGTCCTTGCGTAATATGGAGTACCGCTGCATCATCCAATACGATGGCCTGAAATTTTTGCAACAAGCAGTCAATGGGCAATAAATATCGGTCACGCGATACGGTATCCAAATTTTCTAACGCTGCAAACGTCTGTGCTTGAGTGATATCAAAACAATCGATCCGAATGCGACGAAGTTGTGTCAAGTAAGCGCCACCATATCCCAAAGCTTTACCAATATCTTCAGCCAGCGTTCTGATATAAGTTCCTGTGCTGCAGTGGACCGTTAAGCACAATTTATTTTCCTGCAATGATTCAATATGCAATTGATAAATTTGCACTTGACGTGCTTTCCGCTCTATCGTTTTTCCGTCTCGGGCATAAGCATATAGAGGCTTCCCTTGGTATTTAAGTGCGCTATACATGGGAGGGATCTGGGTAATCGTACCGATAAATTGTGTCAGTATGCGATCGCAGTATTGTCGTGTTGGGGCACAACAATCACCATCAATTGCCTTGCTGATTTCACCTTCGGTATCACCGGTTGTGCTGAGATAACCCAGTATTAAAGTCGCTTGATAGGTTTTATCAGCACCCAGCAGCATAGCGGAAAATTTTGTTGCTTCTCCAAGGCAGAGAGGCAGTAGACCTGTGGCCATAGGATCCAAAGTTCCAGTATGCCCGCATTTAGTGGCGGAGAAGAGCCGTTTGATCGATTGAGCAGCTTTGTTGGAAGAAGCAACTAATGCTTTATCCAATAACAAAATACCGCTAATATTCCGTGAATTGATTGCTTTAAGGTTTTTATTCAGAGGAAGCAGTGGTTTAAGTGAAAAGTTACTATTGTTCAGGATTTTTTTGTTGCAAAACTTTATCTTGCGCAACAGCATCATCAATCAATTTGGATAAACGTGTACCTCGTTCCACCGACTCATCATAAACAAAATTTAATTGTGGTGTAATTCGTAGCTGCATACGATGCGATAGCTGTGAACGTAGAAAGCCTTTGGCATTCTCCAAACCGTTCTGTGTTAGAAAAATTTCTTCTTGATTACCCAGTATGGAATAGAAAACTTTTGCTTGACTGTAATCTCGAGTGACCTCAACCGCGGTAATTGTGATGTTCTTAACACGCGGATCCTTGGTTTCATGCTGCAGCAAATCTGCCAATTCGCGTTGTATTTGATCGGCAACGCGTAACGTACGAGAATTTTCTTGTCTTGTAAGCATCTTTATTTTTCAGTCAAAAGTTATTATAAAGTACGCGCTGTTTCGATGATTTCGTATACTTCCAATTGGTCACCTACCTGTATTTCATTGAAGTTTTTCAAGGAGATACCGCACTCAAATCCTTCTCGTACTTCTTTGGTGTCGTCTTTAAAGCGTTTCAATGAATCCAGCTCGCCACTATGTAAAATTAAGCCATCGCGTATGACTCTGACCTGAGAGTTCCTTTTCACAATGCCATCCAACACATAGCACCCTGCCACAGTACCAACTTTAGGAATACGGTAGATTTCGCGAATGTCGACCATACCCAGTATGCTTTCTTTGCGATCAGGCGACATCATGCCAGAAAGTGCTGCCTTTATCTCATCAACTGCTTCGTAAATAATATTGTAGTAGCGCACATCGACACCGCTCGAAGTAATCAATTTACGGGCGCTGGCATCAGCTCGAACATTAAAGCCAATGACGACAGCTTTTGAAGCAAGGGAAAGATTAATGTCTGATTCAATAATAGCGCCTACACCACTGTGAACAATATTGACTTTGACTTCATCCGTGGAAAGTTTTTGTAGTGCATAAGCTAACGCTTCACATGAACCCTGAACATCTGATTTGATAATCAGCGCGAGAATTTTTACATCATCTTGCTGATCAAAAATATTTTCGAGTTTTGCAGCTTGTTGCTTGGCAAGTTTTACATCGCGATATTTGCCTTGTCGGAATAGCGCAATTTCACGTGCTTTACGTTCATCATTGAGTACGATGACGGTTTCTCCTGCTTCAGGTACTTCAGCAAGGCCCTGAATCTCAACGGGAATCGATGTGCCTGCCGATTTGATGGCTTTGCCATTCTCATCACTCATGGCGCGTACTTTTCCATATACCGCACCCGCCAATAATACATCTCCTCGATTAAGAACCCCGGATTGCACCAAAATAGTTGCTACTGGTCCGCGTCCTTTATCCAATCGTGATTCGATTACGACACCTTTTGCAGGCGTAGTGGCAGGGGCTTTCAATTCTAGTACTTCAGCTTGCAGTAATATGGATTCCAATAACGAATCGATTCCGGTACCCGCTTTTGCAGATACTTCGACAAACATCGTGTCGCCACCCCATTCCTCTGGAACAACTTCATGATTTACCAATTCATGGCGAATACGCTCGGGATTTGCTTCTGGTTTATCAATTTTATTGACTGCAACAATGATCGGAATTTTTGCTGCTTTTGCGTGATGCACCGCTTCAATGGTCTGCGGCATAACACCATCATCTGCAGCAACAACCAGAATGACGATATCGGTTATTTTAGTGCCGCGCGCGCGCATGGCAGTAAATGCCTCATGCCCCGGTGTATCCAAGAACGTAATCATGCCATGATCCGTTTCTACATGATAAGCACCAATATGCTGAGTGATTCCGCCCGCTTCTCCGCTTGCTACTCGAGTGCGTCGAATATAGTCCAATAGTGAGGTTTTGCCGTGATCTACATGCCCCATAACGGTAACAACTGGCGCACGAGGCTCCAATACCACTTCTGTACTTGAAACTTCATTATCCGTCAGAAAAGCTTCTGGATTATCAATCTCCGCATACTTTGCGATATGTCCCATTTCTGACACAACAATCATCGCAGTTTCTTGATCAAGCATTTGATTGATGGTAACCATGCTGCCCATTTTCATCAGCACTTTGATGACATCGGCGGCTTTAATGGACATTTTTTGGGCGAGAGCACCGACAGAGATGGTTTCAGGTACCATGATATCCCGAATGATTGGTTCGGTTGGTGCTGAAAATGCATGTAGATTGGATTCGTCCGCCGTAACTTGCTTGCTGTGCCTGTCTTTACGTGGTGATGCTCGCCAACCTTGATTATTTGAAACTTCTCCGCGCGTTTTGAAGCCGCGTTTCTTGATGCTGTTATCTTTCCAAACACTTTGTTCTTTGACTGGTTTTTTCTTTTTCTCAGTTGCTGCAACTACTGGCTTGTGCAATGTACCTTCGGAAGAAAGATTACCGGGTGGAGCTGCTGGGGCTTTGGATTCGGGTGTCTTTTCTGACGACACGGCCGTTGCAGATTTAGGTGATTGAGCAGTGGATTCATTTGTAACGGGAGGATTCTCTGCAACAGAGGTCACTGGTTGTGGTTCTTTCTTGACATCATCCGGTTTCTCGGTTTTCTTGCGTGTTTTCTTTAACTGGATTTCCTCTGTTTGTCGAGCGATTAATTCTGCTTGTTTTCTAGCTTCTTCTTTACGCAGAGCAAGCTCTTCAGCATCGATCACGAACTCTTTATTTTTTTCTTGAGTTGATAATGTTGGAACACTGACAGCTACTTCAGGTATTGGTTTAGGTGCCTCTTCCAAAGTTTGTACGGTTGCTTTTTGTAACACGCGTTTTTTTCTGACTTCGATTTGAATCGTTCTAGGGCGCCCGGTACTATCTGATTTTCGGATTTCCGAGGTTTGGCGATGCGTTAAAGTGATTTTGCTTTTTGACTCTGAGGCGCCGTGTGTTTTTCTCAGATATTCAAGAAGTTGTGTTTTATCCTGCTCTGTCAAAGCATCCTCAGCCATGATTTTTTTTACGCCAGCGGCTTTAAGTTGTTCCAATAAAACGGTTGGTTGCAGGCCTAGTTCATTAGCAAACTGTTCTACACTGATTTGAGCCATTTGTAATCTATAACCTCTCTGTAATCAAAACTATCAGCAAATTCTATAATATTCAGTACGTATTATTCGTTGATGATATTTCAATATTAAGTAAACCATGGTTCGCGTGCTTTCATAATAAGCTGATTAGCACGTTCAACCTCAATACCTGTCATTTCAACCAAATCATCTGCAGCTAGATCAGCTAAATCAGCTTGTGTATTGATACCTTTCGACGTTAATTGACGAGCGATATCATCATCAATGCCTTCGAGTGCCAATAAATCCCCGGAAATATGTTCAGCTTTTTCTTCTTTAGCAATGGCATCCGTCAACAATACATTGCGAGCTCGATTACGTATTTCATGAATGGTATCCTCATCTAAGGATTCGATTTCCAACATCTCGTTTATAGGAATGTAGGCAACCTCTTCTAGCGTAGAAAAACCTTCTTGCACCAATATTTCCGCAATTTCTTGGTCGACATCCAGTTTCTCCATAAAAAGCTGACAAATTTGTGAGGTCTCTTTTTCGTGCTTGGCCTTAGATTCATCAACAGTCATAATATTCAGTTCCCAGCCTGTCAATTCGGAAGCAAGCCGAACGTTTTGCCCGCCTCGTCCAATCGCTTGTGCCAAATTGTCATCATCGACGACAATATCCATGCTGTGTTTTTCTTCGTCAACCATGATGCTGCTAATTTCTGCAGGTGCTAGGGCATTGATGATAAAAGTAGCAGGATCTTCTGACCATAGAATAATATCGATGCGTTCACCGGCAAGTTCACTGATGACAGCTTGCACACGTGAACCGCGCATTCCAACGCAAGTACCAATCGGGTCGATCCGTGGATCGTTTGATTTGACCGCAATTTTTGCACGTGAACCCGGATCGCGCGCTGCTACTTTAATTTCAATCATCCTTTCTTCTATTTCGGGAACCTCCAACTCAAATAATTTTGTCAAAAATTCCGGTGAAATGCGCGAAAGTTTGAGTTGCGGACCTCGTGCAGCTCGATCGATTCTGTGTAAATAGGCGCGAACACGATCGCCTACACGCAAATTCTCTTTCGGAATCATTTGATCACGTGACAGCTCAGCTTCAATCTTTCCAGATTCAATGATTGCACTGCCACGTTCGATGCGTTTTATGGTGCCAGAAATCAAATAATCGCCTCTTTCAAGAAATTGATTGAGCGTTTGTTCACGTTCTGCTTCGCGGATTTTTTGAAAAATGACTTGTTTCGCTGCTTGTGCACCAATGCGACCAAATTCAACTCCCTCAAGAGGCTCTTCAAGATAATCGTTTAATTGAATAGTGTTATGTATTTTCTGTGCATCATCAAGTGTAATCTGACGTATCGAATTTTCAATTGCTCCATTATCCACTACTAACCATCGACGAAAAGACTCATAATCACCTGTTTGTCTATTAATGGAAACGCGAATGTCTATGTCTTCTTGAAAGCGTTTTTTGGTAGCAGATGCTAATGCGAGTTCAAGTGCCATAAAGATTATTTCTTTTTCGACAGTTTTCTCGTGTGCTAGTGCATCTACCAGCAGTAAAATTTCTCGGCTCATAGTTCTCCATTCAAATCTAATGCGGTTAAAGTTTTGGAACCAAGCGAGCTTTCATGAGGTTGCTCAATTCAAGATTCAATAATTTTCCTTCCACTTCAAGCTTAATCGCACCATTGTTAACTTCCCGCAAAATTCCTATAAAATTTCTTTGCCCCTCAAGCGGGATGCGTAGTTTTAACTTGATCGTTTCTTCTTTAAAACGAGTAAAATCGGATTCCTTTCGTAAAGGTCTATCTAGCCCTGGCGATGATACTTCCAAGCGACCATAATCGATATTTTCTACTGCTAATAGACGAGTAAGATGATTGCTTATTGATACACAATCATCAATACCGATCCCTTCATTTTTATCCACAAATATTCTCAATAATTTATTATGCGCGGATTGCTCTATTTCTACCAACTCATAACCCATTCCTTCGAGAGTTGATGCTATTAACACTTCCAGTTCCATAATTGTTGACTACAAATAAAAAAATGGGCTTAAAGCCCATCATCGATTATTTACTTATGATTATTTATTCCAGTTGGATTTTACCAAAAAAATAGAGGTTAGGAAATACAATCTTTTCTTTCTTCTCTTTGTTTTTTATATGATGAAGAATTTACGAATGGTGATTTTGCACGAATGGTCAAATATCAGAATTTTTGCTTGGAAACCATAATAACATTATGGAAACAGAAGCTAAAGATGAGTAACTGCTGCTAATTTTGATTGGCTTAGATTTTTGAAAAAACGTAGCTTGCTGAGAGTTATTAATCAATAAATACAAGGATCTGAAAAGACCGGAAGGGAATTACGCAAAGGCCATGGCTGCATAGACGTCGACAGTAAAATAATGATCAAAGATTATTTGTAAAATACGGCTTTGCTTTTCTCTACAGATGAGAATGATGTATGTGGCAGATCAAATTTACCTAATAAATTGATTTGAATGCATCAAGTTTCATAACACCACTAATTCTTTGAGTTTTTATACCATATACCGGTTTCTTCGAGGCTTAATTGGTTATATTTCGTGGTGATAAAATCCCACAATTTAGGCTGTTTCATTGGAATGAGATTTTCGTATTCTTTACTGATAAATAAATAAGTGGGGGGGGTATTTCGGAATTCCTGATAGAAATTTTCCCATTGATAATCTAACTGATATTCTAAGATCCAGCCATTGGTGCTTAACTCAGGCAATCGCGATGTGATCAAATATTTCCTAGGGTTACCACAGACATAAATAGTATCTTCTTCTTTTAGTATATTAAGAACCGATAGTGCGTGGTTTTTTGCATAATCATACCCTAATAATCTTGCATAATTTTCGGAATGTAAACTAGTTTGCAGGGATCCGAATTGATTGTGGGTAACAAGAATCAATATAACCAGAATAATAGGGATCCTTTTGAATGAATTGTTAAGTCCCACATAAACCAGCAAGTGATAAATCAAATAATCCAAAGCTAATACAGAAAATAATGCGACGGGTACGTATAGCAGTTGAAAATGGTAAGACCACCAGGAAGTTTTTTGTATGACAATGACCGAAAATCCTATGATTGCCCAAGCGATGATCATGCCGAAAAAATGTGATTCTTTTTTGGAAATCAAAAAAACACCGATGGCAGCTAGTATTAGATAAATAATCATCAGCTTGCCGAACCATTTGATCGAGCTCCACAGTCTCTCTGGATGTACTTGGTCTCCTAAGCCAATGACTTGCGTGGGTATTTTAAAGAAGATATCGGTGACTAAATTTTCGATGTGATGCGTAAAAATATAATTTAAGAAAATGGTGATTGGAATCGCAAAACCGATGATTATCGGAGGTAATTGTTTGGTCAGGATATGCTTCAATCCCTTGTCTTTTAGACAGAATATAAAATGAATGAGCATAAAGGCGAAAATAATCGGGCTGTAAATTAATTTACAAAGCACCACCATACCCATCAATAATCCTATTAAGAAATAAGTTATTAATAAATTATTTTCGTCTTTGTATGCTCTATCCAATAACCAAACAATTAAATATAAAGGAACATTAATCAGTGCTTCGAGTTGTGTGAGTTGGAATGCGGTAGCATTGCAGTAATAAACACCAATAACAAATAGCGGAAACAAGCTGCTACTTAATTCATTTTTGTAGAATAGTGAATATTGTTTGATAGAAAAGTAGAGTACTAGTGAAAATATTAACCAATAGCCTAATTCAAAATAATGGATGCCGATATCACTCCATCCCAGTGTTTTCCCTGCCAGAAAATAAAAAATAAAAATGCCCGGCTGCTTGAAATCGAATAAATCTTTATACAAAATTTTTCCAGCATCAAACATTTGCGCAATGACAACAAATAGGGATTGATCTCCGCCAAGCACGGTAAAGCTTTTGATAGAACCGACAATGGCGATGATGCTCAGTACGACGATCATCGCAATCCTATTTTTTATTTCTTTATAAATCATAAGGTTATTCTGTAATGATGAAGCGGCTATTATTTGATAATGGAAGATGCTTTTGTTAAGAAAAATATTCGTTTACGCTTAATGCTCCCGCCATCATTTGCTCATGATATCGCTTATTAAATTTTACGTTAGTTTGAATAACGAAGATTTATACTGTATTTTTCAATTAACAAAAAAATTGCGCTAATGGATAGGGTATACGTAACGCGCTTACTTTTTTTGGTATTGGCATCGATGGTAATGAAAATCGCTACTTCTCGCAGAATTGCTCATCTAGACATGGATGCTTTCTATGCATCGGTCGAACTTATTCGTCACCCTCAATTGCGTGGCTTGCCCGTTGTGGTAGGTGGACGAACAGAGCATCAACCTGCTACTGACGGTACGTTACATGTTCATCGGTTGCATGAATATGTTGGACGCGGTGTCATTACGACGGCTACTTATGAAGCGCGAGCAGCCGGGGTGTTTTCCGGGATGAGCATCATGAAAGCAGCGCAGTTGATGCCACATGCAATTTTATTGCCCGCGAACTTTGCCAGTTACCAATACTATTCTAAGCTGTTTAAAGCTGCCGTGGCAAAGTTAACAACTCAGATCGAAGATTCCGGTATTGATGAAATCTATATCGATTTAACGCAGCTTCCTCATGATTCAGAGACACTGGCTAATTTGCTTAAGCAAGCGGTAAAAGAGGCCACAGGACTGGGTTGTTCTATTGGTATTGCGCCGAATAAGCTGTTGGCAAAAATCTGCTCGGATCTGGAAAAACCAGATGGTTTGACCATTATGGATGTATCAGATATTTCTGATCGTATCTGGCCATTGTCAGTCAAAAAAATCAATGGAATTGGTCCTAAGGCCACTGAGAAACTCGCAGTTTTAGGCATTAATACTATTGGAGAGTTAGCGCGGGCAAAATTAAGTTTTCTTAAGCCCTATTTCGGGCATAACTATGCAATATGGTTAGTGGAAGCGGCACAAGGAATTGATAACCGTCCGATTATTATCAACCCAGAAGCTAAATCGATAAGCCGGGAAACAACGTTTGAGCGTAATCTCGATTTATATCATGATCGTACTGTGTTGACGGAGTCACTTCGTAGTTTATGCGAGAAAGTGGCGCAGGATTTGAAACGTAAGAACTATATTGGTAGAACGATCGGTATCAAACTGCGTTTTGCAGATTTTCAGACACTGACGCGGAATATCACGCTTTCGACTCATACTGATAACGAGATAAAAATCCTTGCGGTGACAAGAGAATGCTTGCGGCGTATTGTTTTTAAAAAGAAAATTCGTTTGCTAGGTGTCAGAGTAAGCTCGTTATCTCCCTTTTATTACGAAAATAATGCTTCCGTAATGCCATTACAGGCAGAATTACCGTTTGATATTATTTGATGATTCTGCGGGTACGCCCAAGAATAATGGGTTTATTTGAGAGCTCATTTTTTTTACTGATACCATGACAGGGAAAATGTTCGTTTAAGTGCATGCTAATGCAATGAATTCCTTCAATTACACCGGCTTCAAATTGCCGTTGTGCAAACGCCCATTCCATTTTTTGGCAAATTGTTTGCCATTGGGTATCGGTTATTCTGGTATTGAAGCCACGGTCTGCAACAATTTCTACATCGCGATCGGCTAATAACAAATAGATTAGCACACCATTGTTGCACTCGGTATCCCAGATACGTAGTAAAGAAAACACTTCGATCGCTCGTTCACGCGCGGTTTGATTATTGAGTAATGCGGTTGTACTCAGTGATGCTTCGACAGTAAAAAAAATTTCTCCTTCATGGTTCGATTCTGCGCGCTGTATAGATTGCTCAATTGCTGCTAGAGCGGAATCCGTGAAAATTCGCCGCAATGAGAGCTGACCTGTTTTAAAATGACGTAGAATACGCAAAAAATTCATTTACCATCTCCCAGATGCGCCACCACCACCGAATCCGCCACCCCCCCCGCTAAATCCTCCACCACCAAAGCCCCCGCCGCCGCCTCTATACGAATCGTTTGGCCAATGACTACGCCCACCACGGTAAATACCTGTGCCCGGGCTGTGAAAAAGATTCATTATTAACGCAAAAATGCCCACAGTAATCGCAATAGCAATAGAGGCCATCAATAACCAACTGATAAATCCTGCGCCAATACTCGTAACGACCGCACCTCCCAGGCGCCCTAGTAGCGGTTCCAATATTTTTCCTAGGATAAAAAATCCGATCAATATGGGAACGATGACGTCCAGAGTGCCTGTTGAATCCGTGAAAAGCCCCATACTTTTTTTAGCGACAGGAGGGGGAAGCGATTCCCCTTGTATCAATCGCAGCATGGCGTCAACACCTGCTCCAATTCCTTGTGCGAGGTTGCCGCTTTTAAACTGAGGAATAATGATCTGTTCAATGATCTGTTTAGCCTTAGCATCGGGTAGCACACCTTCCAAGCCATAACCTACTTCAATTCGAAGTGTGCGGTCATTTTTCGCGATGACGAGCAACGCGCCATCATCGGTGTTTTTTCGTCCCAGTTTCCAGCTTTCTGCGACGCGGAATGCGTATTGCTCAATACTTTCTGGGCGTGTGGTCGGTACGATGAGTACAGCTATTTGACTACCTTTTTTTTCTTCAAAGTTGCTGAGTTTTTGTTCTAAAAGTACTACCTCATTAGGAGGTAGTGTTGCGGTCAAATCGGTAACACGAGATTTGAGCTCAGGGATAGCTATTTGTGCCCAGGTACTCACGCTCATTATGACCATGATTAGGCCGATTGCTAGCAAATACCTACACCACGTTCGTATGATCAGAGCTAATCTGTTTCGCATATAAAAACCCTCAAAGGGCTATTGATACACTATTAGACAACGCATTATTTCGCAGGTGCATCTTTTGAACTGAAATCGACTTTTGGTGGCGTGACGATTTCTTGTTCATTTTCGACCGCAAAGGTTGGTTTTACCGCATATCCAAACATCATAGCCGTCAGATTGCTGGGAAAAGAACGTACGGTAACATTATAATCTTTTACTGCCTGAATATAGCGGTTGCGAGCAACAGTAATGCGATTCTCGGTGCCTTCAAGTTGCGCTTGTAAATCACGGAAATTTGTATCCGACTTGAGTTCCGGATATTTTTCTACAATTACCATCAGGCGTGACAGAGCGCTGGATAATTCCCCTTGTGCATGCTGAAACTTGGAGAATGCATCGGGATTGTTGATCAATTCTGGGGTCGCTTGAATGGTGCTTACTTTGGAGCGCGCTTCCGTAACGCCGATCAAAACATCTTTCTCGTGTTCAGCAAATCCTTTTACCGTGTTGACTACATTGGGAATCAAATCGGCGCGCCGCTTGTATTGGTTCAATACTTCTCCCCAGCTTGCCTTGATCTGCTCATCGGTTGATTGCAATGTGTTGTAACCACAACCACTCAAAATAATTGAGCTGATAAGTACTAAGCCTAGCGTCCATCTATACATAATCACCCCCTGATCATTGTCATGCGAAATAGCTCATAAGATCAATTGCAAAACGATCGATTGCGTAATAGCAATATAGCATTATTTAATGGAATCTTATTCTAACGCGCTATGTTTCCTGAGATTTTATCTTTTGTAATATTTTACTTTTTTGTTTCATTTTTAAAAAAAATCTTTCCGTTTTTAGAAAAAATTTGTATACTGAGCAACACAACTTATGTGGTCTTAATTATGTTGAGCTACTATATATTGTATGTTTGTGTATATATTGGGAAAATGAAATTTCATCGATTCGTTCCAATGAATTCCTGAGATTTATTTTCTTCTTCAAGTATTATTCGGATAAATCACGATTCATCAGGGGAGATCACTTATGCAATGCGTAACGGAAGATACTAGTCTCAAACCTGCTTCTACAAGTCAAGCATATCGCGGCAACGGTACTCAAAAAGCGCATTTTTTACAACATAAAGTGATTCGTCGTAACGGTGCGGTCGTATCATTTGAGCCGAGCAAAATATCCATTGCCATGACCAAAGCGTTTATTGCTGTGGACGGCGGTCAAGGCGCGGCATCGGCTAGAGTACGTGAAGTAGTAACTTATTTGACTAATGATGTAGTGAATGCGTTGCTGAGGCGTCAACCGGATAGTGGTACGTTTCATATTGAAGATATTCAAGATCAGGTCGAGCTGGCGTTGATGCGCTCGGGTGAACATGATGTGGCACGTGCCTATGTGTTATATCGTGAGGCGCGTACACGGGAAAGAGCATTGCTAAAGCAGAATGGAGCAACCCAAGCAGAAACGCGCTATGTCATGGATAATGCTCAGCGCATTCCTTTGGATATAGCAAAACTATCTGCGCTCATCGAGTCTTCATGTAATGGATTGGAAGGCGTCGATGCTTCATTGATACTACAAGCGACTTTAAAAGATTTATATGACGGCGTGTCGCTAGACGAAGTTAGAAAATCGACTATTCTGTCGGCACGTATCTTAATTGAAAAAGATCCTGCATATAGCTATGTAACCGCGCGACTTTTGTTGAATAATGTTCGCCATGAAGTGTTGGGTGAAGAAGTTTCCCAAGAAATGATGGCTTCACGTTATCAAGATTATTTTCCGCTCTTTATCAAACGAGGCATCGAAGCAGATCTTTTGGATGAACGTTTGAGCCAGTTTGATTTGAAACGCTTGGCTACAGCTTTGGATGCGAACCGTGATTTGCAATTCGATTATTTAGGCTTGCAAACGCTTTATGATCGTTATTTCTTGCATATCAAAGAGCAACGCATTGAATTGCCGCAAGCCTTTTTTATGCGGGTTGCCATGGGTCTGGCCTTGAATGAAATCGATCGGGAAGCCAGCGCGATTGAGTTTTATCAAGTTTTATCCAGCTTCGATTTTATGAGCTCAACGCCCACATTGTTTAATTCTGGTACGTGTCGTTCGCAGTTGTCTTCTTGTTATCTCACCACGGTTCCAGACGACCTTGATGGTATTTATGAAGCCATTAAGGAAAATGCTTTGCTAGCCAAATATGCAGGTGGGCTGGGTAATGACTGGACAGCGGTACGCGCTTTGGGTGCAAGAATCAAAGGTACTAATGGTAAATCGCAAGGGGTAGTGCCATTCCTCAAAGTGGTTTCCGACACCGCCGTGGCTGTCAATCAAGGTGGTAAACGTAAAGGGGCGGTATGCGCTTACCTGGAGTGTTGGCACCTGGACATTGAAGAATTTCTCGAGTTACGTAAGAATACTGGTGACGATCGCCGTCGCACGCATGATATGAATACTGCCACGTGGATTCCGGATTTATTTATGAAGCGCGTGATGGATGGTAGTGGCTGGATGCTGTTTTCTCCTTCAGACGTACCCGATTTACACGAAAAGTTTGGTCAACAGTTTGAACAAGCTTATTTGGCGTATGAAGCCAAAGCGGAACGTGGCGAATTGACGTTGTACAAAAAAATTCCTGCGGTACAGTTGTGGCGCAAGATGCTCAGTATGTTATTTGAAACGGGTCATCCGTGGATTACCTTTAAAGATCCGTGCAATATTCGTTCGCCACAAAACCATATGGGTGTTGTACATAGCTCCAACCTATGTACAGAAATTACCTTAAATACCAATGATAAAGAAATTGCTGTATGTAACTTGGGCTCAGTTAATCTGGCGGCGCATTTGAAAGAGGGTGCGTTGGATATGGATAAACTGAAGCGCACCGTCAGTATTGCAATGCGTATGCTGGATAATGTGATCGATATTAATTTTTATGCGGTTGCCAAAGCACGCAATGCAAATTTAAAGCATCGACCCGTTGGACTCGGTATTATGGGGTTCCAGGATTGCTTGCATCAACTGGGTATTCCATATGGTTCCGAAGCTGCTGTAGCGTTTGCGGATCGTTCGATGGAAGCAGTAGCGTATCAAGCTTATTGGGCTTCTACTGAACTGGCGCAAGCACGTGGGAGCTATAGTAGTTATAAAGGAAGCCTTTGGGATCGTGGCATTTTACCGCATGATACCTTAGAGGTTTTGCGTACTGAACGCGGTGGCTTTGTTGAAACGGATTTATCGACAACGCTTGATTGGGATGCTTTACGCCAACGCATTCAACAATACGGTATGCGTAATTCAAACTGTTTAGCCATCGCGCCAACGGCAACCATTTCTAATATCGTGGGTGTTTCGGCCAGTATAGAACCGAGTTATCAGAATCTTTATGTCAAGTCTAATTTGTCCGGCGAATTTACTATCACCAACAAATATTTTGTCAACGATCTGAAAAAGCTTAATCTCTGGGATGAAGTGATGATTGCTGATTTGAAATATTTCGATGGTGCTGTCAGTAAAATTGATCGTATTCCACAAGAAGTTCGTGCACTGTATGCGACTGCTTTTGAAATCGATCCGCGTTGGTTGATCGAAGCAGGTGCAAGAAGGCAGAAATGGATTGATCAATCGCAATCGTTGAATATTTACATGGGCGGTGTATCGGGTAAAAAACTGGATGAAACCTATAAATTAGCGTGGATTCGTGGCTTAAAAACAACGTATTACTTGCGTTCTATGGGAGCCACAGCTGCCGAAAAATCAACGGTGCGGGCGGGTTCACTAAATGCGGTACCCGCTGATGGCGGCATCAAGGGTGGGATGAATGGCGCTACAGTAAATACCTCGATGGAAGTAACTGCGATCGAAATTAAATATTGCGCGATTGATGATGAAAGTTGTGAGTCCTGCCAGTAATCAAACCAACCCAGATAAAATTTAAGGAGCAATAAAGCATGCTGACATTTGAAGACGAATCGATTCAACCCGAAATTTCGTTATTGAATACGATGCACTCCAATATGACTGACCGTGACGTGGCTATGCAATCGCATTTGTTGTTACAGCGAGTAGAAGATGATCATGAAGATAGTGATGCGACAACGGGTACTGCTGAAGCGATTGACGGAAATGCCAATCGGCGCATTTCGGTGGAAGATAAGCAGATTATCAACTGCAAATCAGACGTGAATCAGTTAGTGCCTTTTAAATATAAATGGGCGTGGGATAAATATCTAGGTGCCTGTGCCAATCATTGGATGCCGCAGGAAATCAGCATGAGCCGCGATATTTCTTTGTGGAAAGATCCTAATGGTTTGACCGAGGATGAACGCCGCCTGATCAAACGCAACCTAGGGTTCTTTGTAACGGCGGATTCATTGGCAGCGAATAATATCGTGCTGGGCACTTACCGGCATATCACCAATCCGGAGTGCCGCCAGTATTTGTTGCGCCAGGCATTCGAGGAAGCCATTCATACCCATGCGTATCAATATATTGTCGAATCGTTGGGCTTGGATGAAGGAGAAATCTTCAATGCGTACCATGAAGTGGCCTCTATCCGGGACAAAGATGAATTTCTGATTCCATTTATTGATACGCTGACAGATCCACATTTCAAAACCGGCACGCAAGAAACCGATCAGCAATTACTCAAAAGCCTGATTGTTTTCGCCTGCATTATGGAAGGATTGTTTTTCTATGTGGGCTTTACACAGATTCTTGCATTGGGTAGGCAAAATAAAATGACGGGTGCGGCTGAGCAGTATCAGTATATTTTGCGTGATGAATCGATGCACTGTAACTTTGGCATTGATGTGATTAACCAAATTAAAATGGAAAATCCGCATCT
>ERZ1292633.223-Hain-H41-02um-R1-223-length-75759-cov-9_pt1 | contig 75759 bp, 17 predicted proteins | sample MGYA00564406_ERZ1292633 | MGnify/ENA primary metagenome ERZ1292633 (study PRJEB36523, sample SAMEA6512639) | groundwater metagenome | collected 2019-01-08 | study: AquaDiva: Metagenomics assemblies of 32 groundwater samples
CCAAGGCCACCAAGGCGTACATGCTGCCCATGACCAGGCCGTTGATGACCTGCTGTATAAAAATCTCCACCACTGTCTCCTTCTGCAGCTGCGCTGCCACTTCGATTTTTTACTCTCAACTGCGGGTCAACCCGTCAGGCATTTTTCATGTGCTCTGTGATGCAGCAACCGTTTGCAAAGGTGGCGGACTGTAAGTGATAGATCCGCCATCTGTCTAATGCAAAAGGCGGATCGTCATATGTGCAGAACGCATAACCCTCAGAAACACCCACATCTCAGGTTCTTTGACATTTATGGATTTCGATAATGTCTCTCCACTCTGCCTGTGACCCGCGTCAGCAGTTCATAGGGAATCGTTTGGCTGAACCGTGCAACCTCTTCCACCCCGATCTGTGAGCCCCACAGTTCCACAGGATCACCGGCGACGGCATGCGGCAACTGCGTCAAGTCAACCGTCAGCATGTCCATGGAGACGCGACCCACCAGCTGCGTGCGCTGACCTGCAACAGCCACCGGCGTGCCATTGGCGGCGGCACGCGGGTAGCCATCGGCATAGCCCATGGCCACCACACCGATTCGGGTGACGCCTTGGGTGGTGTAGTGCGTGCCGTATCCAATCGCTTCGCCGGCAGGCACCTCGCGCACCGCGATGAGTTCCGAGACCAGCGTCATGGCGGGCTTGAGGGGTGCCGCAAAGGCCCGGCTTCCGCTGAGTGGCGAGATGCCGTACAAGGCCAGGCCAGGGCGCACCCATTCGCCTGCACGCGGCGACCACGCCATGAGACCCGCCGAATTCGCCATCGAGCGCGCGCCGGGAAGGTCCACGCAAAGGTTTTCAAAGTGCGCGCGCTGCTGCTGAGAAAACAGGCCATCGGTTTCATCCGCGCGTGCAAAGTGGCTCATCAAGACGATCTCGCCGACCTGCGGCGACTGCGCCAATGCGGCGTAGGCCGCGCGGTAGTCTTGCGGTGCAAAACCAAGGCGGTGCATGCCGCTGTCCATCTTCAGCCAGACCTTCAGCGGCTGCGCCATGCGAGCAGACAGAATCCAATCCACCTGCCTTTGGCAATGCACCACGACCCAGAGTTCATGCGCCGACACCAGCGCCAATTCTGTGGGGTCGAAGACCCCTTCCAACAGCAAGATCGGGTTCTTGACCCCCGACGCCCGCAGCGCCAGCGCCTCCTCGATGCAGGCCACAGCAAAACCATCGGCTTGATCGGCCAAGGCCAGCGCCACCCTGGCAGCACCATGGCCATAGGCATCCGCCTTGACGACAGCGAGCGCTTTGCAACCGGCGTTCAGCTGGCGAGCCCACTGGTAGTTTTCGCGCAGTGCCTGCAAGTCAATGTGCGCGCGTGCCGGGCGTGCCATGCTTACTTCCCGTAGCGGGCCATGGTCAGGCCCTGCATGTCGATCTGGGGTTTGTTGCCGGCCAGCAGATCGGCCATGACCCGTCCCGTCCCCGCAGCCATGGTCCAGCCCAAGGTGCCGTGCCCGGTGCTGAGGTGCAAATTGCGGTAGCGGGTCTCGCCCAAGATCGGCGTCCCGTCCGGTGTCATCGGGCGCAGTCCCGTCCAGAATTCGGCCTTGGCCACATCGCCGCCTTTGGGAAACAAATCGTTCACCACAAATTCAAGGGTCCGGCGTGGGCCAGCGTCAAGTGCCAGGTCATAACCCGAAAGTTGGGCCGTTCCACCGACGCGGATGCGGTCGCCCAGGCGGGTGACGGCCACCTTGTGGGTTTCGTCCATGATGGTCGATTCAGGCGCCATGCTGCTGTCCACAATGGGCACAGTGATCGAAAAGCCCTTGACCGGATAGACCGGAATATCCAGACCCAGGGGCTTGAGCATGTGGGTGGAGTAGCTGCCCAGCGCCAGCACGTATTCGTCGGCCGCATAGTGGCCGGTATCGGTTCTGACATCCACGATGCGGTCACCCTGGTAGCGAATTTCCTGGATGTCCTGATTGAACAGAAAGCGGGCACCGTGTTGCTTGGCCAGTTCGCACATGCCCTGGGTAAATTTGAAGCAGTCGCCGGTTTCATCGCCCGGCAGTCGGAGCGCACCGACAAATTTTTCTTTCACATGGGCCAGCGCCGGCTCGTAGTCGATATAGCCGTCCCGGTCCAGCACCTGAAAGGGCACGCCGTACTGCTTCAGGATGTCGACGTCCTTGCCCACACCGTCGAGCTGCTTCTGGGTGCGGAACAGTTGCAAGGTGCCCTGGGTGCGTTCGTCATAACGGATGCCGGTTTCGGCGCGCAGCTCCTGCATGCAGTCACGGCTGTATTCCGCCAAACGCACCATGCGGCTTTTGTTGACCTTGTAGCGCTCTTCCGTGCAGTTGCGCAGCATCTGCATGCCCCACTTCCACATGGCCGGGTCCAGCATCGGCTTGATGACCAGGGGGCTGTGCTGCATCAGCAGCCACTTGATGGCCTTGAGGGGCACGCCCGGGCCGGCCCACGGCGCCGAATAACCGGGCGACACTTCACCGGCATTGGCAAAGCTGGTCTCCAGGGCGGGGCCGGGCTGGCGCTCCAGCACGGTGACGTCGTGACCGGCTTTGGCCAGGTAGTAAGCGATGGTGGTTCCCACCACGCCGCTGCCAAGAATGAGTACAGACACGTGATTGCTCCTCGTTGTTCGGTTGCCGGCTCCTGCATTTCGCGTGCAGGACGGCGTTGGTGGAATGCATAGCAGGTTTGGTGCCAGATTTTTTTCTTAATCAAATCAATGACTTAGAAGCGGTCCAAAAATACCCGAAGGACCGCTTGTATTGATTTCGATCCACTTTGTGGTCGATGCAGATGGATTTCCCTCGGCTGCCTAGGCAAATCCAGCCATTTGATCCATGTATTGAATGCAATACACTGTACCGATTCAAATACACAAGAGGTCCTATGCGCATCAACGTCATCTTTGAAGATCGGATCGGCATCGCACAGGAAATACTGCAGTCCCTGTCGCGGCGTTCGTTCAATGTGACCGCCAGCGAAGTCGACCCGCCGCATATTTTTCTGGAAGTGCCTGAGTTGAGTGCCAGCGGCTTCAAACTGCTGACCGAAGAGCTGCATTCAGTGAAAGGCGTGCAGTCGGTTCAGGAGGTCAGCATCCTGCCCGGCGCGCAGCGCCGCCTCTACCTGGACGCCATCATGGCCTCGCAAGCCGATCCGCTTTTTGCCATTGACGCGAAAGGCGACGTGGCGATTGCCAACCAGGCGGCGATAGAGGCCAGTGGCATGGCGGCCAATCAACTGTTTGGCCAGCCGTTTCAAGAACGCATCGCCATGCCCGATTTCATGAAACTGCTGACCGACCACCACTTCCATTTGCCAATCATGGAAGTGGAATTCAACCAGGAACGCTATCTGCTGGAGGCGACCCAGCTGCGAGAAGGCAATGGACAGGTGGCCGGCGCGCTGGTCACACTGCATGCCTACAGCCGCATCGGCGAAAGACTGAACGCCTTGCAGCACTACGCGTCGGTCGGCTTTGAAACCATCATCGGCACATCGCCTGAAATTACGCAGTTGAAAGAACGCGCCGCCCGCATGGCCCTGGTGGAGGCCCCCTTGATGATCACCGGGGAAACCGGCACAGGCAAAGAACTGCTGGCCCATGCCTGCCATGACGTCAGCAGCCGAAAGCTGCAGCCGTTCTTTGCCTTGAACTGCGCGGCCTTACCGGAAAATTTGGCCGAGAGCGAGCTGTTCGGCTATTCACCGGGCGCGTTCACCGGCGCCTTGCGCGGTGGCAAGCCCGGTCTGCTGGAGCTGGCCGATGGTGGCACCGTCTTCCTGGATGAGGTGGGTGAAATGTCGCCGTACCTTCAGGCAAAAATGCTGCGCTTCCTGAACGATGGCTGCTTTCGCCGTGTCGGCAGTGAGCGTGAACTCAAAGTGGATGTGCGCATCATCTGCGCAACCCACCGGTCCCTCGAAGACATGACCGCGCAAGGCACGTTTCGGGAAGACCTGTTGTTTCGGCTGAATGTGCTGAACCTGCATGTCCCGCCACTGCGCCAACGGCAAAGCGATATTTTGTTGCTGACCGAGGCGATTTTAAAAAGTGCCTGCGAACAAGTGCGGCGGCCCCCCATGCGCCTGACGCCATCGGCTCAAAAGGCCTTGCTGAAGAACCCATGGACCGGCAATGTCAGGCAACTGAAGAACGTCATCTTTCGCGCCGTGACGCTGTGCAAAGGCCTGGTCATTGATGTGCACGACCTGGAGTTGGCACAAACCGAGAGCGGTGAGGCTGCGGCCTCCGAAGACCCGGTGGTCAGCCTCGATCAGGCGATGGCCGACTACGAGAAATCACTTTTGCAGCGCCTCTTTGAGGAATACCCCTCATCCCGAAAACTGGCCAAGCGACTCAACACATCCCATTCCGCCATTTCGGTGCGGCTGCGCAAATACGCCATCGGGTCATAACGCAGGTTCGTCAGCACGCTAACGGATATGTTCCGACCCCAGTTCCTTGGCGCGACTGCAGGCAGCGTGGATGGCTTCGACAAAACTCCCTTTCACCCCCGTATGCTCCAGCCAGGTCAGCGCGGCATGCGTGGTGCCTCCCTTGCTGGTCACTCGCTCGCGCAGCGTCCCCAGCTGCTCCAACGAATCCCGGGCCAACACACTGCTGCCGAGAAAAGTGCTCACAGCCAACTGGCGTCCCTGCTCAGGACTCAGCCCCAGTTCGGTGCCGGCTTGCTGCATCGCCTCCAGAAAGTAAAACACGTAAGCGGGGCCAGAGCCGGACAGTGCCGTCACAGCGTCGAGCAGGTCCTCGCGGTCAACCCACAAGTGGGTTCCCGTGGTCGCGATCACTGTCTCGGCCAGATAGCGATCACTTGGCGTTACAGCAGATACGGCAAACAAGCCTGCGATTCCCTGGCCCACCAATGCCGGCGTATTCGGCATGCAGCGCACGACGCGTGCACTGCCCATCGCGCAGGCAATGGCCTGCGTTCGAATGCCGGCCATCACCGACAGCTGTAACGCGTGCTCGGTATAAGGCCTGACAGACAGCGCTGCTTGGGCAAAGTCCTGTGGCTTGATGGCCCAGACGATCAGGTCGACGCCGCACAGGAATGCGTCCGGTTTGGCGTGCGCGACGATGCCGTGCGTGACTCGCAAAGCCTCGCGCGTGGCCTCGAATGGTTCAATCACATCAATGCGGCCAGCCGAAAGACCTTGGCGGCACAGACCGCCGATGACTGCACTTGCCATATTTCCACCACCGACGAAGGCAATGCGTGTATCAGGGGACAGGGAAAAAGGGTGGGTCATGCTGTTCGTCCGATGCCGTGCCTAAGCAGATCAAGGCGCCGTGGCAGCGTGAGGGATCCAGGATGCGCTGTGGCCCGGGGCCATGCAAGCGCAATGCAATTGGGCCATCGCCTTGACTGGCGTCACGGTCCAACAAACGCTGGCGCAGTTGCTCCTGAAATGAAGACTTGATTCGCGCTGACGCAGCACGAGGGGAAGAGGCTTCGAGGCCGACCAATTCGAACTGGGTGCTGCCCAGCGTGTAACCGCAATGGCGCAGTCCAACAGCGCTGGACCATGCGTTGAGTGGTATGCCTGGGCCCAACAGCGCAGCCCAGCGATGGCTGCTCATGGCCACATCCTGGGCGGCCACAGCCATCACCGCGATGCCCGTGGCACCGTTGGCATGCTGACGTGCACAGCCCGAGGGCACACGCAGTGAGCGCGGTGTGAGGTCGGCGCAAAGAAATGGCACGTCTGCGGTGTCGTGGCGGGCTGTTTCCCATTCAATGCGAGTGCCGTCGGGGCGGGTACGACCACCCGGCAATGGACCGCGAAGGCCACCCAGGCCGCGTGCTTGCGCCGCCGTCAACGCAGGGCCCACGGCGCTGGGCAGCAAGGCATGGTCAACCCATCCTTCGCCATGGGCTTGCAGGCTGCGCCACCAGCGCTCCTCGGGCGCCGGCGCGCTCCAGGCAATGAGCTCGAGATAGGCACCGTCTGCAAACACCACCAACGCGTTATGCGAGGTGCGCCCTGGGTGCCGCCCTCCGGGCGTGACGGAAAACCCCAGGTTACGAAAGTCTTCACTTGCCCGCGTGAGGTCGTGCACAGCCAGCACCACATGGTCAAGTTGGCGCAGCAGGCTGGCACCCGGCGGCGTGTGTTCAGCCGCGTTCATCACTCTTCAAGTTTGAGCCCGGTGTCCTTGACGAATTGCGACCAGCGCTCGTACTGCTGTTTGGCATAACGGTCCAGAGCTGGGCCGTCGCTGGCCACCACCTCAAAGCCGGCTGCCGTGAGTTTTTGCTTCACATCCGGGGTATTCAAGGCGCCCTGGAAGGCTTCGGTCAGCTTGCTGATGGTGGGTTGTGGCGTGGCGGCGGGCGCGAAGATGCCAATCCATGAATAGGCCTCGAAGCCAGGGAACCCCGATTCGGCCACCGTGGGCACATTGGGCAGCTCGGGCAGGCGCGTGGCGCCGGTCACCGCCAAGGGCTTTATTTTTCCGGCTTCAATCTGGCCGCGCAGCGCGGCATAGGACAGCAGGGTCAGGCTTGCCTGTTCGCCGAGGACGGCCTGCACAGCCGGACCACCGCCGGCGTAGGGCACGTGCAGGGTGACTATTTTGGCCTGGCGCTTCAAGTCTTCCATCACCAGGTGGTTCATCGAGCCGGCACCGGTTGATGCGTAGCTAAAGCGGCTAGGCTGTTTGCGAGCGGCTTCGACAAACTCGCGCAGATTGGATGCGGGCACGCTGGCTCCGGCGGCAATCACCAGCGGAAAGCGCACCGTCAGCGACACACCAGCGAAGTCCTTGAAGGTGTCGTAAGGCAGCTTCGACTTGACGATGGGGTTGATCGCGTGCGTATCAAAAGACACCAGCAGCGTATTGCCATCTGGCGCGCTGCGGGCCACGGCCTGGGTGCCTATCTGGCTGGCGGCACCGGGTTTGTTCTCCACGATGACCGAGCGCTTGGTCAGCTCACCCAAGCGGGGCTGAATGGTGCGCGCTGTGATGTCGGTGCTGCCGCCGGGTGGGAAAGTGACCACCAGACGGATGGGTTGGGTGTCCTGTGCGTACAGCGCTGCTGGCATGCCGAGCAAAGTGATGACACCGGCACAGGCGGCGGCGTGCAGAAGCTGACGGCGGGAAGTTGCGAAGATTTGCATACAAAGATCTCCTGAGAGGTGGGTTGGATGAAACGTTGACTGTTGGGCGTCCGAACGGACTAGAGGGCAGAAATTTTTTACGCGCAAATTAGAATTCTTGCCAGTATACTTAATGCACTGCGCAGATGCAATCACATCCAAGCCCGCTTGGCCGGCACGATCCGAATGAGGGGTCGGCCTGCACAACAAGCTGCAGACTGCGCAGATTTCAAACTTGCAACCCCCACATGGAGCAACACAGTGAGCACAACCATGAACGGCGCACGGGCCATACTGGCCATGCTGGAGCTGCACGGCGTCAGGCACGTCTTTGGCCTGCCCGGTGAAACGACGATTGGCTGGTACAAGGAATGGAACAAAGGCTCGAGCATCCAATACGTGCTGACGCGCGACGAGCGCACCGCATCGTTTGCCGCCGAGGCCTATGCCAAAGTCACAGGGCGGCCCTGCGTGCTGGAGGCACCCAGCCCCGGCGTCACCCATTGCACACCCGGCATCGCAGAGGCTTACTTGAGCTCTGTGCCGGTGATCTATTTCAGCTCTGACATCCCCGTCAACCAAGACAAAAAACACGGCTTGACGGGCATCGACCAGACCGCCTTGTACGCCAGCATCTGCAAGGAGTCGTTCTACCTGACCAACGTCAAGGACATCCCCTTCATGCTGCGGCGTGCCTTTCGCGTCGCCACCTCGGGTCGACCAGCGCCCGTGCACATCCGGGTGCCCATCAACATCTTCCACGAAGAGGCAGAACTGACCGACCTCTACGCCGAGCCGCAATACCAGCAATACCCCGCGCACCGACCGGTGGCCGACCACGCGAAAATCCGCGAAGCCATCCAGGCCTTGCTCGACGCCAAAAAACCATTGATCGTGTGCGGCCAGGGCGCCTTGATTTCTCAAGCCTCTGAAGTCATTCTGGCATTGGCCGAGCGATTGCAGATTCCGGTGGCCACCACCACGCCGGGCAAAGGCACGGTCCCCGAGACACACCCTCTGGCGCTGCGTGTGATTGGCGCGCGCGGCGGTATGGAGTATTCCAACCGCTACGCGCTCGAAGCCGACACAGTGTTTTTCATTGGCAGCAACACCGACTCCAGTTCCACCAACCACTGGAAACTTTACGGCGACCCCAACAGCAAAACGTTTTTGCATCTGGACATCGCCGAAGCCCATGTAGGCAACAACTTTCCGGTGAAAGTGGGCATGGTGGGCGATGCCCGGGCCAGTTTGAGCTACATGTTGGAGCTGATCGAGGCCGAGCACGGCCAAGTGCAGCGCCAGCCATTGGACCTCACAGACATCAAACAGGCCGCGCTGGACGCGGTGTTCAACTCAGCAATCCCCATGCCGCCCGGGACCATCTCCCCAGTGAAACTGTCGCAGGTCCTGGATGCCCTCTTGCCGCCCCATGCGATCGTGACTGCGGAGCCCGGCGTCAGCGCCATTTACCCATCGGCTCTGCTGTCAGTGCGTGAAGCCGGCCGCCGTTACCTCACCAATTATTCGATGGGTGCCTTGGGCTACGCGGTCCCTGCGGGCATTGGCGCGGCTTATGCCAACGACGGTCCGGTGATCTCCTTCACCGGCGACGGCTCTCTGGCCTTTGTCCTGGGCGATTTCGAAACCATCAAGCGCAGCGGGAAAAACATCACAGTCATCTTGACGCGCAACGACACCTACGGCTGGATCCGCGGCGAGGCCATCTTGCTCGATGGTGTGGACGCTCCCTGGGCCACCGACTTTGGGGCGGTAGACTATGTCAAAGTGGCCGAAGCCTTTGGCTTCCAGACAGCACGCATCACCTCAGACGATCAGATCGAGGCCGTGTTGCGCGATGCCATCGAACACGAGGGGGCCAGCTTCATCGAAGTAAATGTGCCGTCGCAGGATCAGGTTGTGCCTTTCGTTCCGCCATGGGTGGAAGCTGCGAAAGCCAAGAACCTCCCGCACTTCAAGTGAAGGGGTTCTCCAATCGGTCATCGGTGGATCCCGGATGGGGGGGGGTGAAACCCTAAAAAGGGATTGAGGCTACATAGGCATATGGCTTGCCAGGCATGGTGGACCACGGCAGCTTCGTTCAAACTGCCAAAACGTGTCGCCCTGCATTGCCTGGCGCAATGCAGGGCGCGCGACGTTTCCACATGCCTCGGTATACTCAAAAAAATCTATGCAAGCTCGATCCAAACCATTGCTCCCGTCGCGGGCCAACGCCATCCCCGAAGTGGCCGCAGAAGCGATCTCGACAGCACGCAAAGAGCGCGGTTCGGACGTTCTCAATCGCCTGCGTGAAATGGCCATCTCCTACGAGTTGAAGCCTGGAGAACGCTTGTCTGAAATTGAATTGGCCAAGCGCCTGGGTGTCAGCCGTACACCGGTGCGAGAAGCGCTGACCCGCTTGGTGACCGATGGCTTTTTGGAACCTGCCAGCCGCGGCTTTGTGCGTCGCTCCTTGGACGTGCAAGAGACGCTGGATTTGTACGAAGCCCGCCTGACCATAGAGCGCGAATGCCTGCGCCTGGCATTTGAGCGGGCGACACCCGAACAAATTACCGAAGCACGCGCCTTTCTGCGCAGCAGTCAGGCCGTACCCGCGAACGCACCGGTGCGCGAGTTGGTTGAACTGGACGAAGCCTTCCATCTGCGCATTGCCGCGATGGCGGCTAACACAGAGCTGAAGCGTCTGCTGGAAAATATCAATCAACGCATTCGCTTTGTGCGCTGGGTGTCCATGGAGAGCGTGGGGCGCGAGTCCACTCAGGATCAGCACCAGCAATTGATCGACGCATTGGCGGACGGACGCGTTGAGCAAGCCCAACGCTGCCTGAGCGATCACATCACCATGCGGCGCGAACAAGTAGTCGAGGCCATCAAACGCGGCCTAGCCAGAATCTACCTGCCGGACGTTTCAACGATTACGGAACGTCATTGAAGTTGACATCCCTGCGAATTGCCCGAGTAAGTGATGTACGGCAGCCCCTCCTATTCAAGAGCCGTTTTGAATCTATTTTGAATCAAAGGACGGATTCAACCAGCTTGTGGAGATCTGTCCTCCTGTCAATGCGCCAGCCCAGTCCTATATCCAGAGCAGCAAGCTCAGGTAATCGACCAAACGGTGCGTCACGATCCAGACCAAGGGGCGCAGGCCCACGTCGATCTTGACCACGCCGCTCATGCCTGGGCGCCACCATTCGGGCAGGGTTTCTTGCAGTTCGATGCGCACCGGGAAGGTGTTGGCGCCGTCCTTGACACTGGCGGCGGGCACGATGCGGGTGGTGCGCATGCGGTAGGTCTTGCCGGTGTCGGCCAGCAGCGTCAGGCGCGTGCTGGCGCCAATGGCCACGCGGCCGATGTCGCGCTCGTCCACAGCGGCCTCGACATACAAGCCTTGCACGGCAGCCACCTTGACCACCGTGTCGCCACGGCGCACGGCGCCGCCCAGGTTTTTCCCCGGTTCGCCCTCGATCACGATGCCCGCAATCGGCGACTTGGCCTTGGCCGTCTCCAGCCGAAAGTCCACCAGCTTGAGCCGCGCCGCGGCCTGCGCCGCCTGGGCTTCGGCGATCTGCATTTCCGGCAACTGGTTGCTGGCGCGCCGTTTTTCCGCTTCGCGTGCGTATTGCGCCAGATCGGCCAGCACGCTGGCGCGCTCCAGCGCCAGTTCGCGCGTGGCCATTTCAAACAGCACATCGCCGCTGTTGACGGTCGCGCCCAGGCTGGCCTGGCCTTTTTCCAGGTAGCCGTCGAAAGGCGCGCCCACATAGGCCATGGCATCGGTCTTGATGATGGCCCCGGCATTGACCCAATAGGGCAAGGGCATGAGCAGCACCGCAGCGGTGCCAATCGCCAAGGTTTGCGCCAAGCGCCGGCCGTCGCGCGTGAGCGCCTTGAAGCGCTCGGGCACGCTGCGCCACACATGGGCCCACAGCCGCTTGGGCAGGGCCTGCGAATCGGCATGCAACAAGGTCAGCGCCGGCAGCGCGACTTCGCACATCAGGCGCAGCGCCCACTGCTCGGCCGCTGTGAACGGCATGCGCCGGCGCGCCAGCGTCACCGCGCCGCGCTGGGCCTCGCCAACGCGCAAGGGCAAGGTCAGCAAGTGCCCGGGCAGCTGCAAATCGGCGTACTGCTGGTGGGCGCGCGCAATCACCTGGGCGCTGGCCGGCCAGGCGATCTCGCAACCCTGGTCCAGCGCCTCTTGCCCAGCCTCTTCGAGCAGCTGCGACACCTCGGTGCGGCGCTCGACCTTGTCGGCATGGCTGAGGGCGCGCAAGACCAGGCCGGTGCGCTCGCGCCAGCAGATCGCCACCGACTCGCAGGCAAAGCGCTCGGCCAAGTCATTCACGAACACCAGGGCGGCGCGCTCGAAGCTGTCGCTCTCCATGATGCGGCCCAGCAACTCGATCGCCTGCACCAGGCGGGCGTTGTCGCGTTCATCGGTGTGCTGGCGCCGCTGGTGTTCGTAAAGGCGCGGCAGGCACTGGAACGGCGCCAACTGAAAGCGCAAGGCGTCATCGCCACCCGCGTCCGCGCCCGGCACATGTACCACCAGCACCAACTCGTGCTGGCCGGCTTCGACGCTCAGCGCCAACACCCCCACCCGCCAGGCGCCGTTGGCCGCCGGGCCCACGCCCACGCCGGCCGCACGCGCCGCCGCCAGCACGCCAGCTGCGACCGAATCGAACAGGGCCGGCAACTTCTCGCGCGCCAGCTCGGGCCAGCTGGCCATGGCCGACCAGGCCTCCTGGCCCTGCTCGTCGCGCTGGCGCAAATACACCACGCCCAGTTCGCCTGCCGCAGCTTGCGTGGCCTGGTGCGCCAGCTGCGCCCAAAATGCCTGCGGTGCGCCCTGGAACTCGGCCAGTTCCTGCCAGCCGCGCCGTGCGCCTTGCGCCGGGTTATGCGTTTGCTCGCTCAAAAGCCGCTCCTGTCGAGTTCAATGTCTTGCTTAAGAATGTTTTGCCGCTGGCCAAAGGCCTGCCGCTCGGCACGCCATTGCGCCAAGCGCAGCGCCGCAGCAGCCAACTGCGGCGCCCAGGCCGGGCGCCGCTGGTGCAGCCAGGCCCAAGCGCGCGCGAGCGGGGCCGGCACAAAGCGGCGCAACAATTCGTCGTCCAAGGCGATGAAGCGCTGCACCGAGCCCGGGTCGCTCTGGCGCGCACAGCGGCCAATCAGCTGACGGTCGATGCGCGCGTAGTCGTTGGACTCGCCAATGATCACATGCAGGCCGCCGCGCTCACGAACACCCGCGTCCAGCGCGATGTCGGTCCCGCGTCCAGCCATGTTGGTGGCGATGGTCAGGGCCCCGGGCTGTCCGGCCTGGGCCACGATGCTCGCCTCTTGGCGGTGGTTGACGGCGTGCAAAACCTGCACGCTCAGCTCGGGGTGCAGGGCCTGCAGCCGCGCGTGCAAGGCTTCGCTCGATTTCACGCTGCGCATGCCAATCAGCACCGCCCGCCCCTGCCCCACCAGCGCCTTGGCGCTGGCGGCAATGGCGTCGAATTTTTCTTGCTGGTCGCGGCAGATGCACCACGCGCCCATGGCGCGCTGCACCGGGCGGTGCGTGGGGATGCGCAGCGTCGACAGGCGGTAGACCTGGGCGAATTCGCGCGCTGCCTCTTCGGCCGTGCCGGTCATGCCGCCCAGGCGGGCAAAGCGGCGGAAAAAGCGCTGAAAGCTCAAACGCGCCGAGACCTCGGACGGCGGCGAAATCGGCAGCCCCTGGCTCGCCTCCAAAATTTGCTGCATGCCCAGCGACAAGGTCCGTTGGTTGGCCAGGCGCCCGGTCAGCTCGTCGACCAGCACAATCTTTTCTTCCTCGACCACATAGTGCTGGTCGCGCACCAGCAACTCGGTCGCATACAGCGCCATTTCCACCAGCTCGCGGGCACGTTCGCGGTGCCGCCAAAAAGGCGCCATGGCGCTGGCCAGCTGATCAAGGTGCTCCTTGCCGGTCTGGGTCAACTCGACATGGCGCAAGGCCGGCTCGATTTTGTAGTCGCTGCCCGATGTCAACTGCCGAGCCAGGCGCACGGCGTCGTGGGCCGCCTGCTCCAGCAAATCGTCCGGGCGCTGGCTCGAAATGATCAAGGGCGTCACCGCCTCGTCGATCAGCACGCTGTCGGCCTCGTCAACGATCACCTGGAACAGGCCGCGCAAAACCACCCCTTGACCCACGCCCGCGCCGCCAACACGGCCACCGGCGCGCGCGGCAGACAAGGCGTAGCGGCTGGCCGAGGGGTTTTTGCCCAGGGCCAGACCGTCGCGCAAGTAGTCGCCCAGCAACTCCTTGGCGGTGCAATACACAATGTCGTGGCCATACGCGGCGGCGCGCGCAGGCGGCGCCGTATCGCCATCGACGCTGGCGGCTGAGACCTGGCAAAAGGCGAACAGCGCCTGGCCAATCTCGGCGTCGCGCCGGGCCAGGTAATCGTTGGCGGTCACCACATGGCAAGGCAGGCCGCGCCAGGCGGCCACCACCGCGGCCATGGCCGCCGTCAGGGTTTTGCCCTCGCCGGTGGCCATTTCCGCCATGCGCCCTTCCAGCAAAGTCAGTGCGCCCATCAGCTGCTCGACGTGCGGTGCAAAGCCATGCACCCGCTGCACCGCCAGCGCCACACCGCCCAGCGCGGCCTCCAGCGCCTCCGTGGCAGCCGCTTGCTGGCCGGCACCGGCCAGCCGGCAGTTGGCCGCCAGCTCGCGCAGGTGCGCGCGCAAGTCGTCGTCAGAGCCCTCTTGCCAGCGCGCAGTCTCTTGCTGGATGGCCTGGGCGCGCTGGCGCAGCTTTTGCACCGGTTGGCGCAGCCGTCGCCACAGGGCAAAAATCCGATGCCCCTGGCGGTCGAGCCAGGGCACGTTGTGCTCGGGGCGGTGGATGGCCAGCGCGGCCAGCATCCTGGCCGGTGGTGGCGAGGTGCCCGCGCCCGAGACCGCAGCCTCGGCCGGGTCGGGCGCCCACAGCGGAGGCACGGCGCCGTCGTGCTGGTCGCTGTGCTCGCTGGGCCCGTGCCTGCGGGCGAAATGGTGCAGGGCGGGCGTGCTCATAAGGTGTAGCGCCGTTGGAAAAATTGCGACACCCCACGCCAGGCCTGCAGCGCCAAGGGCTGCGGTGCCAGGCGGATTTTGATCCAGCCAGCCTTGCCGTGGCGCACCACGTCGTCGCTCGTGCGCGCGGGGTCTGGCAGCAGTTCGGCGCGCAGCAAAAAGAAGGGCTCGGCCGCCTGTTTGCCGCTCGGATCTGCCGCCTTGACCGCGGTTTCCCGGCCGGCCACCGGCCCCAGCGCGGCCGACGGCAGCGTGCTTTGCGAATGCGGGATCAGGCGAATCGAGCGCAGCGCGTGGGTCTGCCCGCGCTCGCCTTCCATGCGCACGCGGCTGCCCTCTTCGCGCAGGTCGAACAGGGCGGTCGCCGCATCCTGGCGGATGACCCCCAGAAACACATGGCTGCGGTCATCCACCACCCGCCCCAGTTCGGCGCCACGCCCCAGCCAGCCCTGACGGCGCAGCCGGGTTTCGCCATCGACCCAGCGCCCGGCGTGCGGCGCGCGCACCTGCAGCGCCTCGCGCTGGCGCTGCAGCGAGCGCTGCGCCGCCTCGATGGATTTGAGCCGTTCGGCGATCGGCGCCAGGTCGACGCTGCCCTCGGTCAGGGCCTTGGCCTGCTGCGTGGCCGCTTGCAGATGCTGCGCGGCCAAGCCTTCGAGTTCGGCATCCAGCTCCGGGTTGCGCAGCTCGACCACCAGCGCACCCGGCTCCAGCCACTGGCCGTGGCGCGCGTGCACGGTCTCGACGATGCCGCCGCTTTCGGTGTGCAGCGGCGTGTTCGCTGCGGCCTCCAGCACGCCCTCCAACACCCGGCTGTCGGGCAGCGGCACGGCCAGCACCACCAGCAAAAACACCGCCGCGCCCGCCCCCAGACGGCGCAAAAAGCGCTGCTGCTGGAAGCGAAACAGCGGCTGGCGCAGCGGCTCCAGCAGGCGCAGCGTGGGCAGCACAAACGAGGTCAGCGCCAAGGCCAGTGCCACCACCAGACCAATGCCGAAATACTGGTCAGCCACAAACAACACGATGCCGACCATGACAAACAGCCGGTACACATTCGAGGCCACGAAGAAGCTGATCAGCGCATGGCGTTCAGCGCCATCACCGGCTTCCTCATCCGGTACGGCCAAGACCTTTTCGCGCCACCAGCCATTGAAGGCCTTTTTGGCCTGCTCGTGCAGATTGGGCATCTGCACCAGATCGGAGAGGATGTAGTAGCCGTCAAAACGCATGAGCGGGTTGATGTTGAACAGCAGCGTGTAAATCGCCGTGGAAAACATCAGGTTGTAGGCCAGCTCGTTGGCGGTGCCCGGCGGCGTGTAGGCCCAAACGATGGTGGCCAGGGCCCCCACCAGCAAATCGACCAGCATGCCAGCGCCGTCCACCAGCGCGCGCTGGTACTTGTCGCGAAAGCCCCAGCTCGACGACAGGTCCACATAGGGCAGCGGCGTCAGCAAGAGCAGCATCACCCCCATGGTGCGCACCTCGCCGCCAAAGCGTTTGCACACCGCCGCGTGTGCCATCTCGTGCAGAAAATGCGAGACGAACACCGCCAGATACAGCAAGAGCAGGTTGTGCGGCTGCAGGATGTGGCTGGCCTGATCCCAGGCGCGGCTGCCGGCCAGAACAAATTCAAACACCCCCCACGCGACCAGGGCCAGCGCCAGCCAGCGCGCCAGCGGCGCCGTGGCCAGCGCGATCCAGTGGCGGTGCCGGCTCAGCCAGGGGTCCGGGTCCCACACCGGGATGCGCATGAAGAGCATCTCGGAGAGCTTGGCCAAGACATTTTTCTTTTTCTTGCGCGAGAAACGCTCCAGGATTTTGTCTTCGTCAACGCCCCCTTCGACGTGGATCAGGTTGGCCTTGTACAAGTCCACCACCAGGTCGAACACCTCTTCCTGGCCCGGCGTTTGCTCGGGTGCCTGCTCGACGGCGGCGCGCCAAATGTCATTCAGCGTGGCCTCGACCGTCAGGCGCGACAAAAAAGCCCAGGTGGTCGGGCTGACCCGGAAATAAGCCCCGTGCGCGCGCTCACCCAGCACATACCAGGGCTCGCCCCGGTAGTGGTGCAGGCGCACCGACACCCCCGGGCGCAAACCCAGGCGCAACTCGGCGATGCGGTACCAGTGATCGGAAAAAGTGCGGCGCATGGTCTAACTAGAAGGTGCATTCGCGCGCAGGGGCGCGCTCCCACAAAGTTCGTTCGCGCACCCACAGGGCTTCCTTCGGCACCCTCAGTCGCCCAGATTCAGGCTGGCGGGCACGCCCGGACGCACCTGGGCACCGGGCTTGATCAATTCAATCTTGATTTCACGCAGGCCACTGGCCGGGTCAATCACTGGGGACACAAAAATCACCCGCCCCTGGACCGGGGTACCCCCGTGGCCAACGATCAGCCCCAGCTTGTCACCCATGTGCAGGTGCTCGCTGCGCGCAGAAGGCACGTTCGCCACAAAAAGGATTTTGCTCATGTCGCACAGCTTGATCAGCGCCTCGTTGGCCTGCACGCTCTCGCCCACCTGCCGGATGAGCTTGGTGACGATGCCCCGCGTGGGCGCCCGCAGGCTGCGCCGCTCCAGATTTTCCTTGGCCGTGAGGTAGTCCAGGCGTTCCATTTCCTTGACGGTCTTGAGGCGTTCGAGCTCAGACACGGTGGTGGCAAAAGCCAGTTCCCGGTTCTCCAGTTCTTCGCGGCTGATGCCCTTGGTCGAGGCGTAGATGCGCCGCGCCGCCACGACCTGCATTTCTGCCGTCTCTTTGCGCGCCTGGGCGGTGACCACCTCGGCCTGGCCCTGCCATTGCACCCGGCGGCGCTCCACATCGAGATCCTCGGCCGCCCGGTCCAAATGCAGCATCGGCTGCCCGACACCCACCACCGAGCCCTCTTGCACCAGCATGCGCGCAATGCGTCCGGTGGTGGGCAGCGCCAGGCTCAGGTCGGCAGCGCAACGGGTGGTGCCCTTGATGGGTTCGTTTTCCCCGGCGGCTTGTGCTGGCAGGCACAGCGCAGCCAGCCCCAGCCAGGCCATCTGCAGCAGGTTTTGTTTCACGTTCACTTTCATTCGACTCCCAATCGGGCCAACAATTGCCCGTCGACCTGTGCTGATAAATAATGGATTCGGTTCGCGAAGGCGGTGGCATCGGCCAAGGCTTCTTCAGCCATATAAAGCTCAAGCTGCCTCTTGCGCACATCCAGCATGGAGCGTCTGCCTTCGTCCACCAGCTTCCGTTCGACAGTGGCCAGCTGGCGCTGTGCTGCAACGATTTCTCGCTGCCGCAGCATTTGCTCCTCGGCCTTGTCGATCAGCGTACCGGCGGCACGCACCTCATGGTCGATGCGCTGGCGCAAGGCCTCCTGCGCCAATTCAGCCTGCTGCTTCCGATAGGCCGCCGTCTGCAACTCACTGCGCTTGCGTTCGTCTCCGAAAATACCAATACGGTACATGATGCCGACCTGCCAGCTGTTGTAAGGCACTGCGGTCTGAAAATAATCTCTCACCGGGCGACTGCTGCCGTCGAGGCTCTCTTTGCCCACGCGAAAGGTGAAATTGAGTTCAGGCAACAACTGCTCCTTCGCCGTATCGACCTTGTGCTTTTCGCGGTCGATGCGAATGTCCAAGACCCGGGCATCGGGGCGCCGCGCCATGATCTCGGCCAAGGGATCGGGGTCGGCATGGGCCGTGGTGGCGGCCTGCTTTGCAGTCGGTGTGCCTGCCACCGTCCCGACATAGTCGAGCCGCGTTTGCGGCAGCAGACGGCCTTGTGCAACGGCACCGCCATCACCTGCGGTCACGAAGGCCTGCAGCGCATTGGTCTGCTCTTCCCGGTCCTGCTGGGCCTGTGCCAGCTGGGCCTTGCGCAAAGCCAGCGAGGCACGCGCCTCGGCCAAATCGCTGGCAGAACGCAAACCGCCCTGGTGCTGCTGCGCCATTTCCTGCTCGATGTCCACCGCTGTGGCCAAGGCCAGCGTGCGGTACTTCACCCTCGCCTCTGCACGCTGCACCATCAGGTAAGCGGTCAGCCCATCCATCACGCGCTGCGTCAACACTTGCCGCACAGTTTCGCGTGCGACGCGTTTCTCGGTTTCAGCCAAGACGATCCCGGCCTTGGTCGCCTCAGGGCCGGCACCACGCATCAAGGGCTGGGTCAACTTCACACCGAGGTAGCCCTTGAACTCGGGAATGGTCGCAGCAGGCAAACGCGTCGGCTGAATCGAATCTCGGAGTTCACTGATGTTGTACGACAGTTCGAGATCCGTGCCGATCGGCGACTTCAGGATCAGGCCTGTTTTGATGCGGTTTTCACGTGACCAGAACACATCCCCCGGCAGCACACCGCGGCGCTGCGCATCCTGCGCCGAGTTGAGCAAGGTCATTCCTTCACGCTCGCCAGACATGAAAAACAAGGGCTCGAAAATCGACTCGGCACCACGAATCCCCTCATCGGAGATGTTTTCTTCGAGCCGCTGAGCGCGCACCATCTCATCCGATGAGGCGATCATCGCGGCAAATTCCTTCAAGCCGATTCGACCACTCTCGCCCTTGGGAAAGGTCAAGGTGAGCCGGGTTGTCGCAGGCGCAAGGCGCGGCTCGCTCGGCCCGAGCTCGGGCTCGGCCCGCCCCGGGGCAGCGATGGCGAACCCGGCCAGACAACACGAGACAAGACGTATTTTGGACATGCTGGCTCCTTGGCTCAGGCGATTTTGCCGATTTTCCCCTCGTACTCCTGCAGCACGCGCTGCAGAGTTTCCACAAAATTCTTCGCCACCGAAGGCGTCATGATGATGCGCGAGGACAACTGGATCGTGATTTCATCGCCCACAGCACCCCAGGTCTGGTTGGTGCCAAACAGCAATGTCACCTCGTCCTTGCTCATGCCAACATTGGCCACATTGGCGTAGTGCGAAGTCATCTGGCGGTCGTCAAAGCGCACGCGCACATTGCGTGCGTTGGCGTCATCGCCCGCTTGCACCTCGGCAGCCGGTGCTGCTGCAGACGCTGCGTTGTTGTCGGTGTCGCTGGCTTGTTTCTTTTGGTTCATATTTTCCTCATGGAGAAGTTAGGGTTAAAAATGGAAAGTGTGACAGGGGTGTGAATGCGCTTTTCTAGGGCACCAGGCTGGTCTCGCTCGGCAGGGTGGGTGCCTTGGGCGAAGCCGAGGCAGGTCCCACCGGCACATCCATGACGGGCAGGTCCATGCCCGAGAGGATGCCACGGTCTATGCCGTCGTCGGCGAGTTGAAGGACCTGGCGCAAGGACGCCCGCACCGCAGGGCTCAAGATATCCTGCGTCGCAGTGGGCGACTCGACATCCACCAGCGGGCTGGCCTGGGCTTTGTCAGCGGGATTTTGCGTTTGCGGCGCGCGCGCGCCTTCTGGCGCAGACACCGGCTCTGCATCGGCAGGCAAGGCCGACGGCAGCCGTGGCGTCACCGACAAAGACAGGGGCAAAGCGCCCAGCGAAGTCAGCAGCGGCGTGGACAAGGGGTCGGCCAGCGGTGCTGCACTCAGCCCACCCGCCGGGGTGCCATCGGCCAAGGCCTGGCCCAGCAACGCGGCGGGCGCCAGCAAGTTGACAGAGGCCCGCAGATCGAGCAAATCAAGAATACCCATTGCGCCAGCAGTGGAGAACGGCGAACCGCCCAAAACCGCATTCACGCGGATCGGCTGAACGAGGTCGCTGGCAAAAGTACGGCCATCCTGCGCCCCATCGTGCGCAAAGGCATCGCCCATCACATCGCCGCTGGCGCTCGGGATGAACGGGGCCCGGAACAGATCGGCCAAATTCTGATTGGAGGGCTTGACGATGATCGACGAGGTCGAGGTCGGCGTGTGGTTGCCAATCTGCGACGCCAGGTCGGCCGGCGACTGGTTGCCCAAGAGGTAAATCTTCTGTCCTGTCAGATTCGACACCGAACCGGCAGGGGCCCCGGCGCTGCCGTAGTGGATGGCCGTTTGGTGGATGTTGCCCCCGGCAATCAGGACCACGTCGCCCGTGCCGGTGTTCACCACCGAGCGCTCACCCACCGTGACGGCCTGGCGGTTTTGCAGGTTGATGCCGACGCTGCCGGTGTTCAGCGCCTCGACCACATCGGCCTGGATGTTCAGGTTATCCACCCAAGGCAAACCGATGCCGGTCATGGCGCTGAAATAGACCGATGGCGCCAGCACCAGGTCCGTCTCGGCCAGCGTGTTGTCGAGCACGCTGCCGGCCAAAGACACCAGATTGACCTGCGCGCCCGCTTCGATCAGGTCGATGCGGACATCGCCCACCGTGCGGACATCGGCCAGCGTCCCCGCTGAGATGCGGGTTTGCGCATCGGCCATGACGAAATGGCCAGCGCGGCGCGTGTAGATCTGCACCGCATCCTCAGCGATGACCTCGCTGCGCTGGGTCAAGTCGATGTCGCCTTCACCGGTGCCGAGGGACACGTCACCCTGCGAGCGCAGCTCGGTATCGCCGACAAAGCGGGCGTTGCCGCGCTCCACATGCGCGCTCAGCAGTTCCCCCGCGCCGATCCGCGTGGTGCCGGCGGTCGAGAAATCACCCGTGCCGATCACCAAATTGAAAGTCGTCCCGGCCTGAACCGTGCTCAATCCGACCCAATTCACGTTGCCACTGCCAACGGTCAAGGTTTGATCGGTGCCAGCCTTCAAGGTGCTGTCGCCCGTTAAGCTGACGTTGCCGGTGCCGAGCGTGATCGCCAGATCATTGGCCGTGGCCGTCAGTGTCGTGGTGTCGGCGAAGCTCAGGTGGCCACTGCCAATCTGCAAAGCCAAATCGTTGCCACCCGTCAGCGCCGTCAGGCCGCTGAGCGCGATGTTGCCGGCATCGACCCGGATCGCCTGCACATCGGCAGCCTGGAAAGTGCTGGCGTTGCCCAGGCGCACATCGCCGCTGCTCAGGTGCAGGTCGATGTCGTCGCCCGCGCTCAAGTGGGTGCCACCGCTGGCGCTGAAATGACCGCCCACGATGTCCATGGCGATGTCGCGCGCAGCGCTCAAGGTCGTCGCCTGGCTGAAGGCCACGTCGCCGCGCTGGAGGCCGGCTTGCGTGTTCAGCCGGATGTCCTGGCCGGCGCTGAGGGTGCTTTCCTGGCTCAGGCTGAGCTGGCCGCCCACATCCATCACGACGTCGCGCGCCGCCAGCAAGTTGCTGCTGCCCTGGGCGCTGAAGTTGCCGCCGCGCACGCGCAGCTTGAGGTCGCTGACATCGGCTTGCAACCGGGTGTTCTCGCGCAAGCTCAGGCTGCCGCTCTGCACATCCAGCGTCACGGCGTCGCCGTTGATTTGGGTGTCGCCGCTGAGCGCCACCTGGCCTTGTACGGCCGTCAGCGTGGCCGCGCCGTCGCTGGCGCTGATGCGTGTGGTGCCGGTGCCGAGCAACTGGCCACTGTCGGTGCGCAGCGTCAGGCTGGTTTTGCCGCTCAGGGTGCTGCTGCCGCTCAGGCTCAAATCGCCCAGACCAGCGGACACCGACAGGTTGCCGCGCTGGGCCTGAAGCGTCGTGCTGCCCGACAAGGCCAGCCCCGTGCCCAGCGCCAGATCGGCATGACGACCGGCGCTCACCGTGCTGGTGCCGGCCATCTGGCCGCTGCCGCCGGCGCTCAGCAAAACGTCTTGCGTGGCGCTCAGGGTGCTGCCCAGAATCGCCGCGTAGCCACCACTGACCTGGAGCGCGATGTCTTCGCCGGCCTGCAGACGCACGCCCTGGCCCAGCGTCAGGCTGCCGCCCACGACCAGGCCCAGGTCGCCGCTGCCCGTGCTCACCACGGCTTGGCCCAAAAGCGTCAGGTCGCCAGCACTGCGCAGCGCCAGGCTGCTGCCCAGGCTGGAGCTGCCCAGGCTCAGGGCATCGCGGTCGAACAAGTTGGCGCTCGCTGCGTTCACTTTGAGCACGGCAAAATCGTTGCCGCTGTTGTCCAGCACGACGTTGCCGCCCGCGGTGATCAGCGTCAGCGCCGCCTCGCCATCGGCGCGCAGATAAGACGTGTCGGCCAGTTGGTCGATGTTGCCTGCTGTGGCGTTCAGGCTCAATGCGCCGCCCACATTGGTGTTGCCCAGCAGCAAGGCGTTGCTCACCCCGCTGCCGGCAGCGCTCAGTTGCAACTGATCGGCCACCGTCAGGCTGTCGACCTGCAAGCCACCGGCCTGCACCGTCACCGCCGCGTCGGCACCGCTGGCCGTGGCCGTGAGGCTGTCGATGCGGCCCATTTGGCCGCTTGCGCCGCTCAGATTCAGGTAGGCGCCGCCAGCGCTGGCCTCGACCGCCAACAAGCGGGTCGCGGCGATGTCGATGGCGCCGCCTTCAAAGCGCGAGCCGACCGAGGTCGCCTTCAAGCTGGCGATCTTGTAGGCATCGGCCACAACCAGGTTTTCTGTTTCCGCCACCGTGCCGTCAACCACCGCGCCCAGACCCGATTGCAGCGTCAGGTCGCCGCCCTGCACCAGCACCCGCGACAGGGTGATGTCGCGCAAGGCCGTGATGTCGGCCTTGCCGGCGGCAGTCACCACGATGCCGTCGCTCATGGCGATGGCGCCCAGATCGGCGTTGAGCTTCACATCGCGGGCCGACACATGGCCGCCCAGGGCCAGGTCGCCGGCGTCCAGGTCGAGCTCAAAATTGCCGCTCAGCGTGGCCCCAGCCAGGCTCAGGCCGCGCGTGGACTGCAGCCACACGCCATTGGCACCGCCGCCCAGCGACTGCAAACGGGCCACGGCGATGTCGATGTCGGCATCGGTATTGGTGTTGCCGTTGCTGAGGGTGGGCGCAGCGCCCATCTGGCGCGCTGCCAGTTCCACAGAAGCGCCCTCGCCTTCGGCCACGAGGTTGGCCAGCTCGGCCACGGTGTTGTCGATGATCTGGTCACCAGCGCTCAGTGCGATGCGGCCCGACTCGCTGACCAATTGCGACAAGAGGATGTCGTCGGTGGCCGACATGACGATGTCGCCACTGGCCGACAGGCGCACGCCATCGTCCATGACGATGCTGCCGCCCAGCGTCACCAGGTGGATGCGGCTCAGCGAGAGCGATTCGCTCACGCGCAGGTTGCCAGAAAGCACCACCACATCCAGGCTGCCGTTGGCGCTGACCGACGCGTCGCTGATCAGCGTCTCGCCGCCACTGGCAAAAGCCATGGTCTGCACCCAGGCGCCATCGGTGTTGGCGGTGCTGCGCAGGTCGGCGCTTCGCACATCAAAAGCATTGGTCGCGCTGCCGATGCGCTGGGCCGAGAGGTACAGCGCGCCGGCGCTTTCAACGTTGAAGCCGCCGGTGGCCATGGGCTCCAGGGCGCTGGCATCGCTCAACATACCGCCCGCTGTGAGGCGCGTCTCCGAGTCGGCGCCGCTGGTCAGCACGCGTGTGACGGCCATGTCGCCCGAGGCCGTCAGGCTGGCCCGGTTCACGGCCTGCACCACCGCGTCAGTGCCCATCAGCAGTTGCCCGGCCTCGGCCGTCAGCGTCACGCTGGCCCCGCTCATGGCGCCCGCCAGGTTCAGGTCACCCCGGCTGACGCTCAACACCAGTTCGCCGCTGGCGCTGGCGGCGCCAACCAACAGGCCGCGCGTTTGCGTGAGATAGACGTTGCCGGCGCTGGCCGAAGCATGGCTCAGGGTATCGGTATCGATGTCGATGTCGCCTTCATTGGCGCTGCCGATGCTGGCGGCCGACAGGCTGATGGTCTTACCGCTGGTCTCGGTCTTGAGCAAGGCGGTCTCGGTGCTGCTGAGGTCCAGAATCGCCCCACCCGCCGTCAGCGCGATGTGGCCACTGCGGCTGACCATGCCACTCAGGTGGATATCGCCCTGCGTCACCAGGTTCAGGTCGCCTTCGACAATCAAGCTGCCCGAGGCTTGGATCAGCCCGCCGCTGCTGGCCGTCAAGCTCAGGGCGTTGGCGTAGACACTGCCGGTCAGGCTCAGGTCGCCCGCCGTCTGGGTCAGGCTCACATTGCCGCTGGCGTCAAGTTGGCCCAGCGTCAGCGCGCGCGCCGAAGAAGCGTGGATGACGGTGGCGCTCAGCGTGCTGTCGGTGGCGGTCAGCGATGCGATGCGCGCCGCGTCGATGTCCAGGTCCTCGTTGGCCGCGCCGATGCGCCGCGCCTCGATGCTCAGGGCGCCGGTACCAAGAACAATGTTCGCCGTCGAATCGCCGCTGGCGTTGTCCAGCACATCGCCACCGGCGATCAGGGTCACGGCCCCGTCGGTCGAGGCCAAACGGGCCAAACTGATGTCGCCCGAGGCCGTGATCTGCGCCATGCCCGCCGCATTCAGGCTGGTGCCAGTGGTTTGCAACACCTGGCCGGCCGCAGCGGCCAGGCTCAGACTGCCGACGTTGATGCTGCCGTTCAGGTGGATGTCGCCCGTGCCGGCACGCAGATTGAGCACACCGCTCACGCTGGCGCTGTCCAAGGTGCTGGAAGTGCCCAGCGATTCGAGGAATACCGCGCCCAGCGTGGTGTTCACGCTGCTCATGCGGCCCACCGCCACGTCGATGTCGGCCACGCCCGTGGCGCCCGCGCTCTTGGCGCCGAGTGTCAACAAGCCGGCGCTGGTGATGTTGGCGCTTTCGGCCGTGCTCAGGTCGGTGATCGCGCCGCCGTTGGAGAACAGGCCGATGCTTTGCGCAGCGTCCGTGCCGCTGCCCGTGATGGCCGACAGGCCCAAACCGGCCTCGCCTTCGAGGCGGATGCTGCCGTTGGCGGCCAGCGATTTGCCGTCGCTCATGTCCAGGCGGCCAGCGCTAGCCTTGATCGCGGCACTGGCCGCGCTCACGTGGTCGGCCAGCTTGAGGTGGGCCGTTGTCGCGTCCAGCGTCAAGCCACCGCCGAGCGCCATCGCGCCGACTGTCACCGTACGCTGTGCGCCATTGCTGTCCAGGTCGGTCACCAGCGAAAGATGGGCCGCGCCACTGCCGCTCACATTGACCGATTGCAGCGCCGTCGTGTCGAGCTTCAAGGCGCTCTCGGCCGTGCCCAGGCTGCTGCCCGCAAGCACCAGCGTGCCAGCCACGATGTGGGCCCCCACCTGGCCCGCCACCCCGGTGATGGCGGCGGCGCTGATGCTGGCCGTGCCGGTCGCAGCGACCTGCGCCAGGGCCAGCGCTCCGGTTGAGCTGATGCTCAGGTTAGCGCCCGAGGCGATGCGCGAGCCCGCTTGCATGGCGATGCCAGCGCTGCCCAAATCGAGGCTCAGGTTGCCCGTTGTCTCCAACGTGCCGGAGAAGACGTTGCTGCCCCCGCCCAACACGATGGCGATGCCGCCCGGTGTGCTCAAGTTCTTGATCTGGCCGGCGGCGATGTCGATCGCACCGGCACTGTGGGTCGCATAAGGCGCGCTGCCCGCGTCGGCCCACAGCTGCAGCGCCAGGCTGCCGTTCGCTGCGCTGAGCGAGACCGCCCCGCTGGTGACGATGTTGCGTTCGGTACTGCCCAGGCCGTCCAGGATCGCACCGCCCGTGGTGCTGACGCTGACCTCGCCGGCGCTGGTGCGCAGTTTGCCCAACGTGATGTCGCCCACAGCGCGCACTGTGATGTAGCCAGCAGCCCCCGCGCCCGTCGCGGTGGCGCTGTGGCCGGCCATGTTGAGGAAGTTGGTCGAGGTCAGCTCGATGTGCTCACCGACCACATCGCCGGTCATGGTGAAGTTGCCTTCGGCCTTGAGCACGCCGGCCACATTCATCGTGCCCAGGTAGATCTGCGTGGTCGCCTTGACATCGACATTGCCGCTGGCCGTGGCGCTCAGGCTGAGCACATTGGCGTCGCGAATCAGCACGTCTTTGGCGCTGCCCACCGTCAGCGTGCCGACAAAGTCGTTGGCCGTGTCGGCCAACGTGACATCGCTGGCCGAACCCGCAGCGAGACTCACCGCGCCGCTGGCCAAGAGCGCCCCGCTCTGGCTGATCACGCCGCTGGTTTGCAGCGTCAGGCCGCGCAGATTGGCGCCGGCCAGATTCACCGCACTGGTGTCAGCGATGTTCGCATCGCGGCCGAACAACTGCAGCGAACGGGTTTCGTTGCCGCTGTTGCCCAGCACGATGTCGTAGCGGGTCGAACCGTCTGCCGAGGCCGCGCGCAAGTTGGCCGTGTGGCTGGCGCCATTGGCGCTCAGCGTGGCGTTTTCCGACTGACCACCATCGGTGCGGGCCTGGACAATCCGACCCGCCGTGGCGTTGACATCGAAATCACCGCCCACCTGCAAGGTGTAGAGCAGCACATCGCCGGCCGCGTCGAGTTCGGCGCGGGCCGTGACATCGCCGCCGATGGCCAGCGCATTGATGTCGTTGAACGTGGCGTTGCGTGCACTCGTCACGCTGACGCTGCCCACAAAGTCGTTGGCGTTGTCGAGCACGATGTCATGGGTCGTGCCCGCAGCCAACGTGGCCGTGCCGGCGACGCTCAGGGCGCCGCCATCGCTGATGCCAGCGGCGCTCAGGCCGAGGTTGCCAGAGAGCGCACCCGCCACGGCCAGCGCATTGATGTCGCTCAGCGTGGCATGGCGTGCGCTGGCGAAAGTCACCAGGCCGCCAAAGTCGTTGGCGTTGTCCAGCGTGGCGTCGCCCGTGCCCAGCGCCAGGCGCGTGGTGCCAGTGACCGTCAGCGCACCGTCGTCACTGAGGCCCGCGGCGCTCAGATCCAGGTCTTCGCCGACCGTGGTCGCACCCAAGGTCAGGGCGCCGCCTGCCACCAGGCTCAGGTCTTTGCCCACAACACCTTCCAGCGCCAGGCTGCCGCTGTCGCGCAGGCTCACGTTGTTGGCCAGTGCCAGCCCGCCTGCACCTGCGATGGTGACGCGGCCCACAAAGTCGTTGCCCGCATGGTCCAACACGATGTCTTTGAGCACCCCGGCGGTCAGGCGGGTCGTGCCGCCCACCGTCAGCGCGCCGCTGTCGCTCATGTCGCCACCGGCGGTGAGCAGCAGATCGCCGCCGATGCTGGCGCCCGACAGGGCCAGTGCGCCGGTGCTGCGCAGGTTGGCGTTGCCGCTGCCGCTGGTGGTCAGGCCCACTGCGCCGCTCAAGGTGTTGGCATTGCCCAGGGCGATGCTGGCGGCCGAGATCGACGACGTGCCGCTCACGCGCAGCACTTTGTCGCTGGCCTGCGTCAATGCGCCGCTGCCGCCAATCGTCAAATCGCCGCCGACACTGGTCTGGTCCAGTGCCACGCTGGTGCCGGCCAGGGTCATGTGGGTCGCCGCAGACAGCACGCCCAGGCTCAGCGCCCCGCCTGCCGTCAGCGACAAGGCGCCGGTTTGCGCCGCGCCGGTGAAACTCAGTGCGTTGGCGTCCACCAAGCTGATGGCCGTGGCGCCCTGCAGCGTGACCAGGCCGCCAAAGTCGTTGCCTGCAGCGTCCAGCGTCACGGCGTGGCCACCGGCGTCCAGGCTGGTGGTGCCAGCGACGCTGATCGCGCCGCTGTCGCCCACAGCACCCTGGGCCGTCAGCACCCAATTGCCGCTGATGCTGGAGGCACCGAAGCTGATGTCGTCCAGGTCGGCCAGCGTCACGTTGCGTCCGCTCACGCTCACGCTGCTGCCGAAATCGTTGCCGGCGTTGGTCAGGCTCACGTCGTAGCCGATCGCCGTGATGGTCGTCGCACCGCTCACCACCAGCGCGCCGCTGCTGCTCAGCGCGCCGCCGGTGTTCAGGTTCAGGCTGCTGGCGCTGATGCCGGCCAAGCTCAGTTCGTCTTGGTCGCGCAGCGTCACACTGCCGGCGCTGACGATCTCCAGCGTGGCGAAATCATTGAGGGCGTTGGTCGCCGTGATGTCAAAGCTGCCGCTGTCGAAACTGAGCGTGCCGCCCACCACCAAGGCACCGCTGCTGGTGAGCGCGCCGCCCGCCTTGACCGTCAGGTTGCCCGTGATGTCGATGTTGCCCAGCACCAGCGCATTGGCATCGCTCAGGACCACGTTGCGTGCATGGGCGATGTTCACCGCGCCGCCGAAATCGTTGGCCAGCGCATCCAGCACCACATCGCCGCCACCGGCATCCAAGGTCAGCACGCCGTCCACCAGCCAGGCCGTGCCCGCCACATTGCCGACCATGCCGAGCGTGTTCAGGTTGAGGTTGCCGCTGATGTCGAGTGCGCCCAGGCTCAGGGTGTTGGCATCCCGCAGCGTCACGTCTTTGGCGTTGGCGATACTGAGCGTGCCAACGAAATCGTTGCCGGCGTTGTCCAGCGTGAGGTTGTTGGCGCTGCCCACGGCAAAGCTGGCCGCGCCGCCAATGTGCAGCGCGCCGCTGTCGCTCAGCGCCCCGGCCGTTGTGACCGTCAGGTCGCCAGAGAGATTCGAGGCACCCAGATCGAGCGCATTGGCGTCGTTCAGCGACACGTCTTTCGCGCTGACGATGCTCACCGCGCCGCCGAAGTCGTTGGCGTTGTTGAGCACGATGTCGCCACTGCCCGCCACCAGGCGGGTGCTGCCGGTGACGGTGAGCGCGCCACTGTCGGTGATGCCGTTACTTGCCGTCAGGTCAACACTGCCCGCCGCTGTGGCGCCCAGGCTCAAGGCGGCCCCGGCGTCGAGCACCAGCGCCCCGGCAATGCTGCCCGAGAGCGTCAGGCCATTGCGGTCCTTCAGGCTTACGCTGGCAGCGGTGAGGGTCACCGCGCCAACGAAATCGTTGTTCGCCGAATCCAGCGTCACGCTCTGGCTCGTGGCCGACAAGGTGCTTGCGCCCTTGACCACCAGCACACCGCTGTCGCTGACTGCGCCGCTGGCGCTCAGGGCCAGGTCGCCGCCCACCGTCACGTCGCCGAAGACGGCGGTGCTGGTGTTCAAGCTCGCATGGCGGCCCAGTGTGGTCGAGCCCAGCGTGAGCGCGCCGCTGCCCAGCTGCAGGTCGTGGGCGATGGCGCCGGAGAGCGTCAAGGCGTTGGCATCGCTCAGCGTCACGTCATAGGCGCGGCCGATCACCACGCTGGCGAAGTCGTTGCCCGCAGTGTCGAGCACGATGTTTTTGTTCGCTGCGGTCGCCAGCGTCAGCGTGCCGCCCATGGTCAGCGCGCCGCTGTCGCTGATGTCGTCACCGGCCGTCAATGTGGCCGCACCGGCCACCGTGCTGGCGGCCAGCGTCAAGGTCGTGGCCGCTGTGGCGTTCAGCGTGCCGCTGACCGTGCCGCCCAGACTCAGGGCGTTGCTGTCGCTGAGCGTGACATTCTTGCCGCTGACGATGCTCACCGCACCGCCGAAGTCGTTGGCCGCGTCGAGCACGATGTCGTTGCCCGCGCCCGCCGCCAGGCTGGTGCTGCCGGTGACCGTCAGTGCGCCGCTGTCGCTGATCGCGCCATTACCAGAAAGCGTCAGGTTGCCGCCGACCGAGGTCGCGCCCAGGCCGATGGCCGTGCCGCTCACGCTGAAGTGGCTGCTGACGCTGCCCGAGACCGTGATGTCATTGAGGTCACGCAGCGTCACCACCCGGCCGCTGGCAATTGCCACGCTGGCGAAGTCGTTGGCGGCGTTGTCCAGCGTGATGTCATTGCCCGTGCCCGCAGCCAAAGTGCTGCTGCCGGCCACGACCAATTTGCCGCTGTCGCTGACCGCGCCCGCGCTCGAAAGCGTCAGGCCGCCACTCAAAATCCAGTCGCCACTGCCCACATCGATGCCGCCATCGGTGCTGCGGATGTCGGCATGGTGCGCGTCCAGGCTGGTCAGCGTCACCGTGCCAACGCTTGCGCGCTGCAGTTCGAGGAAGGCGTCGTTGCTGCCGGTGTTGACGCTGCTGAGCGTGTTCGCTTGCAGCACAAAGCGGTCGTCCGCTGCGCCAATGCCACCGCTGGCGTTGAGGGTGATCGTGCCCGTGGCCACAATGTTCGGCACTTCTTTGCCGTTGCTGCTGCCGCTGTCGCCGTCGCGCAGTTGGCCGGAGGTGCTCACGCTCACCGCGCCGCCCGCGCCCAGGATCTGGCCGACGACGATGTCGCCACCGGTGGCCCCGGTGCTCAGGGTGATGGCGCCATCGGTGTCCAGTTGGGCACCGTCGCCCATGACGATGCCGCCACTGCCACCACTGAGGGTGATGGCGCCGTTGCCACGTGACATCAGCGTGGCATCGGCGGCAATGTCCAAGCGACCGGCGGCAGATGCACTCAGGCTGATCGTACCGGCCGCCGAGATGACGCCACTGCCCACCACCGACTGGCCTGCAACACTCAGATTTGCTGTCGTGTAGACGCCGATGACCTCGAGCGTGCCGCTGACACCGCTGACAAGCACGTCGCCGTTGAAGTAACCGGCCAGTTCGTAGTTGCCGGTGTGGCTTGTCACCGTCAGGGGGTCGGCCCAGCCCAGCGAGATGTTGTTGTTGGCGATGGTCAGGTTGCTGGAGAACTCCAGTTGTGACTTGTCGATGATGTCGGCGAGATTGCTGTTCGCCCGGTTGCGGCCGATGGCTTTGAAGCTCTTGGCTGTCACGTCCAGGCTGCGGCTGAGGTCGGCACCTGCCGGCGGTGCGTAGGTCGGCACATCGAAAAGGATGTCGATCGGCGAATCGATCAGCCATTCGCGTATATCGCCCGAGCTGCGGATCTCCACGTCCCCCTGGCTACCGGCCTTGATCTCGTCGATCAACACGCCGCCCGTCAGGCCTCCGCCAGTGAAGTTGTGATCGCGTATCTCGGCCTCGATCTGCGCCGCAGTCCAGCCCAGTTGCTGCAGGCGCCGCGTCAGCGCCTGGGTCTCGCCCGCCAGCGCGCCGCTGTTGCCGGACAGGAAGGTCATTTTGTTACCAGACAGGTCCTGCGTGAACTCGGCCTTGGAGATCAGCAGATTGCCGCCGGCCGTGACTTTCATGGTGCCCTTGCTCAGGGTCGAGCTCAGCGTGAGATCGCCCGCGTTGCGCAAAGTCAGGACATCGTCCTTGGCACTCAGGTTGGCGTAACGGACATCGGCAAGCACGTCAATGTCGGTCGCCGAGGCAATGTTCAGGCTGTTGGCGAGCACCCGCGTCGTGGCATTGAATACCGCGCCCGCCACCCCGGGCACTGCGCTGAGCACACCCGCAGCGAGCGTGAGCTTGCCCGGCGTCGCCACCGGCTCCGTGCGGAAATCGACGCTGCGCGTCACCGCCGTCGTCACGCCCAGCGCATTCGAGGCGCTTGCCGTGATGGCCACCGCGTCGGCTATTCCCGCCTCACGGAAATCGTCCTCGGTCAGGGTATAGCTCCAACGGTGCGTGGCCTCATCGACGCGCGCCACACGCGTCACTTCGCCGATCTTGATGCTCACGCTGGCGCCGCTTTCAACGCCACCGTAAAGGGTCAGCCCGGCAGATTTTTCTGCCAGATTGACGAGATCATCCCCGCTCACCTTGCCAAAACTCAGGGATGGGCCGGCGGTTTGTACCGTCAAGTTCACTGCGCTGCCATCCACGCTGACATTGCCCGCCGCATCGATGGCGCGCGCCTTGAACGCGTGCACGCCGTCAGAAAGCCCACGCACCGGCGTAAACGTCCAGCGCCCGCCAACGTCCGCTGTGGTTTCGCCGATCAGCGCTGTGCCGTCAAACACCTGCACCCGCGCACCCGCCTCGGCTGTCCCGGCCATCGCTGGGGTCGCCGTGCCCACGGTTGCAGCCGAGGTCGAAATCACTGGCGCGGGGACACTGTTGTCGATCACCAGCTGCAGTGCCTGGCTGGCCGCGCTTTCACCGCTGCCGAGCACGGCCTTGGCCGTGACCGCATGGCTCGCCAACTTCTGGGCCGTCAGCGTGTAGGACCAGAACCCCTGCTCGTCGGCCACCACGTCACCGCTGTTGTTCTTGACGCCATCCACGTACACATTGACCTTGCCACCGGCCACGGTGGTGCCACGGATGGCCGGCGCCGTGTTCGAGGTGATGGCGTCGCCCGGGCGCCCGCTGTCCGTGCCATTGCCCAGACCGACGATGACGGGTGGCTCGATGGCGGTGGCCGAAACCGTGAAGACCATCTCGGCCAAGGGTCCGCGATTGCCATGCGCATCGACCACGGCGGCCAACAAGGTGTAGCTGCCCGAATCCAGCGCTTGCGCATAGTCGCTCGCCGCCAGCGTCCAGTTGCCGCTGGCATCTGCGGTTGAGGTGGCCAGCACGCGCGCACCTTCCTTGAGCCACAGACTCACCGTGGCCCCGCTGCCGACGCCGCTGCCCAGCACTTCCGGTGTACCGCTGGTGGCGACAATCGCACTGCTTTGGCCGGCGACGCTGTCGATCGTTGGCGTGCTCGTGATCGCGCTGGTCTGCAGCGTCAACGTGCGCTGCAAAGCACTGGCATGGGTGCCATCGCTGGCGCTGATGGTGAAGTCACGCGCCCCATCGCCAATCGCCGCCAGATGAGCCGCGGTGAGTTCGAGGCGCCACAACTGCCCGCCGGGTGTTGGCGTCAGCGTGGCATTGAAGGATTGGCCATTGGCGCTGACGCTGACGCTGCTCGCCGTCAGACCCGCCGTACCGCTGAGCACCACGCCACGTGCGGCATCGGCCACCCGGACAGTGCCGTCGCCCGACAGGGCATCGATGGCCAAGGCCGGCGCTGCGGCAAGCCAGGTCGCTGGCATGGAGGCGGCGCTGGTGCTGGTCGCGCCGGACGTTGTCGTCGCGGTGGCCAGCAAGGTGTCGGAGCCCGTCAGCACTTGGCCCTGCAGGCTGCTCAGCCAGTTGCCGTCGGCATCGGCCTGGGTTGTGGCAATGACGCTGCCGCTGGTGTTGTTCTTGTAAATTTTGACCAGCGAATAGGCGCTGGCCGTGCCGGAAACCGACGGCGTCTGGCCGGCACCGGTCAAACCGGTGATCTCCGGCACAGTGACCGAAGCGGTGGTGCCGGTGCTGTCCTTGACCCACTCGGCGGTGCGCGCAATGGCCGAGCCGCTGGCGCCAGCCTGGGTCGAGGTGACCGCGGCATTTCCCCCGCTGCCGGTGAGCGCTGACGTGTCGAGCACCATGGTCGCCAACGCGCGCGATCCCAGTGCACCGCCAAACGTCACGACCTTGCTGCTGACGGCATAACTGGCACCGGTGATGTCCAAGGCGCGCAAAGCGTCGCCAATCTGTGTGTCGCTGGCATCCCAGGCCAAGGCCTGCGTGACAGACGTCAGGCCCTCGACGGTCAGCGCCAGGGTGTAGGTACCGCCAGTTGCATTGTTGAGGTCGATGGTCTGCTGGGCGCTCTGTGCGCTCGCCGGATCGACATCGAGCACCACAAACTGGATGAACTGGGCGTGATCGGCGCTGGCCGTTGCCTGCGTGCCACTGCTCGGTGCGGCAATGCTCACGCTCGGGACGCTGGTGTAACCGGTGCCAGCGTTGCTCAGGGTGATGCCGGTCACGACGCCATTGACATCGACCACCGCCGTGGCCGTGGCCCCCGTACCGCCACCGCCGGTGATGCTCACTGCGGGCGGCGATACGGCGCTGTAACCACTGCCTCCAGCCGTGATGCTGATCCCGGCCAACGCGCCCAAAGAGGTCTGGGCTATCGTCTTGCTCCAGCTTGCCTCGGCCGTACTCAGCGCCGCCGTTGCTGCGGCAACGCTGACTTCGCTGCTGAAGGTCAGGCTGAGCGCATCGGCGTTGCTGTAAGTCGTCAGTCCGCTGATGACGACCGAGACGACTTTGCCGGCATTCGCGCCGGTTCCCAAGGTCGCAACGGCAGTCGCACCGCTGCCGGTGCCGCCGCTGATGCTCACCACGGGCGCAACGACAAATCCGCCCACCGCATCGGTGATCGCAACAGACTTCGTCCCTGTACCGACGTCGGATGCGGCGAGCGTGGTCGTGGTGTTCAGCGCGGAGATGTCCGCCGCCACAAAGGCCACACTCGGCGCCGCTGTGTAGGTGGCTGCGCCGCTGACATCGATGGCCGTGACGGCACCGGATGAGTTCAGCGTCACCGCATAGCTGCCCACGGCATCGAGCGTTGCAGTCGGCGCTTTGGCATACACGCCGGCGGTCGTGACCGACACCGCACTCACCGCCCGCGCGATCTCAACGCTCGTCAAGACACTGCCGTTGGCCGTGATCCACAGCGTCGAGGCGCTCGTGCTGCCGCTCAGGGTGAGGCCTGCCGCGCGGTCATACTGATCAATCAGATCGTCGCCGGTGACGGCGGTGAATGTCAGTCCGTTTCCGGCCGCTGGGCTGACCGAAACAGCCGTCGTCGCAGCACTGGTGTTGCCTGCCGCGTCGGTCTGCTTGGCGCTCAGGGCGTGGGTGCTGCCCGCCGTCCAGGCCACGGGCAACTGGTATTGCCAATTGGCCGCTTCGGCGATGAAGGAGGCGATGGCCGTCGCGCCGTCGTAGAGGGTGACGGTGGCGCCCACTTCGGCGCTGCCGCTGAGCAAGGGACGTGAGGCGGTGTTGGAATCGACCGTGAAAGTCGGCACCGAAGGGGCTGTGCGGTCGAGCACGATGTTCTGGGTGGCGGCATCGCCAGTGACACCATCGCGCGTCGCTGTGACGCTGAGGGCGAATGTGCCATCGCCCGTTTGGGTCGGCAGCAACGCCGACCAGGCACCGCTGATCGGATCGACGCTGGTCGTCACCGCCGTTGATGTTCCGGCCGATCCGCCGGCCGGCGTCCACACAAAATTCAGCGCCGCTGTCGTGCCCGGCGTGCTTGCGCCATAGACACTCAGGCTTCTGTCCTGGGTGATGAAATCCGCCTTGGCGTCATCGGCGCTGATGGCTTGGATCGTCGGCTTGGACGGCTTGGGCGCCTCGATGCTCAGGGGCAGCTTGGCTTGCTTGGTATTCCCGTTCACATCGACGGCCGTGGCCACCAGATTGACCGAGCCGCTGCCCAGCAGATCCACATCACCGCCCGCCAGGACATAGGACCAGTTGCCCGTGATGGCATTGGGCGTCACGATCTTGAACACCGTGCCACTCTCGTTGGCCAGGCTCACCGAGCTGCCGTTGCTCGTGCCGGAGACGGTGAACACCTTGCCCGCGCTGCGTTTGGCCAGGGTGATCTGTTCGTCGTTGGCGCTTGCCGCGTCGCCATCCGAAATGGCCAAGCCGGTCAGGGTTGGCAGGGTCAGCGCCAGTGTGGCGGACCCATTGACCGTCGCCGTTCCACCTTCGAGTGTGGACGCCGTGACGGCAAAGCTGCCGCTGACCGTATTCAGGGCGGTGATGTCGGCATCGGTCAGGGTGTAAGACCAGGCCGTGCCATCGACCCAGGCCGTGCGCTCGCCGCCGTTGATGTGCAGCGTCACGCCAGCGCCAACGTCGGTGCTGCCGCTCAGGGTAAAACCCGAGAAGGCCTTGAGCGCCGAGATGGTGCCCGGCGTTGCCACGGTCAGTGCCGGCGCGGGCGCGGCGCCCATGCGCACACTCACGCTGCCGGACAAGCCGCTGCTGTTGCCTGCAGCATCCGTGGCCACCGCGCGCCAGGCATGCGCGCCATCGGCTGGCGTGTGCACCAGCGACCAGGCACCGCTGCCGTTCGCCGTGGTCGTGCCAACCGGCGTGCTGGCACCATCGAGATAGACCTTCACCGTGGCATTGGCCTCGGCCGTACCCGACAAAGTGCCACTGGCATAGCCGCTCAGCACCGGCGCTGCGGGTGCCTGGCTGTCCAGGACAAAGCTGATGCTGGCCGAATCGGTGCCCTCGACATGTGCATCGCTGACGTTGCGGGCTTTGAGCGTGTGGCTGCCATCGGCCAAAGCGGGCAACAGCGCCTTCCAGTTGCCGGCGCCGTCGGCACGGACTTCGGCCAGCTGGGTGCTGCCTTCGAACACGCGCACCCGCGTCCACGCCGTGGCGCCCGTGCCTTGCAGGCACACTTGCGGATCGCCGAGCACGCTGGCCGGCGCCGTGATGACCGGGGTCCTTGCTGGGGTGATGGTGCTGGATGCGCCGCCGCCGCTCACCGCGGTGTAGGCGCTGGCGTACGCCACATTGCCATCGGCATCGCGCAACACCGAACGCAGGCTGTAGCTGCCGCTGGGCATGCTCGACAAGCTCCAGCTGACGCCCGTGCTGGCGGTGTTCACGTCGAGCACCGCGCTGGCGAACACACGCCCGCTGGCATCCTCCAGCGTCATGACCTGGCCCACCTCGGCGCCGCCGGTGGTCTTGAGCGTCACGTCGCCGCTGGCATGGATGCGGATGGCGTCGAGGTCGAGGTTCTGCGCCGCCGTGAGCACGACATGGCCCAAGGTGGTGCCAGACGGACTGAGGGCGTCGATGGCCATCCGGTTGTAGGCCGTGCGCCCCTGATTGAGGGTGATGGTGCTGGCATGCTCGGTGGTGGTCGCCGGCGCCATGGCGTAGCCATAAACGGTCTGGCTCGCGGTGTTCAGTACGGCACTGCCGCCCAGACTGCCGACCACGCTGAGCGCGCCCTTGTTGCTGTGACTGAAACCCGTGACCACGATGGTCTTGCTGTCGCTGCGCGACAAGGTCAGGGCAGCGCCAGTGGCACTGGCGGCAATTCCGGTGGACGCCGTTTCGGCATTGATGGCGGTGGCCAGCGCCGTCAAATCGCCGGTGCTCACGGCCGCCGACACCGCACGCGCCGCTGCGCCCTCGCCCAGCGTCAGACCCACCGTGCCGGCACTCGACAGCGCCGACAAGACCATGCTCGGACGCTCGGTGGCGGCCAGGGTGTTGAGCGTCACCAGCGAGCGGTCCAGGATCTGGATCACCTGGCCCGCAGCCAGATTGGCCGCTGACGGTGCGGCATAGGCGCTGCCTACGGTCCAGCCCGCGGCATCGGAGCCGGCCAGGGCGTAGAGCGTACCGGTGCCATCGGCAGCGTCGGACAGCACTTTGAGTGCAGTGCCGCTGCTGAGCGTGCGGTAGTCGCGCGCGTCCTGAACGTATTTGCCGCCCACGGTGTCAATGTGGTAGGTGCCCGCCGGGGTGTAGGTCGCCGCCGTCGGATCGGCCGGCAGCGTGCCTTCGAAATACAGCCGGCCGGAGGCGCTTTGCAGCACGCGCAGACCCGTCACCGCATCGCGCACCTGGACCAGGCGCGAACTGCTGCCATCGGCATACAGCACGATGTCGTCAACGGCGCCGCCCTGTCTGTCGCTGATCGGTGCGTTGACGCTGATGTCACGGCCAGAGCGCAATTCGACACGGGTGCTCTGCGCCGTGGTGCCCAGGCGCAACTCGCTGTTGGTCAGGATGTCCACACCGGACACCACGGTCAGTGCGCGGGCTGCGTAGTCATTTTGTGTGGGCACCACGAAGCTGCGTCCGGCACGGAAAGTGACCGAATCGGTGGCGTCAACCCAAATCGAGGCATCGATGGCCAGCGTCTGTCCCGCGTCGAGCAGCACCTGGGCAGGCAACTGGCCATCCACGGCCAAACTGCCGCCCGCGCTGGCGGCGCGGATCAGCACATCACCGGCGCTGGAGGTCAGGCTCAGGCTCTGGCCGCTGGCGGCGTGCGCCTTGAATACATCGAGCGTGGCGTTCGAGGCAATGCTCAGACTGCCGGCCGTGGCCACCGCGTCGGTGACCTGCATCAGGTTTCGGCTGCCCGGGGCGGCGTCGATGATGGCGATGTCGCCCAGGGTGCTGCGCAACTGCCGCAGCTCGGCAACATTGACCCGAAGGTTGGCCATGCCGGTGCCGGCGGTCAGGGCGATCGCACCGCCGGCATCGGTTTCGACCGCCAGCTGGGTGCTGTTGCCCAGGCCGCGAATGGCGCCGCTGCTGCTGATGCTCACGTCCAGCGGCAGCTCGGACAAATCGCGCGTGCCATTGGCGTTGCTGTCGGCGGCCAGCAGGGTGCGTGCGGCGCTGCGCCCTGCGCTGACCTGTTGCAGTGCAAGATCGCGGCTGCTCGAGAGCGTCAAAGTGCCATCGACGGTGGTGAAGCGTTCAACCGTCAGGGTGCCACTGCCGGTGCTGCTCAGACTGAAATGGCCGGCACGCAGCAGGCGCGCATCGAGCGCATCCACATCCAGCCCCACCAGGGTGCTGCTTTCGTTGGCGCGCAAGATCAGGCGTGAGGCGCTGACGCTCGGCGTCGCGCCGCTCTGGCGCAATGCCGAACCGGCGTTCAGACTCACCTGGGTGCCGCTGATGGTGCCAACCGTCAGGTCGTGCGTGCTGCCGGCCACGAGTGGCGTGGTCAGCGTGATGGCACCGCTGGCGAGCACCGACGATGCCCGCAGCCAGCCGTCAACGTCGAGCACGATGTCGCCGCCCGTGGCCGTCAGGGACGTGGCCGTCAGATGACCCCGGTTGCTCAGTCGCAGGCGCTCGGCATTCGCAGAAAGCGTGCCCGCAGCCAGGGCAAAAGCCGTGCTGTCGTCGGCCTGACCGGTTATGGCGTGCTGCGCGTTGAGCACGGCGCTGCCGGCCGCCAAGGCATTGCCCGTGGCATAAAGGTTGCCGCCGTCGGCGGTGAGCGTCAGCGTGCCGCTGGCAGTGAGCCCGCTTTCAACAAACGTGATATCGCCACGGGTGGTGCCAGCCGCGATGCTGATGTGGGTGGCCGCCAGCACGCTGTACCTGTCGCTGCTGAAACCACCGCTGCCGTCATGGCCGGCTGTCGCGGTGATGTTGGCCGCCGTCAAACGGGCACCGAGCGTGATGTCACCATCGGCCTGCCAGGTCACGTTGCCGGTCACGGCAGCCGCACCCTGGGCGACGATGTTGCCGGCCGAACTCAGGTTGAAGCTACCGCCGAGGGTGGCCAGCGAGCCGCGGTCGAAACTGGCGTCGCGACCGACCGTTGCCGTGGTGTCGCCGGTGATCTGGAACTCTGCCGTCTTGCTGCCCCCGGCCAAGGCCAGGTCGCGACCCGTAGTCAGGTTGAACACACCGCTGGCTTTGACAATGCCCGAGAAGCGCGCATCGCGACCCACATCGACGGTCAGGTCTTTGACATCGAAAGACGTCTGCCCGAACAGGCCAAAGCTGTCGGGGCTGCCCGTGTCCAAGCGCACCGAACGGGTGGCGGTCTGGTCCTGGTAAACCGGATCATCGCGGTAGAGGGTGACCTGTGCCGTCTCGACCACCTTGGTGGTGACGTCGTAGGTGCGGAATTTCGGACGGTTGTCGAACACATCGACGCTGTTGCTGACCCACTGGTAGTTCAGGTCCAGGCGCACATCGGTGACCGAGTTGATCTTGCCTTCCCAGTTGAAGCGGTAGTCCTTGAAGTATTCCGAAATCACACCGGAATTGACCTTCAGCTGATCGTTGTTGACCAGGCGATAGCTGTTGTCGTTCAACCCCGTGCGGCGGTACCAGGCATTGGATGAATTGACCGACCAATCCCCCGCCATATAGCCGTCGCCGTTGCTGCCTTCTGCACGGTATGAGCCATCGCTTTGCGGGGTATTGAAATTCCAGTCACCCGAATAGAACCAATCATCACCGTTGTTGTAGTCCCAGCCGTCGCCATCGTCTTCATAGCCGCGCTCGTACACGCGCCAGCCATCCGAATAGGGCACTTTGGAGACACCGTATTGCCAGTTCAGGCCGTACCAGCCGTTATCGCCGCCGCCGCCCCAATACGAGCCCCAGCTCACCACGTTGTTGCCGTTGCGCCAGATGTAGAACTGTTGCGCTTCTTCCTCGGCACTCGACTCGGTGTCGACCGAAATGTTGATCCGGGTCCAGGTGAAGGTCAGATCAAAGAGCTTGTCCTGCACCTCGCCGACAGTCACCCAGTGGCCATCGAGCGTGCCGGACTGACTGTTGATCAAGCGCGAGTCGGTGGTATAGCCGAGCGGGGCATAAATCCGGCGATTATTGAGGTCGAGCAGGCTGCTGTTGTTGTCCACCTGCACCCCATTCAAGCCCCACTCCGGCACATAGGGTTTGTAGTAGGCGTTGTAATTCGTGCGCCCGTCGGTGATGGAATACTTGCGCTGTCCGGTGTCGGCATAGCTGACCTGGTAACGCAGCGGATTGCCGTCGCTGTCGAGCTCGCGCACATAGGTCTGCGTGCTCGCGGTGTGCGCGGAATGAACCTGGTCGTAATAGGCCTGGGCGGAATCGTAGTAGCTGCCCACGGTTTCGTGCCAGGTGGTCGGCGCCCCCTGGCTGACCACGCGCAGAACATCGGCCTCGGCACCGACAGGCATGCTGATCCACTTGTCGCTCCAGCCGTCAACCGGCAGATTGACGATCTGCATCGGCTTGCTGCCGGACACCGGATCGAGGCTCCATTCGGGCGTCCAGCTGACGATGGTGGTGTTGCCGTTGATGACCTGATGCTTTTGCAAATGGGTCGCCGCGAAGGTGTAGAGCTTTTTGAAGCCCAGGGCCTTGACCACGGCATCGCGTTGCGCATCGCTGAGCTGGTTGAAGGTGCACTGACGACCGCTGATCAGCGCCGGCGCCGTCGCCCCGGTCGCTTGCCAATCAGAACTCGTCATCAAATAAGCGCTGCCCGAGTATTCCGAAGTGGCATCGTTGCGGTAATCGACGCCTTCGATGAACCATTCGCGCTTGGTCCCGCTGGCACCATTGAAATAACCATCCTGGCTCAGCGCGACGTTCATGGTGGTGTAGTAGTAACCGACCTTGACCGACTCCATGTCGACTTGCTCGGTCACCGTGGTCGTCACCCATTTGGTCACGGGCACGTCGATCACCTGGTCCACCACCTGGTTGTAGCCCGTGATCACCTGGTAGGTGATCGATTCCGTGCTGATCACCGGTGTGGCGACCTGGCGGTCGCCCGCCCCGCTCGTCGCCGAGGCGTCCAGCACGAGGTCGGTGCCGGCCAGGACGTTGGCGCTGCCCAGTGCCTGCACTTTCCCGGCGCCCAGCACATAGACACTGCCGGCGCCAAGGCTGGCGCGCAGGACGCTGCCCCGCGCGGCACTGTCGGTGCTGAGCAGCGACAGGCCGGCGCGCAGATCGACCACGCCGTTGCTGCTGGAGGTCGTCACCGAGCCATAGACAAACACGTCTTGCGCGGCGTTGAGCCAAAGGTGGTTGACCGCCGTGACGTCGCCCGCAACATAAACATGGCTCCCGCGCAGATAAGCGGTATCGGCGCTGTCAAGCAAGGCATTGCCCAGGCCGCTCTGATCGGACTGAACGAGCAGGTTGCCGCTGGCGACGATGTCGATGTCGCCACCGCTGTTGACCCCCGTGGCCCAAGTCTTGAGGGCCGCGCCCTCGCCCACGGTCAGCGTCTGACCGGTGAGCAGGATGCGATTCCTGGCATTGATGTCGGCGTAGACCAAGGTTTGGCCGCTGGCGCTGCCTGCGATTTGCACCTCACCGGTGTGCACGTACACAGGTGGCTGGCCATTGGTTTTGTAGGGCTGGCCAAACATGCCGTCCAGGCGCATCGTGCCACCACCGGCAATGTGGATGATGCCGCCGTCGCCGGTATCCACGATGGCGCCGGTGAGCCGGATCGGCTCGCCGCCTTGTGTCGTGCTGCTGATGCTGCCAAATGCGCTGGTGCTGCTCTCGGTCATCACCTCACCGGCGCTGTCGAGCACCAGATAGCCGCTGGCATCCATCCAACGGTCGAGCGCGTCGACAAAATACAGGCCGGCGGCAACGCTGTTGCGTGCCGTGTTGCGTTTGTAAACCAGCGCCGTGCTTTCTACCGACAGCCCGGTGCTGTCGGCCCGACCGCCTTCGAGGTCCACACGTGCTGCGCCTTGCAGCATGCCACTGAGCCTGAGCATGCGATCGGCCACGATGGCGATCGTGCCGCCCGCCTGCTTGGCTTGGACAAAGCCGTCGATGCGGACATCGCGACGGCCATCGAGGGCGACCGTCGCCGAGGCGCTGGCCACCACATTGGCGCTGCTCACTGTACTGCGCGAATCGACCCACAAACCCGCGCCGAGGTAAGTCGTATTGCTGGCACCACTGCCACCGGTCAGGGTGACATGGCGCGTGGCCTGGACGTTACCGCCGACGCTGCCATTGCCCAGGCGCAGCGTGTCGCTGGCCGTGATGCGTACATCGGCACCATCGGCATTGGCCACTGCGGCGCCCGACTGCACGCGGGCGCCAGCAAAGACGGTGCCCGCGAGCGTGACGTTGGCCGCCGTGAGATGGATAGAGGAAGACTCATTGCGGGTGGTCAGCAACACGCCTTGATGCACCGTCATCCTGCCGCTCAGGTTGGCGCTCAAGGCCGAACCGGCATCGATGGTGGCGCCACGACCGGCGCCGTCGCCCAGAACGGCATCTTGCGCTGACAGGCTGAAGCTGCCAGCGCTCCAGGCCGAATCGACCATGGACAAGAGGCGCCCAGCGGACAGGGAGACATCACCGCCGGCCATCGCTGCCGACAGGTTACCGCCCAGGTAGGCGTCACGCGCGACCGTGAAACGGATTTCCGGTGTGGCGTCGCTGGCCACGAAGGTGCTGGTGACCGGGCCATTGACCACCATGTCGCGGCCCTGCATGTCGAGTTGGCCGGCGGCAAGGATGCGGCCGCTGCTGCGGTTGAGGATCAGGTCGCCCAGGTCGGAGCGCAGAGTGATGCTTTGGTCGGCCCGCAGGGTCTCGACGCTGGCATCGATGAAGACCTGATTCGTGCCGGCCAGCGTGATGCTGCCGCCGCCATCGAGGCTGCGGATGGTGGCGGTATTGACCAGGTTGAGGCTGCGATAGCCGAGCGTCTCGGGATTGGCGATGAGCGTGCCATCGCCACCCATCAACACGATGTCGTCGTTGGCCTCGATCAGGCCTTCGATGCTCAGGCTGCGGCCCGAGCTGATGCGTACATCGCGCCCGCTGCCATGGGCGATGACATCGCCTTGCAGCACGCCGTTTTCACCGGCGACAAAGGCAATGTCGCCGTCGATGGTCTCCAGCACACCGGTGGCATCCAGATCGATGTCCTTGCCGTCCACCGAGTGGCCGCTGTTGAGTGCGATGCCGGAATAGGCGCGCACCTTGCCCGCGATATACAACTTGCCATTGACGACGCCAGGGGCTGCGGCCTTGCCAACGGTGATGGTCGAACCGATGCCCGGCGCATCGAGTGCATAACGGCGCCCGGAGCTGCGCTCGGTTTCGCTGGTGGCGAACACACCCAGATCGGCCGCGTTGACGGCACGGCGCGTAGTGCCAGTGGCCGCGCTGCTGGCGAGCACCTGGATGTCATACGGGCCGACGAGGCGGATGTGGCCATCGCGCAGCTTGGCCCGCACGTCTGCCGGATCGCTGACCGCATAGCCCGGCATGGCAGAGAAACCGGCATAAGTGGTGCCCAGCGCAGGTGTGGCCGGCGGGCCATCGCTTTGCACCACCGTCCAGGTCGCACCCGCCAAGGCGGCGTTGATGTCGGACAACAAGTCGGACAAGCTGGTGTTGCTGCTGGTGCTGGCGGCAGCGACGGTGACAGCGGCTTCGACACTGAAGCTGACGCGGTCGTACTGGACGATCAAGGTGACATCGCGGGCCAATTTGCCATCGGCCGAGACCGGCCAACCGGCGAAGACCAGCTCGTTGACGTCGCCCGGCGCAAGGATGTCAACGCGTCCCGGTGCATTGAGATTGATTTCGCTGTTCGCGCGGGTGGTGGTGATGCTGGCCGAACCATAGAGCACCAGGCCACGCCCGGTGTAGGGCGAGCCGACGCTTTCGGTACGCGTATCCAGGCCACCGATCAGATCGACCTTCTTGCCCGCTGTGATGTCGGTGCCGATGATCAATTGCCGATCAGCGCGCACCGAAATTTCCGAATCGACGTCGTAGCGCACGATGTTGCGTCCGATGTATTTGCCGTTGGCGTCGCGCTGCATGTCGCTGCGCCCGCCCGCCAGCAGCAAGCCCTGCATGGACACATCACCCACACCGTAGAGGCTGATCGCGCCGGGGGTGAAGTTGGTGCTGTGGTTTGCGCTCCAGCGGCCTTCGACCACCAGTTCGGCGGCGCCATCGACCAGCAGGCCGTAGCCCGTTGCCGCATCCACCCCGCCTTGCACATCGATCAGTCGGCTGGCGTTCAGGTAGCCGCCAGTATTGACCGCCTGCCCCTGCTCATTGAGCGTGGTGCCGCCAATATAGGCACGGCCGGTGGACTTGACCCGGATGTCGGAATCGCGTCCCGACCAAGCGATGCTCTGGGCGATCATGCGGTCTTGGGCGTCGAAGGTCTGCACCAATTTGCCGCCGGCGTTGACCCAGCCCATGACCTCGATGCGGCCATCGCCTTCGATGTTGACGCTGCTGCCGGCGCCGGCCGCGCCGAGGCCGTAGGCGGTGATGCCGCCAGCCGTATTGATCAGCACCGACAAGCGGTTGTCGCTGCCGTTGCCCATGCTCGCACCGTTCCAGTGGTCATCGGCGCCGGGTGTGCCGCCCTGGATGCGGACATCGCCGCTGGCCAGCAGGCCCGATTCGAGGCGCAGTTGCTGGCCCGCCGTGACCTGGATGCTGGCGCCGCCGTCGCCGTTACTGTCGAGCGCAAAGCTGACGCCGCTGCTGCCGATCACGCCACCGGCGACGATGGCGCCAAACAGATCGACGTCCTCAGCCCCTTTGACCGTGACCGTGCTGCCCGCCGCCGTGGTGCGCACGGTGCTGGTCGCGTGGACATACACACTGCTGCCGCGCGTGTCGGCGTGCGCCGCCGCGCCCTCGAGCGCCGTCCCGTCAGCGCCGACGCCGCCATACAGATGAAGAGCGGCGGTGGCCGTGGTGAAGCCTTCCACATAAAGCCATTCGTTGGACTGCAGCGTGAGCGTCGAGTCGGCACCCGTGGCGTTGATGTTGCCGCGCACGATGACATCTTGGTCCGAACGCAGCGTGAGCGCCTTGTTGGCACCCAGGCTGGTGACAGTGCCAGTGACCAGCAAACCATAACCACCGGCGTGCTGCGCCAGGTAATGCGAAGGGCTGACCAGGGCGATGTTCTGGAAATAGGCGCTCTTGTTGAAAATCCGGTAACGCACATTGGCCGGATCGTCACCAACGCCGTAGGCCTTGCCGTCGTATTTCTGCGCGGTGGAGGAAATCACCAGATCGCCGGAAGCAGAAACCGAACCACCGAGCAGCATCTCACCCGAAGAAATCAGATTCAGCGCACCGTTGGCGCCGCTGATGTAGGGGGTGATGCGGTCGGCCTCGAAACCCACGCCCGCACGCACAGCTGAACCCGGATTGATGGCCAGAACATCGTCCGATTGCAGCGTCAGCGTGGCATCGTCGGCCAGGCCCCGAATGTCCGACCCCTCGGCCACGATCAATGGCCCCTGGGCGTGCAGGTTCAGTCTCGAAGCGGCGCCGCCGACCGAGATGGTGCCGCGCGTTTCAACGCTGCGGCGGGTGTTGATGGCGATGGCGCTGGCGGCGTTGAGCGAAGCGATCAAGCCCCCAGTGTCGAGCTGCAAGCTGTTGTGGCCCGCATCGGCCAGATAGGCGGGCACGAAATAGGCATCGGTGCCATCGCTGGCATTGCCTGCCACCTGGGCGTCGCCTGGCGTACCAAGCACGTCGATGTCAACGCGCTCAAGGCCTTTGACCCAGCCGCCGACGATCATCTGTTCGCCCACCTGGAAGACAAGCTGCCGAGCGTACAGGCCGGCATCGGGCTGGCCATTGGGGGCGTGGATGTTTTGCGGCTGAACATACAGCTTGCGTGCCTCCAGCGTCAGCACATCCAGCGGCGCCTGGGCATCGCCGACCACGTTGATCTCGTCGGCATACAGCGTGGTGGCGTCGCGGAAGGCCGATTGCTGGCTGCTGGCCGCGCGGGTCAAGGCCGGGTACATCTTGACCGCCGTGGTCTGCTTGGCATCGCCCAGCCAGATCCGGTTGCCCACGGCGCTGCGGCCAATGTACAAATGGCTGAAGCCATCGGCCAGCGCCGCCAGGTCGCGGCTCGACAAATACGCCGCCGGACCTTCGGTTTGTACCTGGCTGTCCTCGGCGTGATCGACGCCAATCGCCTGCTCGGCGGCGGTGCCCAGGTAGTAGTTCCAGACCTGTTGATGCGCCTGCAAACGCAGTTCGCTCAGACCAACAATGCGCGACGCACCGCTGCTGAAATTGAAGTCATCGGCGCTCAAGGTGATGTTCTTGCCGGCCTGCAGCGTGCGCAGGAAACCGCTGGCCAAGGTCAGCAGCGCATCGCGCTGCACCAAATCCATGTTCAGGTCGCCGCGCGCCACTTCCACCGCCACGTCGCTGCGGATGTTGCTGCGGTTTTTCTGCACCAGATCGCGCCACTCGGCGGCATCGGTGCCGCTGGTGCTGTCCCAGCTGACCGTGCTTTCCCACTGGTCTTGGGCCGGTGTGGCATCCACCACATAGCCGGGGTTTTCCGGGCTGTTCAGGGCTTTTTCCTGCAACAGGATCAGGCTGTCGTCCTCGCGCAGGATCACATCGCCCACGCCATGTTTGGCGGTGGCGACGGTCAACTCGGCGATGCGCGTGAGGATGGGCGCGGCCACTGTGCCGATGGCGTTCTTGGCCTTGATTTGCACATAGGCGTTTTCGCCCCGGATGGAGCTGCCGTTGACGTTTAGCAAGCTGCCGTCGGCCGATTGGATGCGCATCCAGCCGGCGCCACTGGCGTTGCGCGTGACGGCGCTGGAGGAGATCAGGTCGGCCGACAGGCGGATGTTCGCGCCGTCGCCGTAGGTGCGCAGGTCGATGTGGCCATTGTTCAGCGCCACCAGGTCGTGGACGATGTCCAGGTGCTTGACCGACTCCATCACGATGCTGGCGGCTTCAACATCGCTTTCCTGGAAGATCGTCTTGCCGATGACACGGAAGGCGGTGCTGCCCATCTGAGTCACCGCTTCGCTGGAAATTTGCAAGCCGGCGGTGAAGCGCACATTGCCGCCCAGCGAAGTGATGTGCTCGGCGTCGTACACGGCGCCCTTGCCCTTGAGCGTCAGGCGCTCGATTTGACTGTTCTCGTAGCGGATGGTTTCGCGGCCGTTGCCCACCGTGTTCAGGTCGAGCTGAATGCTGTCGCTGCTGGTGGCACGGGTCTGCTCCAGGATGAGCTCATCGAAGTCGCTGCCGCGCTCAATGATGTTGAGCGTGCCCGTGGCACCGCTGGCCGCGTTGCGGCCCAGCGTGATGCGGTAGTCGTCGGCGCCACCCTGGTCGCGGATGTCGATCTGCCACTCGGGGAAATCGGTGACGTAGAGCGTATCGGTCTGCGCGCTGAGCTTGATGTCGGTGACCGTGGCGCCCGAAACGCGCAGCTCCTGGCCATTGGCGTTGACCACGCCGACGGCGCGCTTGCCGATGGTGGCGGTGATGCCGGCGGACATCCGCGAGAAATCGAGCTGGGTGTTGCCTTCACGGTCGGCCAGGTTGTCGTTGCTCCAGTTGTCTTCATAGACATAGGTGTCGGTGCCGGTCCCGCCCTTGAGGCTGTCATTGCCGGTACCACCCCACAGCTGGTCGTCGCCGGCACCGCCTTCGAGCTTGTCTTCGTCGCTGCCGCCCTTGAGGGTGTCAGCACCCGCACCGCCCACCAGTTTGTCTTTGCCGCCCTCGCCTTCGAGTGTCCAGCCAGTGGTGATGCCTGCGCCGGCCATGAACTGGCCAGCGGTGTATTTGCCGCCCGAGACGGTGCCGGTGTCAAAGCGACCCAGCAAGATCTGGTCGTCGTCCGCGCCACCGCGCAAGATGCCGCCGCTGTTGCCGCCGTAGAGCTTGTCTTTGCCGGCGCCGCCAGAAATTTCCACGGCCACACCGCTCAGGCGCGTGAGATCAACCACATCGTCACCGTCGCCAAAGTTGGCGACGACCTTGCGCACGCCGCTGTAGCTCTGGTACCAGTTGTCGAATTCGATGTTGACCTGGCCACCGCTGCCCGAGAGCACCACGTTTTCGGCGCCATCGGTGACATCGAAATACTGGCGCATGGCCGCGCGGCTGCCGAAGTTGAGCGTCAGCGTGTCGCCGCTTTGCTGGGCCAGATAGGGCTGAACCTTGGGCGCCTCGTATTTCAGGTTGAAGAGGTTGGCACGGAACAGTTCGAGATCAAGCAGAGTGATCGTGGTCAGCCACAGGTCGAGCTCCACAAACACGCTGGCAACAAAATCGGCGCCGATGTTGATGTTGAAGAGGTTCTTGAAGCCACCGCCTTCGTAGTTGTACATGGTGGCAATTTCGCTGCCACGGATCTTGCCGTCGCTGACCCAGGCCACCGCCGTGACATAGCCATCGGCATTTTTGGTCAGTTTGGAACGCGCGATGTCTTGCAGGTCGAGGCCCGCATAGAAATTGATGCTGCCCGTGAGACCACCCGAGATCGGCCCCAGGTTGACCGAGGCAAACAAACCGACCGTGGCGCTGACGTAGAACTCGTCTTTTTCCTTGCCGCCAGTGCCCGCCACGATCTTGCCGTTGCGGAACGTCGGCAGCGTGAAGTCGTAGACATAAAAACCGTCCAGCGCGTCCAGCGGGTTGTGGCTGGAAATCGCCTTGCGGATGCCATAAGTGTCGTAACCAAAGGCCAGGTCGGCGATAGCCTTGAAACCAGCCACCGCACCGAACTTGAGCATCACTGGGCCCAGCGGCACCATCCCCAGCATCACTTTTTTGGAGAAGTCGTAACCCAGCAGCGGCAACTCGTAGCTGAACAGGGTGGCCTCGCCCCCGGTCATGATGGCTTTCCAGTTGTTGATGTCCTTCAGGTACTCCATCATCTTGAAGCCCGAGCGCGCCTCGCCCGGCTTGGGCGTGGCCCCGCCCGAGGACTTGGCCTCGATCTCCTTGAACTTGGCCAGCAAATCGGCCGGCAAGGCGCTCGTCGATTGCGTCGCCTGGACATTGCCGCTGCCAAAACCGGCCAGGTCGCCCAGCACGATTTCGCCCGCATCGCCCCAACTGCGCACCTGTGCGGGCAAGCCGGCGATGAATTGCACGGCCTTAAAGAAAGCCACCGGGATCTGCGGCTTGCCCTGGACCTTGAGCATGCCGTTGAGCAGGCCCAGGGGTGTGTTTTCAATGCCCAGGATCGTCGTGAACTCGAGTCCGCTGATGGGGGTCAACATGAAGTCAACAAAAGGCTTCATCGGTCTGACGACGCCCTCGATCTTTTCGGCGATCGGCAGCAGCACATCATTGACCAGCGAGCCCACATCCAGGCGCAACCGGTAGAGCTGGATGCTGGGCGGCGCCATCTTTTGGCCGATTTTCCAGTCCCAATCGACCAACAAATTGGCCTTGAGCTTGGGCATGCCCTTGGCGTCTGGCATGTCCAGCACGGTCAGCAGGTTGATGTCGGTGTTGACGCTGAAGTCGACGGCAAAAGACTGGCTGAGCGACTGCGAGAAAATCTTGCTCATCGCCAGGCGGCCACGGCTATCGCCGCGCATGTCGATGCCCAGCACCACGTCGGTGCCGCTGGCCTGGAAGCCGTCGATGTTGGCGTAACGGTCCTGGTCGGTCACCGTGGCGCGGAAGAACAGCAAGGTGCCAACCGCCGAGAACGGCTGCGCACCCGCTTGCGCGGTGTTGCCGTCGAGGAAAGCATGCGCCTCGATGCGCAGTTCGGGGTTGACCGCCTCGGCGCCGGTGTTGGTGCTCAGGTAAAAGCCGCTGGAGGTGGACAGGCCAAAACCGAAGTCGAAGGCCCACTTCATGTCCAGCGTGAAGCCGCCGTTGATGTCCAGCGAGAAGCCGGGCAAATTGAAGTCCAGCGGAATATCGACGCCCACCGCCAGCAACTGCTGGCCCAGCGCCATGTCGAACTGGATGGCGTCGGCCTTGCTCGGCATGTCGCCGCCCAGCACCCAGGGGGCGAGCTTGACGCCATCTTTGTCGTACCAGGCCACCTCGATGTCGTCGATGGAAATGCCGCTGCCGGCATCGCTGCCGTCGAGCAAAATGTTGGCACCACTGCCACCGAAAAGGCTGAACAGCGAGGAACGCACGATGCCGATGGCGCCGCCTTCGGCCGAGAGTTTCTTCTTCAGATCGGCCAGCAAATCGACACGGATGTCCTGCACGAAATTGCCCACGCTGGCCAGTTGGCTGCCAATGATGGGAATGTCGCGCGAGGTTTCGCCGCCCAGCAGGTCCTGCAACTCACCGAGCGCACCATCCACCCCGTCGATGATGCGCGAGGGGTCGTTGAGCATGCCCAACAGGCTGAACTCGGAGAGGTACTGGTCCATCACGTCCTGGACCCTGGGCACCTTGATGTCCAGCACCGAGCTGGCCGAAGGCAGGCCGGCGGCGGCGTTGAACAGCCCGCTCAGGCCGCCCGCCACGGTGTTGGCCGTGAAGTGCCCCAGGGTCAATTCGCCCATGGAGAAATCCAGCCGCAGCGGCAAGTCCATGCCAAAGGCGCCAGCGACTTCGATGCCGATGTTGTCGCCGATGCGTTCCTTGCCCAGGTAGAAGCGCCCGTCGTCGGCGCGCGTGCCGCGCAGCTGATCCAGCGAAACGGTGACGCCCGCGTAATCGAGCGTGCTGGCCAGGCCATCGCGGTCAATGGCCGCCCAGCCGTGGTTGACACCCAGTTTGACCGGACCCGCGTCAAAGCCCAGCTCCAGGTCTTGTCCGACCACGCGCACCCCCACCGTGGCGTAGGTGCCGCGCGCATGCTCGGGTGTGGTGGCGACCGCCTGGTAGGCCTTGACTTTGTTGAACATCGGCTGGCTGGCCGGGTTGGCGACTGCCTGCTGCTGGCCGGCAAACAACTCGACCTGGATGCCCAGATCGGTCGACAAGCGTGTGGCCAGCGCCGTCAGGGCCGCCTGGCGGCGGCCCACCAGTTGGTCGGCACCGTATTGCTGGTCGGCGTTGTCGGCTTCGGTGGCGCTGTTGCGGTAGGCGTTGACTTCGGCCGTGATGCGCTGCACGCCCGCACCGATTTTGGCCTGCGCCGCGCGGAAGTCGCGCAGGATGCCGGCATAGGCATCGTCGCTGACCTCGCTGCGCCGGCTGTTGAAGGCCACGGTGCCAAAGGCGGCAACGGCCACCGTTTGCAGCTGGGTGGGGTTGTAGTCGTAGAGGAAGAATTCTGGCGTGCCGCCAGAAAAGCGGATGCCCGCGTCGATCTGCAGTTTGGCCATCGCGGCCAGGGTGATCTTGCCGGCGGCGCCAGGGTTGATGGCGTCGGCCAGTTGCTCCACGAAATCCATGCCTGCCAGCGCGCTGGGGCCTGCGATCTGCGCCAGTTGCGCCAAGTCCAGGCTGAAGCCGAATTTCTGCTCGAAGACTTTGTCCAGCTGCAGATGAATGTCCAGCACTTCGCCGTTCAGGCCCAGGGCGAACATTTGCTCAGAAAAGGCCAGGCTGTTGTTGTCGGTGATGCCCAGCGCGTCTTCAAAAATCTGCTCGACCTTGCCCACGGTCTCGCTGGGGTTGGACGCCGCATTGTCCAAATTGGCGAGGAACTCGTCCACAAAGGGGAACACATCGGCCAGCGAACGGCCCACCACCGGCATCACCACGCTGTAGAAGGGCTGGTCGGCGATGCTGTCGCGCAGGGTTTCCAGGCCCATGCGCGTGGCGTCCACGATGTCGCCAAAGGAGAGTTTCTTGAAGTCGAAGGCGGCGCCCAGGTCGGGCAGAATCACCGCGATGTCGTTGGCCGCCAGCGCGCCGCTGCGCACCAGGGCGTCCAGGTCGGCCGCATACATCGGGTTTTGCTGGATGACTTTGACGGCACCCGGGTTGAAGGGGTCGAGCGCGCTCAGGCGCAGTTCGATGTTGGGTGCCAGCGGGATGTCGGCACCGATGCCGGCGTTCACGCGCAAGCCCTTGAGGCGCGCCTCGGCCGTGCCGTCCAGCGAGAAGCGCAGGGCCGAGCCACCGATTTCGCTGAAGGTGAAGCGCCGGTCCAGCGGATTGCCCGAGCCGGGGTTTTTGTCCAGCGTGACGCTGGCCGTGGCCCCCACCGTGAGGCCCGAGCCGGTGCCCACGCCGCCAGCGGTGGCGCTGAGGAAGCCCAGTTGCAGACCGACTTCGAGGTCGCGCACCTCCAGCGACACGCCGCCCGCCAGGGCCACGTTTTCGATGCCAAAGCTGAATTTGTTCTGGCGCAGGGTGTAGCCCTGGGCCGACTGCGCGCTGCTGCCCGTGCGGTCCAGCGACAAGGTGTGCGCATCGCGCACGCCGACCACGGTGTATTTCTCGCCGCCCAGCTCCAGCCCGTAACCGACCAGGGTGCTGTCGAACAAGAAGGTGCTGTCCGAGAATAGATTGCTGCCCACGGCCAGGTTGCCGGTTTTGCCGAACAGGGTGATGCCGTCGAGGTCGGCAAAGAAACCCACCGACCCTTCGACAAAGGCGTTCAGGCTGCCGCTGGCGCTGGTGGTGAGCTTGAAGTCATCGCTGCCGAGGTCGAAATTGAGCGGCACGTCAAAGGGCGTGAACTCCTGGCGGAAGCTCAAGGGGATGCCGAAGCTGCGTTGCTGGGCATCGAAAACGATTTCCATGCCGTAAGGCAGGACGCCGGATTGGTTCACCGCAGCGATGAAATCTTGCAGCGTGGTGATCTGCTCGCGCGGCGCATGGATCACCGCCGTCAGGTTCAGCGCCTGGGCCGGCGCGCCATTGAGGACGATGAGCTTGCTGTCCTTGACGGCGTCGATGCCATAGGTGCCCACCAACTGGAGCACGCCATTGACGCTGCGGTAGAGCGTGACTTCCTGGTCGGCAAAGCGCAGCGGGTCGAAGCTGGCATAGGGGTTGACCAGCGCCACCACGGCCTTGCCGTCCAGCGTCATGTTGCTGACGGCGACGCCCGAGACGGTGAACAGGTCGACGCGCGGCTTGTTGAAGTCGATCTTGTTGTAGACGTCGTTTTCGAAGGCTTGGCCGAATTGCAACACCTGGTCCAGCCCCGATTCGAGGAAGGGCAGGCTCTTGGCCAGACGGCCATCTTCGCGCACGGCTTCGAGCGCGTCTATGAAGTCGGGGAACATCTGGATCAGGTCGACCACCGACATGGCGCTGAAGTCGCCGATCTTGTCGAAGTTCTCGGTGCTGACCGCGATCGTGCCGGCAAAGGGGTTGCCCGTGATGCGGATGGCCGGCAGCTGGCCAGCGGCCAGGTCCAGGCTGCCCAGCTGGGCGTAGACGGGCAGGAAGACCTCCAGGCTGTCGGTCGTTTTGACAAAATTCAGACCGGCCGAGGTCTGTTTGACGCTGCCGCCCAGCGTCAAGGCCAGGCTGCCGGTTTGGCGACTCTTGTCGCCCAGGCTGACTTCCAGGGGGCCGAGTGCGGCGCTGACGTCGATGTCGTTGACGCTGGCCTTGGCCAGCACATCGAGCTTTTGCAGCTCGAAGCGGCTTTGCGAAGCGTCGCTCCAGTTCACCGCCAAGCGGAAGGCCACATCGGCGCTGACCTCCACCTTGACCTTGACCTCGCCGTCCAGCGTGAGGCCAATCGCCTCGACATCGGCGCCCATGCGCAAACTGGTTTCGCTGCTGATCTGGAGCTTGCCGGCAAAAGCGATCTCGACCCCGTTTTGGCCCATCACCAGGCGCAGCGCATCGGGCGGGAGGCCCAGCGTGGGCAACCAGTTGGCCTGCAAATAGCCCAGCAGGCCGCGCAGCGTAGGCTGGCCCAGGCTGCCGTAGCTGGCCGCGGGCAGGTGCTCGAAGCCCTGACCCAGATAACGCTGGGTGTAGTCGCCAATGCCCAGAATTTTGTCGGCGCCAATGAGTTGCGACAGCGAGGTGCCCAAAATGGGCAGCTCGCGCGCCATCAAATGGTCATTGGTGGGGTTGCCGCCTTCGTCGTATTGCGGGGTGATGGCCGCTTTGAGGTCGGCGATGCCGGTGCTGACGGTGTCCACCGCCGTGCCCAGCAAGTCGGTCAGCAAGGCATCGAGATTGCCCACATCGACCTTGGCCGCCAGCAAAGCGGCGCCATGGTTCATGGTCAAAGTCTGACCATCCACGACAAAGCTCTGTTGCACCGCGCGGCCCAGCGTGTTGCCCAGCAGCGTGACCTCGCCGCTCATGTCCAGCACCGGCGTATCGACCACCACCGTGGCACTGCCCTGCAGCGCGTAGCCATTGCCACCCGAGGCATTCGCGCCCAGCAGCATGACCAACTGGCCGTTGCTCAAGGCCGCACCCACGCCGCCCACGCCCATGAAGGCGCTGACGTTGCTGGCGGCCAAGCTGATCAGGCTGCGGTTGTCGACCGTGCTGCGCGCGATGGCGAAGCTGCCCGACAGCGTGGCCATGCCCAGCACGCTGAGTTCGGCCGTGCCGCTCAGGGCCAGGTTGCCCTGCGCGTCGAAGGCGGCGCTCATGCCCTCACCCACCAGGGTGATGCCGTCCAGACCGGTCAGCGCGGCATCGCCGCTCACCGAGCCGCTTCGCGTGCCATCGGCGTTGATTGTGAGCGTGCCACTGACGTTGGTCAGCGCCAAGCCAATGCCGTTGACGGCAAAGCCCAGGTGCGCATCGTTGGCGTTGATCGTCCACTGCTTGCCGGCGGCGGTTTGCTCGACCAGCAGGTCGAAATCGCCGCCCAGCACGGCGCCACCCAGTTGCAATTGGGCGATGGCGGCGATGCGGGTGATGGCCTGGCCTTCATCGAGCGTCAAGACCGCGCCTTCGGCGACGTCGATCACGCCGTTGTCGCTGGACCAGTCAATGACCGGTGCCGTGGCGAGTGCGGCGGCACCGCTGGTCGAGGCGATGGCCTGGTTGAGTTCCAGGCTGGCCTGCTCGATGTTGCCCAGCGCGTAGCCGGCAATGCGGGCGCTGCCCACCGTGGCCGCTGAGGTGAGCCAGCGGCGGCCGCTGCCACCCACTTCGGTGCTGATCACGGCCGCGATGTCCAGGTCGAGCAGGCTCGCGCCCAACGCGGCGCTGCCGACCGCCAGGCTGGCGTCCACATGGCCGCCGCCAATGATGAGTTGGTTGACCGTCACGCTGCTGCCGTTGCTCAGCGTCACCGTTTGGTTGTTCTTGAGTTCGAGGAACAGGTCGCCTTCGACGTTCAAGGTATTGGCCACGTTCGCGGTCATGTGGCCGCGCAAACGGGTTTCGTCCTGGAGCAGATGCACGTCGTAGCGGCCGCTGCCGGTGGCCACGCTCTCATCGAGGTCACTGCCCCAGCGGTTGTAGGCGATCTGCACCTTTTCGGCCGTCAGCGTCACGGCATTGCTGCCGGCACTGAATGCCACATCGCCTTCGGCCTGCACCGCGTAGCCGCTGCCAATGCCCGGCTGGCTGCGCAAGAGCACAGCGCCCGCGCCGTTGCTCAGGCTGGCGCCCAGGCCGCCCACATTCAGGTTGCCGCTGACATTGGCCAGGCCAATGCGGATGTCGGTGGTCGGCAGGCCATCGACCTTGTGCGTGAGTGCGCGCACCGCCAGCGAGCCGGACAAGGTGCCCAGGTTCTCCACCGTCAGGTTGCCCTGGGTGATGATGAGTTCGCGCACCTCGTTGCCATCGGCAAAAGCCACGTGCTCGGGGGTGGTGGTGAGGCCCGTGGGCACCTGGATGTCGACAGCGCGGCCCAGGGTGTTGACGGCCAGGCTGCCGGTGGCCGACATCTGCACCGCTGTGCCAAAACCGTAGAGCGCTGTGCTGCCCGAGCCGACGATGGCGTAGCCGCTGCTGGCGCCACCGCTGCTGCTCTGCGAAATCACCAAGCCCAGGCGGCCATTGCTGAGCGACACACCGGCACCGGCGGCGCCGATCTGGGCCGTGACATTGGCCGCGCCAATCAGCAGGTAGGCCGGTGGCTGCTCGACCTGGCGTTGCAGGCCAGCGGCCACGCTGGGCAGGTCGCCCGCAGCCAGGCTGCCGCTGGCCACCAAATGGAAGACGCCGGCGGTCTCGGAGGCATGCACCGTGACGTTGCCGCTGCCAATGCCAGCAAGCCCGGCGATGGCGGTTTGCAGCAAGCTGCGTTGTTCGCCGACGCTGTGCGTGGCGAAGTCGGCCAAGGTGCTGGCCCAGGCGGCATCGCCAGAGCGCTTGATCTGCAACTGGTCGGCCACCTGGCCGTCGCCCAGGCGCAGGTCCAGGGTTTGCACTTCGGTAAAGCGCAGCGCAGCGACATTTTGTTGCGCGCGCAGGTTGACAAAGCGCAGGTCCCAGCCGCCACTGACAGCGCTCACCTCAACGTTGCCGGCGCCAATCGAAGACAAGGCTTCCAGGGCGGCGCGCACTTGCTCCGCGCTGCTGTTAGCGGCCAGGGGCGCCGTGCTTTCGCTGCCGTGGACGAGTGCAAAAATGCCACTACCCAGACTACTCGCCACACTGCTCGCGTCGATGCGCAATTGCTGTGTTTCGCTGGTGGTCGCCCCTGTCGCCGTCTTGGCCAGGGTGGCCTCGGGCGCCAATCGCGGCGTCACCGTGCAGACCATGGCGGGCAGCGATTTACCCAGCGCCGCGCCGGTGAAGCTCACCGTGTAGCGGTTGCTGGGTGCGTCAAACGTGACGCCGACATCGCCATTCGCCGCCGCAAAGCTGGCACCGCCAGCACGCGTGGCGGCCAGCAAGGCCGCGCGCAGGCTGGCCGCGCTGGCTCGGGCGTCGATTTCGGCGGTGCTGTAAGTGGCACCGTCGAACTGGAATTGCAGGCTGAAGCTGCCCTCGATCCCGGCCGGGAAGGCGTCGATGGTTTGCACCGTGGGCGTGGCCAGCAGCGAAGCGGTGCTGGCATTGCCCTGCGGCGAGAGGGTGTAGACGATGGCGTCGGGGCCGCTGCGCGCCACGCTCAGGGCGCCCAGATTGAGCTTGAGCGCCGAGGCGTCCAAGGTGATGGTGTAGCCCTGCGCCGAGGTCGGCGTGCTCATGTGGCTGGTGACGCTGACATGGCCGACGCCGACGATTTTTTCCAGCGCCTCGCGGATGCGGTTGTGCTGGGTGCTCTGGATGCCGGTGTATTTCGCCTCCACCACCGTGCTGCGGTTGGCGAACTGGAAGGCGATGTTGTTCGAATTGGCGCCCACCGTGCGCGGCGGCTCGATCAGCAGCGAATAGGTGGCCGAGGTGCTGGCCGCTTTGGCCTGCGCTGTCACGCGGGTATAGCCCCAGGTGACGCTGTCGGCCGGGTCGGCCGGTGGCGTCATGGCCAGGCCGCTCACGTCCTGTCCGGCGCGCGCGCCGACGAAGGCGATGACGAAACCACCCGCGCGTGTGCCGCTCACTTCCACATTGCCGCTGCCGTACAGCGTCTGCAAACCGGTTTGCAAGAGGGACGCGAACTGGGCGTCGCTTTGGCCACTGGAATCCACACTGACGCTGGCGCCAGCGGCGGCAAAGCCATAAGCGCCTTCGCGGAAATGGCCATCGGCCTGCGCGCTCAGCAAATAACGGGTGTTGCTGGTGACCCCGCCTTCCTGGCCCGTGGTGCCGCTGCCCGTGGCGCCCTGTGTGGCGCGCAAAGCAAGGGTTTCGGGCGTCACGACGGCGGGCGCGTTCTTGACCACCGAGAACTCGCCCGAGAGCTTGGCAAAGCCGTCGATGGCCAGATCCACCGCGCCGGCCAGCTGCACATTGCCAGCCGCGTCAAAGCGGGTGGCCAGGCGGCCCGTGGCGGTGAGCCCGGTGACGCCGGTGATGGCGGCATCGCCAATGACGCTGCCGCTGTTCTGGTTGTTCGGCCCCAGCACCAGCTGACCGGCCCCGTTGCTGATCGCCACTTTGGCGCCGCCGGCTTCAAGCGAGGCGGCCACCTGGCTGGCATCGACCAACCAGGTGCGGCTGCCGTCGCTGGCCTGCTGCAACTGCACGTCGAACTGACCCGAGAGTTCGGCCGGGCCGAACTGCAAGCGACCGTCCAGGTTCACGTGCAGCACCGGCCCGCCACTGCTGAGCACCACCGACTTGGCGCTCGTCAGGGCCAGCGTGGTGCTCTGGTCGTTGGCCACGCCGTTCCAGTCGATGACTGGCCCGCTGCTGCCAAAGGCGTCGCCACCGGCACCGAGCTGGCGGTTGATGTCCAGGCTGGCCGAGGTGATGGTGGCGTCGATGCCCGCTTGCAGGCGCGCGCCGCCGATGCTGGCCTTGCTGGCCAGCCAACGGCGGTTGCTGCCACCGATCTCGCTGGACAGCACGATGCCAATGTCGGTGTCCGACAGACTCGCCCCCACGCTGGCATTGCCCAGCACGGCGGCCACACCGGCGCCTCCAAAGATGAACTGCTTGACCTGCACCGTGCTGCCATCGCTGAGGCTGACGCTCTGGTTGTCTTTGGCTTCGATGAACATCTCGCCATCGACCGACAAGACGCCGCCGATGTCGGCGTGCATCACGCCGCGCAAGCTGCTTTGGTTATCGATCAGCTGGGCGGCATAGCTGCCACTGGGCGTTGCCGCCGCCAGCGTCAGGTCGCTGCCCCAGCGGTTCACGCCGACCTTCAGGCTTTGTGCCTGCAAGGTCACGCCGGGGATGCCCTCGATGGCGATGTCGCCCTCGGCGGCCACGGCGTATTTCTGCGTCGTCGCGCCGCCAGTCGTGGTGTTGCGCAGGACGATGGCGCCCTGGCCGTTGCTCAGCGTGGCGCCGACGCCGCCTGGCGTGAGGCTGCCTTGCAAGCTGGCAATGCCGATGGCCAGATCGGTGACCGTGGCGCCGTCAACCGTCTGCGTGGTGGTGACGATCTTCAGGCTGCCGGAGAGGCTGCCCAGGTTGGCCACCGCGACGCTGCCTTGCTCGATGGTGATTTCTTTGCGCGCCAGGCCGTCGCTGAAAGTGACCTGGCGATCGGCTGTGGTCAAGCCGGTTTTGACCGCCATGTCGATGGCGCGGCCCAGGGTGTTGATCTGCAGCGTGGCATCCGCATTGAGCGTGATGGCGCCGTCGAAACCGCGCAGCGCAGCTGTACCTGATGCATAGAGCGCATAGCCCGGCCTGGCGGCGATGCCGCCCAGCAGCGCCGGTGTGTCGCGCGAGATGATCAGGCCGACGTTGACGTTGCTCAGCGCCACACCGGCGCTGGCCGTGCCCACCGAGGCGTTGACGTTGGCCGCGCCGATCTTGAGGTAGTTGGGCGGCTGCTCCACCGCACGCGAGACGCCCAGCGTCAGCGCCGGCAGGGCTTTACCCAGCAAAGCACCTGCGCCAATCACCTCGTAAACACCGGCCTGGCCGGCCACGGCCACCACACTGGCGTTGCCGCGACCGATGCCCGAAAGCGTCTGGATGGCTTTTTGCAGGGCGGCTGTGCGCTGGTCGCTGCTCAGGCCCGTGAGGTCCACGCTCTGCGCCCAGTCGGCTGCGGCGCTGGTTTTGAGGCGCACCACATCGGCCGGCAAGCCGTCGGCGGCCACATTCAGGTTGAGGGTTTGCACCGCCAGCACGCTCAGCGGGGCGACGTTGAGGCCGGCCAGGGTGCCGCCAAAAACGATGTCAAAAACGCCGTTGCTGCCGCTCACCGTGACGCGACCGGCGCCTATGCCGCTCATGCCTTCCAAGGCACTTTGCAAAGTGGCGGCACTCAGGCCGCTGCGCGCAAGCGTCACCGAGGTCGCACCGTTGAAGGACAGCGCAAAGCGTTCGCCCGTGCTGCCCAAGCTCAGGCGCTGGGTTTCCGAACTGGTGGCACCGGTGCTGCTTTGCGTCAGCCGCGCCACCGGCGCGCGCTGGGGCGCAACCGTGTCGGTCATGGCCAAAATGGTCTGGCCGACGGCCGCGCCGCCAAAGACCACGCGGTATTGGCCGCTGGCGCTGTCCAGGCTCACCGTCGCGGTGGCACCGGTGGCCGAGAACAGGCCGCCGTCGGCGTTCTTTGCCGCCAGCAAGGCGCTTTGCAAAGCGCTCACGCTGGACTGGAAGTCGATGGCGGCGGTGGTGTAGGTGCCCGCACCAGAAATCGCGCCCGAAGCCGTCACCGACAGCGTGGCCGCTGGTGCCAGGGTGGGCGTGACCACGCGCGCCATGACGGGAATGGTCTTGCCCACGGCCGCGCCGCCAAAGCTGATGCGCCAGGCGTTCAGCGCGGTATCGACGGCAACCGTCGCCGTCGCACCGCTGGCCGAGAAAGTGTCACCGCCCGATTGGGTGGCAGCAAGAACAGCCGCTTGCACCGCCGAAGCGCTGGCCTGCAGGTCGATGCCAGCGGTGCTGTAGCGCGCACCGTTGTAGTCGAATGCCAGGCTGAAGCTGCCGCGCACCTCAGCCGCAAAGCGGTCCACCAAATGCACCGCGCCGGTGGCTGTGCCGGCTGTGGCGCCGCTGGTGCCAGCCAGCGTGTACTGCATGGCGCTGGTGACGCCGGTGTTGGTGACCGACAAGGCGCCCAGCGCCACGATTTTGTCGCGCACCGCATCGCTGAAGCTGATGCGGTAGGTCTGCGCATTCGAGGGCGAAGTCAGCGTCTCGACACGCAGATCGCTGGATTTGTAAACCTTGTCGACGCCGCCGCTGTAGGGCGCGGTGGTGCTCAGCGCCGCCGTGCTGCCGATCAGCTTGGCCAGCGCGTCATAGACCTGGCGGCCTTGCGAAATCTGGGCGTTGACGAACTTGGCCGTGGCCGCCAGCGGGCTGTTGGCAAAGCTGAACGTGAAGCTGTCGGAATCCTTGGTGGCGCTGGAGGCCACGCCAATGCTCAGCTGGTAGCCGGTGCTGACCGCTGCCGCCACGGCCTGCGTTTCGACCCGTGTGCCGCCACTGGTGGCCAGGCTGGCCGAGGGGTCGGTGGGCGCTTGCATGAACAAGCCGTTGTCGCTGGCCGTGCTGGCCACGCGAACCGCTTGGCCGGCCAGCTCGCCGCCAAAGTTGAAGGCAAAGCCGGCGCTGCGGCTGCCACTCACCGTGACATTGCCCGTGCCGAACAAGGCGCTGAGCGCTTCTTGCAGCTTGGCTGCAAAGACTGCGTCGGTGAGGGTCAGGCCGCTGCTGCTGACGCTGCTGGCCGTGGCCGTTTTGCCATTGGCGCTGAAGCGGTAGGCGCCTTCACGGAACACCCCGTTGGCGGCGGCCACCAGTTTCAACTGGCTGTTGCTGCGGATGTCGAAATCGAAGGACAGCACATGCGTGCCGAAAGTGCCTGCGGGGAAAGGGTCGATCAGGTGCACGGCACCGGTGGTCGGCGTCGCCTGACGCTCGACATAGGTGCTGCCCCAGTCGGCGCTGTCGGCCGGGTCGGCAGGCGGTGTGAGCGTGAGCCCGCTGACGTTTTGTCCGGCGCGCGCGCCGATCAGCTCGACAAGGAAACCGGCGCTCTTGCTGCCGCTGACGCTGACCGTGCCGCTTCCCAGCAACGCCGACAAGCCGGTCTGCAGCTTCAGGCGCCAAGCGGCGTCGCTGTCGCTGGCCAGCAGTTGGATGCTGGCGTTGGCGCTGTTGTAGGCAAAGCCGTAAGCGCCCTCGCGCACACGGGCGCCGTCGCTGCTGGCCACTTCCAGCCGATAGGCACTGTTGGTTTTGACGCCACCGGCTTGCGCCTCCAGCAGCGTGCCTGCCGCGCCGCTGTCTGCGGCCTTGCTTTCGATGGCCGCTTGCGTGCTTTGCACGGCCGCCTGGCTGACGGCGAATTCGCCGTTCAGCGTGGCATAGCCGGCCAGGTTCACGTCCACCGCGCCGGCCAGCTCGATGTTGCCCAGGCTGTCAAAGCGGGTGGCAAAGGTGCCGGTGAGGGTCAGGCCGTCCACGCCGGTGACCGAAGCGGTGCCGCTCAGGCTGCCGCTGCGCTTGTCGGCGCCCCAGAGGTTGTTGTCGGCGTCTTTGCCGAACCACAGATCGCCCGCGCCGTCGGACAGGCCGACGCGCGCGCCATTGGCTTGCAGCCCCAGGTTCACGTCGCTGGCGACCACATGCCAGGCGCGTTGCGTGCCGTCGGCAGACTGTTCGAGTGCCACGTTGAAGGCACCCGACATGTTCGCCGGACCCATTTGCAGATCGCCGTCGATGAAGACCTGGAACACCCGCTGACCATAGTCCAGGCTCACGCTGGCATCGCGCGCCAGGGCCATCGTCGTGCTCTGGTCGTTGTTCGTGCCGTTCCAGTCGACCACCGCGTCGCTGCCGGCCAGCACCAGCGCGCCACTGCGCAACTCGCTGTTGACTTCCAGGCGCGCGGCGTTGAGGTTGGCCGCCGCATAGCCCTGAATGGTCGCGCCACCCACGTTGGCGCGGCTGGTCAGCCAGCGGCGCTGTGTGCCGCCGATTTCGCTGTTCAGCACCACGGCGATGTCGACATCGCTCAGGCTGGCACCGACCGTGCTGCTGCCGGCGGCGGCATGCACGCCCGCGCCGCCAAAAATCAGTTGGTTCACGCTGACGGCGCTACCGTTGCTCAGCGTCACGCTTTGGTTGGCGCGGCTTTCGATGAACATCTCGCCATCGACATGCAGCGCACCGGCGATGTCGGCCACCATCTGGCCGCGCAAGCGGGTCTCGTTGTCGATCAGGTCGAGCACGTACTCGCCCGCGCCGGTGTTGATGCGCTCGTTGGCCACAGCCACGCCCAGGCGGTTGTAAGCGATCTTGAGGTCGTTGGCCTGCAGGGTCACGCCATCGATGCCGGTCAGCGCCACGCTGCCCTCGGCCTGCAAGGCGAACTTGCCGGCCGCCGTGCCTTCTTTGTGCAGCAGCAACGCGCCGGTGCCGCCCGAGAGGCTGGCGCCAACGCCGCCCAGGCCGAGCGAACCGCTCATGCCGGACATGCCGATGCGCAGTTCGGTGACGTTGCCCACGGTCTCGCTTTGGATGGCCAGCGCGCCCGAGAGGCTGCCCAGGCCGTCCACCGTCACCGTGCCGCTGGAAATCACCAGCTCCTTGAAGGCGTTGCCATTGCCAAACGCGATGGCGATGGCCTGACTGCCGACGGTGATGCTTTGGTCAACCGCTTCGCCCAGGGTGTTGATGCGGATCGCCGCCGTCGCCGACAGGCCGAGGCCCGCAAAGCCCGAGAGGCTGGCCGTGCCGCTGCCCACCAGGGCATAGCCCGACTGGCCCAGCGCATTGCTGGCGACATACAGCCCCAGCGTGCCGTTGACCAAGCCGACGCCGGCCCCGCCCGCGCCGAAGCTGGCGGACACGTTGCTCATGCCGACCTTCAAGGTCGCGGCCGTGCCTGTGCCGACTTTCTCGACCGAGAAGTTGCCGGAGAGCGCGCCAAAGCCCTCCACCGCCAGACTCACGTTGCTGCCCGAAAGCAGCAGCGCGTTGTTGCTGAAGGTTGCGCTCAGGCTGCCGCTGGCCGACAGGCCAGCCAGCCCGGCAATGCGGACATCGCCCGAGAGGCTGCCGCTCTTGCTGCTGGGCGAAACGAACAGATGGCCCGTGCCGTGGGTCAGCGCCACCGTGGCACCGCCGCCAGACACGCTGACTTCGGCGTTGCTGGCAGAGATGTCCCAGGTGCGGTTGCCGCTGGCGTCTTTGTCCAAAATGATCTGGAAATCGCCGGCGACACGCGCCGCGCCGATCTCGATGGCGCCGCTGATCGGCAGCACCCAACGCCGGTCGGTCAGGTCCATCACCGCCTGCTTGGCCGCGTCTTGCGCCGACAAAGCCAGGGTGCGCGCCTGCGCGCCCGACCAGTCGAGCACGGCGGTACCGGCCGTCTCGATCAACGCCCCAGCGCTGTCGATTTGTTGGTTGATCTGCAGCGCAGCGGTGCTCAGGTCGGCCAGGCTGTAGCCGGCCACGTTCACGCTGCCCAAATGGCCGATGCCGGTGAGCCAGCGCCGCGAACTGCCGCCGACTTCGCTGGCCAGGGTCAGCGCGATGTCCACGCCGCCCAGGCTGGCCAGGGTGTTGCCGCCCGCCGTCACCGTGGCCGAGAGGCCCGAGCCGCCAAAAATCAGCTGGTTCGTCGTCAGTGTGGAGGCATCGCTGAGCGTGCTGGCCACGGCGTTGCGGCCTTCGATGAAGACTTCACCGCTGAGCTCGATGCCGGCCACGCCCAGCGTGGCCTGGCCGCGCACACGGGTTTCGTTGTCGACCAGATTGACCGTGTACGTGCCGCTGCCGGTGTTCACCGCCACACCCGTCACGGCGGTGCCCAGCCGGTTGTAGGCCACCATCATGTTGCTGGCCGAGAGCGTGAGGCCATCGACGCCGGTGAGCGCCACGCTGCCTTCAACCTGCACCGCGTAGGTGCCAGCGGCCGTGCCCACCTTTTTGAGCAAAATCGCGCCGGTGCCGCCGCTCAGGCTGGCGCCGACACCGCCCAGGGCCAGGCTGCCGTTCATGCCGGCCACGCCGATGCGAATGTCGGTGGTGCTGCCCACGGTTTCGCTCTTCACGGCCAGCGAACCGCTCAGGCTGCCCAGGCCGGCCACCGTGATGCTGCCGCTGGAAATGACCACTTCTTCGACGCGCGTGCGCTCGGCAAATTGGATGGCCACGCCGTTGACCGTGGTGTCGATGCTGCGGCCCAGGGTGTTGATGCGCACGGCGGCATTGGCGCTCAGTCTGACGTCGCCGCCAAAACCATTGAGCTGCGCCGCGCCGTTGGCCACCAGGGCGTAACCGGCGCTGGCTTCTGACAGGCCGGCAATGTAGATGCCCAGGCTGGCGCCGCTCACGGCCAGGCCCGCGCCGCTGCTGCCAAAGGTGGCGGCCACGTTGCTGGCGCCCAGCAAGATGGCTTGGTCGGCGCTGCGTGTGACACTGAAATCGCCGCTCAGCTTGCCGAAACTGCCGAGGTTCAAATCGATGCCGGTGCCCGAGAAATTCAGGCTGCCGTCGCTGGCAAAGGCGCTGCTGAAGTTGCCGGTCAGGCTGACCCCGGCCAGACCTTCGAGCACGGCACGCCCGCTCAAAGCGCCGCTGCGCGTGCTGCCCGGGCCCAGCGTCAAGGTGCCACTGGCGCCCTCGATGCCGACGTAGGCGCCGCCAGCGGCCAAGCCCAGGGTGGCATCGCTGGCGGTGATGGTCCAGACCTTGTCGTTGCCACTTTGCGAGAGCGTCACCCCAAAATTGCCGGACAGGCGCGCGCCGCCGATTTGCAGGCTGCCCGAGATCGGCATGGTGAAGGTGGGCAGGGCCATGCCCAGCGCCACACTTTGCACATCGGACAGCGTGACCTCGCTGGCGCTGTTGGCCCAATTGACGACGGCCGCGTTGGCAGCGCCCAGCGCGCCGCTGGCGCTGTCGAGCGCGCGGTTGATCTGCAGTTGCGCCGAGCTCAGGTCGGCCAGTTCGTAACCGGCGATGCTGGCGCCGCCCAGGCTGGCCTGGGTGCTCAGCCAGCGCCGCGCTGTGCCGCTGCTCACGCGTTCGGTGGCCAGCACCATGGCCACGTCGATGTCGCGCAGGCTCACGCCCAGGCTGCTGCCACCGGCGCTCAGCGTGGCAGATGCGTTGCGTCCACCGATGACCAACTGGTCGGTGCGGATCTCGCTGCCATCGGAGAGCTGCGTGGCCAGGTTCTGTCGGCTTTCGATGAAGAGTTCGCCGCTGATGCCCAGCACATTGGCCAGTTCGGCCGTGACCTGCCCGTGCAGACGCGTGGCGTCTTTGAGCAGGCTGAGTTTGAAATCGTCGCTGGGGGTGGCCACCGAAACGTCCAGTGCCTCGCCCCAGCGGTTGTAGTCGATGGCCAGATCGGTGGCGCTCAGGCTCACGCCGCTGATGCCCGTCAGGGCCACATTGCCGCTGGCCTGCACCGCGTAACGCGTGGTGATCAGGCCCGATGCGTCGACTTCGTGGCGCAACAGCACGGCGCCACGCCCGCCCGAAAGCGCCGCGCCGGCCCCGCCCAGGCTCAGGGAACCGGCCACATTGTCCAGGCCGATGGCGATGTCGGTGACCGTCACGCCGCCTTCGACGCGGGTGGTCGAAATCAACTTGAGCGCGCCGCTCAAACTGCCCAGACCGGCCACGCTGACGCTGCCGCTGGCGATGCTGATTTCCTGGCGCGCCAGGCCGTCGGCAAAGTCCAGCACCAAATTCGGCGTCGTCAAACCGGTGCGAATCGTTTCGGACACCGGCTTGCCCAGCGCATTGATGCGCACTTCGGCGCTGGCCGTCAGGCTCACCTGCCCGTCAAAGCCCGACAGCGTGGCCGTGCCCGCTGCGCGCAGGGCGTAGTCAAAGTGGCCGTCGGCACCGCGTTGCAACAGTAGGCCCAGCGTGCCACCCGACAGGCTGACGCCGGCGCTACCGCTGCCCAGCAAGCCGCTGACACCCGAGGCGCCGATCAAAAGGCGCTCGCTGCGCACTTCGCTCACGCGCGTGGCCAGGCTTTGCAGGCCGCCCAGCTGGGCGCCGGCCAGGGCGTCGACAAAAGCGATGTCAAAAACCCAGGGCTGGTCGGCGCGCGGGCTCACCCGCACGCTGTCCACACTCAGGTCGGGCAGGCTGCCGAGCAAGGCCCGCAAGGTGGCGGCCACCTCGATTTGGCTCAGGCCCGCCACCGCGATGTCAGAGGTCCATTCGGGCTGGCCTTCAAAGCGCAAGGCCAGTGAGGTCGGTGCCTGGCCATCGGCCATGGCAAACGACAGGGTTTGCACGGGCGAGACCAAGATCTCGCCGACGTTGGTGCCGGCCAGCGTGCCCTGGAAATCGACCCGATAGGCGCCGTTGACCAAGGACACCGCCACGTTGCCGCTGCCAATGGCCGGCAGGCCTTCGAGCGCGGCGCGGAACTCGGCCGCACTGGCGCCAGCGGCCAGCAGCACCGAGGTGTCGGCGCGCCCGCTCATGGACAAGGTGTAAAGACCGCTGCCAGCGATGCTCACGCTTTGCTGCGCGTTGGCGGTGGCGCCGCGTTGAATTTCACTCAGATGTGCATCGGGCGCGGCCACGGTGCTGGTGATTTGCCCCAGCATGGGCGGCAGATCCACGCCCGCCGCCGCGCCGCCAAAGCTGACTTTCCAGGCGTGGCCGCTGCCTGCCGTGACCAGGCTGACGTCCAACGTCACGCCGCTGGCGGCCAGTCGCACGCCCTGGGCGTTGGTGGCGGCCAGCAGGGCCGCGCGCACATCGCCCGCGCTGGCGCCAAAGGCCACATCGCTGCTGGTGTAGGTGGCGCCGCCAAACGCCAGGCTCAGGCGGAAGGTGCCGCTCACGGCCTCGTCGTAGAGGTGAATGGTTTGCACCGCGCCGCTGGCACTGGCCCCGGTCGTGGTGGTCGTGATGCCCAGACTCAGGGCCGAAGCCGTGCTGGCACTGGTGAGCGGCGCGATGTCGCGCCCGCCCAGCAGGTGGCGAAACTCGATGGCATAGCGGGCGTTGGCCAGCGACGAGCGGGTGTCAAAAGACACCGCCACATTGCCGGCGCCGGCCACCGCTTCGAGCGCGCTTTGGATGGCGCGCGCCTGGTCGGCCACGGCAAAGCCCGGCCCGCCCTGGCGCAGCTCGCCCACTTTGAGCGTGATGCCGCTGGTGCTGCTGTGCGCTTGCAGCAGGGCCACGTTCTTGCCGGCCAAGGCGCCACGGAAATCGACCACGTAGTCGATGCTGCTGTGGCCGGTGTATTCGGAGCGGTAGGCCACGCTGACATTGCCGGCGCCCACCATGCCTTCCAGCACGCGCTGGATTTCTGCGGCATGGAAAGTCGGGTCGGCCGAGTAGCGGACTTTGCTGCTGGTTTTGCCGTCCAGGCTGAACCAGAATTGCCCGGCCGCCCGGTTGGCGGCGCTCAGGGTGATGACTTGGCGCTCGTTGCTGGCGTTGGCGCTCGAATAAACCGGAATGGCGGCGGTGGTCTGCCCGTCATGGGTCAGCGTGAAGGTCTTGCCTGTGGCGCTGTCGCCATTGACCAGGCTCAGCGTCTGCACCTCGTTGCGCGCGGCGCTGGCGGCCAGGGTTTGCTCCACCAAGCCCCAATCCGACTGGCCGGCCGGGTCGGGCGGCTGCTCCAGCCACAGGCCGGCGCCGCCGGGCGTGCTGGCCAGCAGCAGGGCTTGGCCTGCCAGGCTGCCAGCGAATTCGATGCGAAAACCTTCGGCGCGCGTGCCACTGACCAGAGCATTGCCCAGGCCCACCCCGGCCAAAGCCTCCAGCGCCGCCTGCATGCGCGCAGCAAACGCCGCATCGCTGAGCGGGCGACCGTCGGCCCCCAAAGAGGAGGCGGTTTGGCGCTGGCCGCCCAGCACAAAACCGTAAATGCCCTCGCGCACAAAATGGCTGCCGGCCTCGCCCAGCGAGAGCAGCAACACGCTGTTCTGCGTCTGAGCGCCGACTTGGGTTTGGCTGACTGTGCCGCTGGCGCCCGCTGTGGCGTTGCCCAGCGCGGTGACCGGCACCGACAAGGCCGCCGCTTCTTTGACCACCGCGAATTGGCCGGACAAAGCGCCCAGGCCAGCGATGCCGAGTGCGACATCGCCCGCCAGTTCCAGCGTGCCGTTGTTGAAACGGGTGGCTAGGGTGCCGCTGAAGGTCAGGCCGTCGACCCCGGTGATCGAGCCGATGCCAGTCAGGGCGCCGCTGTTGCCGGTCTCGGCAAAAATCAGCGAGCCGCTGACGCTGTCGATGCTGACCTTGGCCGTGCCGGCAGTCATCGCCACACTGGCGTTGACGGCCTTGATCTCCCACACGGGGCTGCCAGCCACTGTGCTGCGCACAATTTCAAAACTGCCCGACAGCGTGGCCGGGCCCAGCGCCAAGCTGCCGCTGACCTGGGTGACAAAGCGTTCGCCCGCAGTGGCCAGGGGCAGGATGCGGGTGTCGGTGACCGCGATCACGCGGCTGCGGTTGCTGGGCGACCAGTCGATGACCGGCGCGTTGTCGAGGAAGGCGTTGCCGCTGCCGGTGTTCAAGGCGCGGTTGATGTCGAGCACGGCCGCATCGACATTGGCCAATGCGTAGCCAGAGACCTCTGCCCCGCCCACCCAGGCGCTGGCCGTCAGCCAGCGGCGCGCAGTGCCACTGGCCACGCGTTCGGTCGACAAGACCATGGCCAGATCGGTCTCGCGCAAGAGCAGCCCGGCCCCGCCGCCTTCGAGCGCGGCACTCAGGCCCGCGCCACCGATCAACAGCGAATCGACCTGCACGGTGCTGGCATCCGACAGCGTGGCCGCCTGGTTCTGCACCGATTCGAGGAAGACATCGCCTTCGAAAGACATGGCCCCGGCCACGGCGGCGCGCGCGTAACCGCGCAGCCGGGTTTCGTCGCGCAGTTGCTGCAGGCTGATCCAGCCGCCGGGCGTGGCGATGGCGGTGTCGAGTGCGGCACCGGTGCGGTTGAAGGCCAGCTGCATGCGCTCGGCACTGAGCGTGACACCCTGGATGCCGGTGAGCGCCACGGCACCCTCGGCCTGCACCGCGTAGCGGCTGACGCTGCTGGTGTTGCTGCCACTGCCAGTGACTTCTTTGTAGAGCAGCAGCGCGCCGCGCCCGCCGCTCAGGCTGGCGGCAACGCCGCCCAGGCTGAGTGTGGCGCTGAGTTGTTCAAAACCAATGGCCAGCCGCTGCTGCACCACGCCGGCCACATCGACCTGGCGGTTTTCGATTTGCAGTTGACCGCTCAAGGTGCCCAGGCCGGCGATGCTCAGGCTGGCGTTGTCCACCACCACCGACGTCGTTGGCCGTTCATCGGCAAACAGCAGGCGCACGTTGTCGGTGGCGTTGACGGCGATGGTTTCATCGATCGCGCGGCCCAGGCGGTTGATGGCGATCTGGCCGCTGGCGCTGAAGCTGCCGACGTCGGCAAAGCCGTTCAGCGCAATCGTGCCGCCGGCCACCAGGGCGTAGCTGCCCGCGCCGGTGCTGCCCGGCTCGATGATGAGCGCCAGCGTGCCGTCGCTGAGGGCCACGTTGGCGGTGTCACCGCCCACGGTGGCCGCCACCTGGGTGCCGGCCACCACCAGGCGCGCGCCTTGCGGGCCGTCGACCCGACGCAGACTGAAATCGCCCGAGAGGCTGCCAAAGCCGGCCACACTGAGCGACAAGCCGGTGCCCGACAGGGCCAGTTCGCCATCGGCGCCGATCTCGGCCACGCCCTCGCCGCTGAACGTCAGCCCGGCGATGCCGCCCAGCTCGAATTTGCCAGCCAGGCTCACCGAGCGCGTGCGGTCGGCGTTCAGGCGCACGGAGCCCGAGGCCTGGGTCAGGCGGACAAAGGCCGGCCCGGCGGCCAGCAAGACCTGGGCGTCACTGGCCTGGATGTCCCAGAAGTTTTGGCTGCGGTTGTAGGTCAGCGTGAAATCGCCGCTGATGTGGTTGTTGCCCAGCGCGATGCGGCCGCTGACCGGCAGGCTGAGCACGTCGCCCACTTGGTCGAAGACAAATTGGCGCCCGCTGCCCAGCAAGAAAGAGCGGCTGTTCGACCAGTCGAGGGTGCTGCCTTCGGCCTGCGCCAGCGCATCGGCGGCGCGGTTGAGCGACCAGGTCGCGGTTTCCAAGTTGTCGAGCGCGTAACCGGCCACGCTCAGGCTGGCCACGGCGCCGCGCGAAGTCAGCCAGGAGCGGCTGCTGTCAATGTCTTTGGCGTACACAAAAGCCAGTTCGGCATCCGAGGCGCTGAGCGCGCTTTCGGCGCTGCCGGGCGAGAGCGTGGCCGTGACGCGCGAGCCGGCCAGCGCGTATTCGATCAGCCGCACCGACTGGCCGTTGGACAAGAGCCGCGTGCTGCGGCTCACGTCCAGCGTGAGGTCGCCGGCAAAGCGGATGACGCCCGCCACCGAGGCCGTGAAATAGCCCGACAGGCGCGAGGTGTCGGCGCCGATGTCGAGCAAGATGGCATCGCCGGTGCTGAGGATTTCGCGCTGCACAGCGGTGGTGCCGCGGTTGAGCAGCACGCGCACGCGCTCGCCGCTCAGGGTGAGGGTGCTGTCCACGGCCACGCTGAGATCCAGCTCGGCCGCCAGCGCCAGCGCGGTGGTGGCGGCGCCCACGCCGCTGTTGGGCGTGCTGGTGCTCAGCACCAGGCCCAGATAACCGTTGCTGGCGCTCAAGTGGGCATCGCCCAGAGCCAAGCTGGCGCTGACATTGCGCGCGCCGATCAAGAGCTCTTGCGTGGTCTCGGTGGCGCTCTGGCTGCTGCGCGCAGAAAATGCGATGTCGCCGCTCAGGCTGCCCAGCTCGGCCACCGTCAGGCTGGCGTTGCGCGCCTCAAAGCGCTGCACGCGGTCGGGGCTGTCGATCTGCAGGCGATAGGCCTGCCCACCTTGGCTGAAGGCCACATCGACGGCATGCCCGAAGGTGTTGGCCACATAGCCCAGGTTGCCCGAAAAGGCCGTGCCCGGCGCGCCTTGCAAGGCGCCGGTGCCGCTGGCCTGCACGGCATAGCCGTCATTGGCCAGGGCCATCAGCAGGCTGCCGTTGCTCAGCTGCAGCGAGGCGCCGCGCGCGGCATCGCCCAAACGCGCGGCGACATGGTTGGCCGCCACATTCAGGCGGCCCGTGGCCGAGTCGCCAGACAGCACGAAATCGCCGGACAGCGCATCTCCCGTGGCAAAGGCCACGCGGCCACTGCCGGACAGCGCCACCTGCAATTGGCCCTCTGAGAGCACCAGGGTGCCGCTCACCGAAGTCAGGGCGCCAGACAAATCGCCCACCGCCCATTCGGCGCCGACGTTGCGCGCGGTGAAGGTGGTTTCAACCCCGCTGGCCAGCGGGGCAACGGCAACTTCCCAACTGCCGCTCAGGCGCACGCCCGCCACAGACAGCGAGGCATCGAAAGAAAGCGCCGACTGGCTGACCTTGTTGGCCATGGCGGTGAAGACCTGGTCCAGCGCCGTCTGCGCTTGCGGCACGCCAGGAATGGTCAGCTCGGCCAGGCCGGGAATAGCAGTCGCCACCAATTGCAGGCGGTCGGGCTGGTACACGGGTTTGAGGAAAATCCCTTTGCCCGCATACAAGCCCGTGTAGGAAGAGAAACTGCCGCTGCGCTGCGACCACTTCAAAACATCGAACACCTGCCCGGCGCTGGGGTGGAAGTTGTCCAGAAACTCCAGCGACAAGGTGCCCGCCAGCGTGGCCGTGCCGCGCACGTCGACTTGGTCATAACCCCCGGAACCTGAGGTAGCACCGGCGATTTCTATCTTCAGCGTGGCGCTGCTTTGCTGCTCGTAGGCATCCACACTCAATACGCCCGGCGACGCGCCAGGGGCGACCACACCGGCGTTCACCACGCTCGCATCGAGCGTGCCGGCGCCCACCAGGGTCTGCCCGCTTTTGAGCAGCAGCGGGCTGCTGGGCGACAAAAGGCTGGAGGCCAGTTGCGTCACGCCATCGGCCGAGACCACGCTGGGCGGATGCCCCTCCAACACGGGCAAAAGCGACGAGGTGGTCGTTGTGCCCGTGGGGGCCAAAGGGTCCGAAGCCGGCGCCACCGTCTGGCTGCTGCTCGTCTGCTGCAACGGATCGGTGACCAGCGTTTCGCCCGACAGCAAAATCCTCGGCTCGAGCGTTTCCAACCGCACCGCCAGCCGCTTACGCGGCGTCTTCGGTGTTTGGCTGGACGATGCGCCCGGCTTGGATTTTTGATTTTTCACTCAAACTGCCCTGCTGCGGTCACGCACCAAGCCCATGCCCTGAAAGGGAAGGTGCCACGGGACGCACAGGGGCCACCCACAAAAATACGAACCTTGTGGTAGCGCGCCCCTGCGAGCGAATGCCTTCTGAGGCTTTTCCCATCATCCCTTGCTTCCCCTGCGCAGACATTTATAGATTTTCTCAAATTATTCAGCACATATGTTAAAAAACATTCGAGAGATATCAACAGATCAATTCTGCTGAATTCTGGCAAACACTGGTCGACAGGGACTGGCTGCGATAGCGGCAAACCATAATACATGGCATGCCATCACCCACCCAACCATGACAGCGTCAGCCCGCATCGCCATCGTCGAGGACGACGCCATCCTGCGCGACGATCTGGTTGACTTCTTGGGCCGGCGCGGCTTCACGGTGCAAGGCTTCGAGCATGCCGCCGCGCTCTACCGCAGTCTGGCCTGCAGCCGCTTTGACCTGGCTTTGCTCGACATCCTGCTGCCCGGCGGGGAAAGCGGACTGGACATTGCCCGCTGGCTGCGTGCCAACCAACCGGGTGTCGGCGTCGTGATGCTGACCAGCCTGGGGGCCACGCAAGACCAGGTGAAAGGGCTGGAGGCCGGGGCGGATGTCTATCTGGCCAAAAACACCTCGCTGGAAGTCATTGAGGCCACCTGCCGCAGTGTGTTGCGCCGTCTGGCCAGCACCACCGCTCAACCAGCGGCAGCGACCAGCGTGGAGGCCTCGGGATGGCGGCTGAACACCGCAACCCTCACATTGGAGCCCCCACAGGGCCAGGCCATTGAACTCACGCACGCGGAAGCGATGTTCCTCTGGCCGCTGCTGAGCGCACCGGGCAAGCCGGTGAGCCGCGATGGCTTGCTGGTACAGATGAGCAAGCCCAGCACGCTCAGCAATCTGCGCAATCTGGACAGCCTGGCCCAGCGTTTGCGCAAAAAAGTGTTGGCCAGCTGCGCCATCGAGCTGCCGGTCAAGCCCAGTTATGGCGCGGGCTATCTGTTCGCCGGCAACGGCCTGCGGACAGAGCCGCCCAGCCAGACCAGGAGCACCGCGTGAAGGTTTGGCTGCCGCCCCCACTGCTGCGTCTGTGCCGGCTGTGTTGGGCCGCACTGCTGCTGTGCGGCCTGGCGCTGTCTGCCCAGGCCTTGCCGCCGCCACTGCCCTTGAGCCCCACGACCGAGCACTTGCCATTGGCCGGGCACATGGAGCGCCACATCGATCCGGGTGGCCAGCAAACCCTGGACGAGGTGCGGGCACAGGGCCAGTTTGCAGCCGTGCCAAGTTTCGCCACAGGTGGCTACACCGCCGCCGCCCATTGGTACCGGTTCACGCTGGCGCGCACGGCGGCCAGCCCTGCGCACTGGCTACTCGAGTGCGGTGCGGCCTACCTCGACGACATCCAGGTCTTTGTGCCGCAGGCCGACGGCCGTTTTGCCGAACACCGACTGGGCGACCATGTGCCTTTTGCGCAACGACCGCTGCAAACACCGTTGCACACACTGAAACTTGACTTACCGGCAACACCGCTGACCCTGTATGTGCGCGTGCATTCAACCAGCAGTCTGGTCTTTTTTTCCAGCGTCTGGCGGGCCGATACATTCACCGCCAAAGAATCGCAGGAAAATTTCTACCAAGGCTTGTTCTTCGGCATGCTGGTACTGACCATCCTCATGTACGGTCTGCTGGGCAGCTGGTTGCGCGACGCGAACTTGCTGGTCTACGCCGCCTACGTGGTCACGCTGCTCTTGTTTTATCTGGGCAGCAAAGGTTACGCAGCCTTGCTGTTTGCCCCAACCGATGGCCGCTGGTTGGATGCCACGACCGGTTTGGGCGTGATCGGCGGCGGCATCGCCGCCGTGTTGATGTGGAACCAGTTTCTTGATCTCAAGCAGCACTTTCCACGCTTGCGCCAAGTGGTTTTTCTGTGCATTGTTCCCATGTGCGGTGCCCTCCTCGGCATTGCATCGCCGGTCTACCGCGAATTAGCGCCTTACACCCTGTTGTTGTCCAATACCCTGGCCTGGCTACTCACGGGCGTTTTGCTTTGGCGCTTGGTGCAGACGCCGCGCCAGCCGATTCTTTGGCTTTACCTGTTCGCCTTTTTGGCCGCGACCCTGGGGGTTGCCCTGCAATCGGCGATGGCCACCGGCTTGGTGCCGCTCAACCCATTCACCGCGAACAGTTACCAGATCGGATCGTTCGTGCACATTCTGGCCCTCAATCTGGCCCTGGCCTGGCGCGTCAAAAACATGCAGGCCGAACGCTTGCATGCAGAACACGAAGCAGCGACTTCACGTGCCAAGGCGCAAGAGCAACGCCAGTTGGTCGCGATGCTTTCGCATGAATTTCGCAACCCGCTGGCGGCGATTTCACGTTCTGCGCAAATGCTTCTGCTGGACGTGGATGGCCCCACCGCCAGCCGACTAGAGGGCATCCGGGACAATGCCGATTCGCTGTATGCGTTGGTAGACAAGTTCCTCGCGGTGGAATCGCTCGATGGCCATGCAGCCATGCTGTCACGGCAGGCGACGCGCCTGCAAGCGTTGGTCGCCGCGGCCCTGCGCGGATGCGAGGGAAGCGCGCGTGTCGCGGTAAACATCACACCCCAAGACGCCAGATTCTCTCTTGACCGCTCATTGTTCGGTATCGCGCTTGGCAACCTGATCGGCAACGCACTCGCCTATTCACTTCAGGACACACTGGTGAACGTCCATGTCAAAGTGAACGCAAAGGACTTGGAAATCACGGTCATTGACAAAGGCATGGGCATGAGTGGTGAGGATCTGGCACGCCTCGGAACCCCCTACTTTCGCGCCGCAGCAGCCCAAAAAACGCGTGGCATTGGACTGGGCTTTGTACTCGCACGCAAGATTGTCACAGCCCACGGCGGAACCCTCGATATCAGCAGCGCACCAGAACAGGGGACGACAGTGACCATCAGACTCAGATCAACCCCATTGGTGGAGAAGACCTCACAGAGGCGGAAGGCGTAACCCAAACCACAATGCATGCGATAAAAAACCAAACGCGCAAGAAAAAACCCTTGTAAATCAGAGACTTACAAGGGTTTATGCTTTGGCGGAGTGGACGGGACTCGAACCCGCGACCCCCGGCGTGACAGGCCGGTATTCTAACCAACTGAACTACCACTCCTGGTAGCTGTAACTTTTGTCAGAGTGCTGATGCAAACTGACCAAGTGCTACAAAACTTGGCGACCCTACGGGGATTCGAACCCCGGTACTCACCGTGAAAGGGTGATGTCCTAGGCCTCTAGACGATAGGGACTTCGAGGCGATCTTCAATCGGTCTGGTGGAGGTAAGCGGGATCGAACCGCTGACCTCTTGCATGCCATGCAAGCGCT
>ERZ1292633.224-Hain-H41-02um-R1-224-length-75520-cov-26_pt1 | contig 75520 bp, 74 predicted proteins | sample MGYA00564406_ERZ1292633 | MGnify/ENA primary metagenome ERZ1292633 (study PRJEB36523, sample SAMEA6512639) | groundwater metagenome | collected 2019-01-08 | study: AquaDiva: Metagenomics assemblies of 32 groundwater samples
AGCCGGGTGGGTGGTTCGTCCTGATGAGTCGCGGGCGGAGTGGGTCGGGCCGTTTGATCCACGGAGCCCAGGGATGGTCTTAGGCGAGGCCGCCGCCTGTGTTGTGCTTGAAACTGAAGCGCACGCGCGGGCACGAGGAGCGAACTGGTATGCCGAATGGGAGGGCTATGCCGGAGGGGTGACCCCGCCGGCGTCGGCCGGGTTTGATGAGGGGCACGTGGCCATGGCGGCAACGGTGCGACGGTGGCGGCAGCAGCAGCCGGAGAGAAATTCAGGGATCGATCACGTCTGGCTGACGGGCATCGGCCTGTCAGAGATGGATCAGCGAGAGTGTCGGGTGATCTCCACGGTGTGGAGCGAGGGGGCAAAAGAGAAGCCGTGTGTGACCAGTTTAGGGGGCCATGTCGGGCATGTGTTTGGCGCGACAGGTCCGCTACAAGTGATTGCGGCCTGTGCAGCGCTGGCGGAAGGAACGCTGCCAGTTGTTCGGAACGCCACGCGAGTGATTCCCCTCTGGGGGGGTGAGGCGGCGGGGCCAGCCTCTCGGACGGAGGCGGCGCGGGCAATGATTGTGACGGCAGGAGTCGGGAATATCCATGGCGTCGCGGTGGTGGGTCGTGGGGCTGGAACCAAACGGGTACGCGATGCAGAGTGGCCAGAGGATGCGGGAGTGACGACTCCATAACGAAAGGATCAGGTATGAAGGGCCGGGGTTGGATTGGGGTCGTGGGGATCGTCGCGGCGGTGTGCTTGACGCCGGGACTCGTGCGCGCGCAGGCGTTTCGCTATCAGCCGCAGAGTGGCACGGGGGCGGCGCAGGCGAATGCGTTTAGTGCCCAGGCGGACGATGCTTCCGCGCTGTACTATAACCCGGCCGGCATGACGCAGTTATCGGGGGTGCAGTGGTCCTCGACCATGCAATTTGTCGGCGCGTCAGTGGGCTTTCACAATGCCGCCGGACAAAGGGCCAGCGGGGATGGAGGGGGCACAATCGCCCTCCCCCCTCCGAGTCAGATCTACCTCACGGCCAATCTGGGGGATGTGCTGAGTTCTTCCTTGAAGGGCCTGGTCGTCGGCATCGGGCTGAATACCCCTTATGCGTTGAAGAGTCGGTATAGCGACAGTAATCCCTTCAATACGGCCGTGACCAGTGCGGCGATTCCCATGATGACGATTAAGCCGACGATGGCGTATGCAATCACGGATCGGCTCTCCGTAGGGCTGGGCGCGGATATTTATACATTTTCCAGTTTTGTCGGGGATGGGCATGTTGAACAGCGCGTGATCTGGCCGGGAGGAGGCGGGGTTCCGGCTGGGGCGTCCGTGGAGTTTAACGGCAAGGGGACTGGGGTCGGCATGAATGCCAGTCTTCTGTACCATGCGCTGATGAATAGCGAGGGACAACCGATTGCCAATATTGGATTGATCTATCGGAGCCAGGCAGTCGTGCCGTTGCGAGGACAGATGTTGGTGAATGGGGCTCCCGTCGCCAGCACGGACACAACTTTGGTCTTGCCGCCGATGTATACCATGGCATTTGCAGTGTGGCCGATCCGGGATCCACGTCGGGAATGGAAACTCGAAATGGATGTGGATTATGTGGGCTGGAAGACGGTCCGCAATACAGACATTGGTTTGTCATCAGGGGGTGTGATTCGACAACCTCAGAATTGGAAGACGGTTCCGACTGTGTCAGTCGGGACGGAATACAAATGGCGTCGACCGGAGATGTTGCCGAATTGGGACATCGCCTGGCGCGGCGGGTATACCTACACGCAAAGTCAGGTGCCGGACGCCACGTTTAATCCAAGCACGCCGTCTCTGTTTTCTCACACCGTGGCGACGGGGTTGGGAGTGACTTGTTTAGACGGCGGGGTGTTCATGGGGGTGGTGCCCTGTGGGCATACCAGCACCGGTGGATGGGCGCCGGCCTCGATCGGACTCGACGTGTCATTTCAAGCCTGGTTGTATGAACCCCGGACCATATCCGGGAACAATAATCCGACGGTAAATGGGACCTACACGGCACAACTGTATTTGGGTGCGCTCTCACTCCGCATTGGTTTCTAACGGAAGGAGTGTGGACGATGATCCGAGTCCGTCGTCTGCAAAGATGGCTGAGCACGCACTGTGGAAGCTGGCGTGCAGTGTGGGACACCCTGCTGTTTACGAATCTTGGGGAACAGTGGAATGTTTCACGAAAAGATATTCAGGGGGGATTGCTCGCGATCCTCATGTGCGGATTATATAGTGCGCTGACGATCGCGTCGCAAATTACGATTCAGGGTGCGGATACCGCGTTAATCGAGATCAGCCTGCCTGTTTTTCTCTCCGATTCGAATCTATCATCACAGGCGCTAGAGACTTGGCATTCCAAACAGGTGTGGTGGATTCCTGTGGTGGCGCTTGTCCTAGATACTGTCGCTGTGGGGCTGGGGTTTGTCCTCTTGTTGTTCTATCGCTGGCGATCGATGCAGGTGTGGGAGGGACCGTCGTCGCAGCGGAAGACTTTCTGGCAAGCCGGCGGGGTCATAGCCATCGCAGTATTGGCGGTGATGGATGGACTCGAAAATCTCTCGGCCCTCATCGCATTGTTCTCGGGTGTCCCTTCGAGTGCTGGTGTTCTCTGGGTGATGACGATGGCCTCCCGCTTGAAATGGTGGGCCGTGAGGGCGGTCGGCTTTTTCCTGCTCCCCGTCCCCTTGCTGTGGTTTTGGGGGTTGGGACGATTCTATACCCTTGAGACGGACAATCAGGACGATGAGAAAAAGGATCGTGAGCGGCAGCGATTGCGCGTCGGTCTGTATGAAGTGTTCTGGCGCAGCCGGTATACGATCCTGGGATTACTCATCTATGGCGTGGCGATGCTCGGGTTTGATCAGACGCGCGATGTCATAACCTTTTTGGCCGATAGTGTGTCGTTAGATCAGGACTCCGGAAATACTGTTGGAGGGAAAGCCTGGGTCTGGGGCGTGATCTTATTCTTGTTCAGCCTCATTAGCGTAATGATGCTGTCGCATATGGCCTGGCTGTGGCCGCGGGTGTTGTGCCGGATTCACGCGCCCCGTTTCGAAGCGGTGAGGGACAAGAAATTGCGGAACCCAGGAACCTCTGAGGTGAAGGGGGAGGCGGTACCGTATTGGCCGGATGATGTGCAACGGATGGCTGAATGGTGGCCACGGTTGCTCGGGTTGGTGCCCTACATGATCGTGATTCATTTGTGTGCCCTAGCGGCGCGCGATGCGGTGCGCGTGGGTGCATCCCATCTCGTCACGACCTTGCTCGTCATGATTCTTGTGTTGGCGGTCGTAGGAAGCCTGTGGGTGTATTGGCATCAGGAGAAGGCGAACACTCGTCGGCAGCGAAAAGAACACCGACCATATTTCCCAGATAGTGGACAAGCTGGCGACTTATTAGAGGAGCTCTCCCATCCTCCGTATCAGTTTTGGGGGATTCCAAGAGCCTCGGTATTCATTCCGCTGGTGGCGTTGCTGTTGGCCGCGTGGCTTCGTGTCTTGCCCATGCTGGAGGCGGATAGCCCGTTCCCGACATTTCCGGTGCTGACCTGGTTGTTTGTGGTGTGGTTCGGCGCGATTGGTCTTCTGGCCGCGAAAGGTCAACAGCATGCGCTTCCGTATCTCCCCGGCCTGCTGCTGGTGAGCGGGGTCTTCAGTATGAACGGGTGGACGGATAAACACCGGTTGTGGGTATGGACGCAATCACCGGCCCCCGTGTTCTCGTCATGGGTGAACGATGGCCTGTTGATGATGTGGGCGTTGCAATTTCTGCTGGCGTCCGTCCTGGCGGTCGCAGTGGTGGGGATTTGGGGGGTGTATCAGCACGATTGGGGGACTCGCGTGCCTCGACCGTGGCGGCTGGTGGCGATTCTTCTCATGGTGGTCGGTTTCTTTTCCGGGATCTTGGCAGTTGCTAATTACAGTGTGCCACGTTCATTGGTGTCACATACTGCTCAGGCGGTGGCGGTCAGTCAGACCTGTCTTCCGGATGCGCGTCCGTATCGCTGTGACGTGAGAGGCGCAATCATACAGTGGGTGCAAGGGCTTCCGGAGTTCGCCGCCGCGTTGAAGGCGACGAGCACGACGCCGATAGCTGACGCGCAGCTGATGGCCCCGATTCCTGTGTATTTTGTCTCTAGTCAGGGCGGTGGAATACGGGCAGCCTATTGGACGGCGCTGGTGTTGGAGCAGTTGTCTAGCAAGGTGCAGGACTTTAATCAGCGGACGTTTTCAATATCCGGTGTGTCAGGGGGGTCGATCGGCGCGAGTGTGTATCGGGTCTGTCAGCAACAATCGACCGTCTCAGGGGAGACGTGTGTGCGAAGATTTGGCGAGCATGACTTTTTGACGCCGTTGCTGGCCGGGTGGTTATTTGAGGATGCGATCGGACGATTTGTCCCGACAGTCTGGTGCGCCACGCCCGGGTGTGGGCTGCTCAATCGTGATGCGTGGTTTGAGCAAACCCTTGAATCCGCAACCGAGGGATTGCATGACCGACTGCGCGCGCCGCGGACCCCAGCGGATCTTCACCATCAGCCGCATTTGTTCTTGAATGCCGTGTGGGTTGAGACCGGTGAGCGTGTGATCGCGAGTGATCTGGTGATCGATGCGCAGTGGTTTCCGGGCGCGCATGATTTAGTGAGTATGGTTGGCGATGCGGTGTCGTTGAGTACGGCATCCGCGACGTCTGCTCGGTTTCCCTTCACGAATGCGATTGGCAGTTTGCATGGAGCCCCGGCGACGTGTCATCTGAATCCGCTGCCGACGGGTCCGCATGATACGACGTCGGTGTGTGGGCATCTGGCTGATGGGGGCTATTATGATAACAGCGGCGGTTTTACAACGACCGATGTGATTCGTGCCGTGCAACGGGTGATCATGGAAGAAGAAGCGCGGGAATGTGGGAGGGAAGGTACGACGACTGCTCTGTGTACCGCGTGGCGTCGGATGAAGCTGTCGTTACGACCTCGGGTGATTGAAATCCGCAATGGGGTGAATCCGCTATTGAAAGCGACGGATCGATGTCCAAAAGAAATGGATCCGGCCCAACCGCAATGTGGACAACCGGACTCGGTGTTTGTCGATGGCTTGGGTCCCGCGTTAACCGTGATGCGCACACGAGAGGCGAACCAGTGGTATGGGATGACGGCCCAACGCTGGGAGGCCCGTCGGTTTTGGCCGGCGACAGAGCAACATACCCCATGGATCTATTCATTTGATCTGCAGGATAATGGGGTCCGCTTTCCCTTAGGGTGGGGACTCTCGCGTCGGGCGCGGATGGCCATGATTGAGGCCTCTGACAAACAGGAACTGTATGATCGATTGTTAACGAGTCTGACGGTGTCAGATGATGAACCTCTCGCAGCCGCTCAGTGATAACGACTGAACGCCTCACGGATATATCCATTCTTCCTCCGTAGGGGTATTTGCGGAACTTCTTGATATTCTAGGTCTTGTCTCTTTATTCCCCTCCAAAGACTTTCGCGGGACTTGTAAACATTGGCGACTGAGCCACCGGTAACTGGCGGACTCGCCAGTGCGGAGTGGTTGCCTGGCCAGGTGACGAGAAGGGGGATCTTCCGGCAGAGTGCCTTTATCGATGGGGCGGTCAGCTTGGAGGACAACATGTACCAAGATTTTACAGATGTAGATTGGAGTGTGGGTGGACGATCAGGAGAGTCGCGCGCGGGAGAAGGCGTGGTGCATCCAGGATTGCTGACGCTCCGTGAAGCGGCGCATGTGGCCTTCCGGATCATGCGGCTTGGGATCCCGGAACATGGGGTGCCGGCGATCAGTCAGGAACTGGCCGAATATTTCTACGATCACTTTCGTGTCTTGGAGCCGGCGGGACCGGGGCTGTTGGCCGCCCGTGTGTATTCTATCCTCCCATGGCAAGAAATTAGCCAAGAGCGTCAGCGGTATTACCGATCTCTTCATAGTGATGATTTGTCCGTCTCAGCTGAGACCCTCACCTGTCTCTTAATCGGGACGTGCGGGCAGTACGGGGAATGGTGTCGACCGGCGTTAGCGGGAGCGGCGCAATGTCAGGTGGCGGCGTCCGACGGATTTGCGCGGTCACGGCCGATTGTGGAGCAAGTACTCAGGAAACTCGATGACAATGTGGCGTCGTGGGTCTCGTGGGAAGGAGCGGGGCTGCTGGAAGATTTGGATCGAGCGGTGACGGTCGTGCATGTGGAGACGCCCTGTGAAGAAGTAGTGCCGTCGCGGATGCCTTCGATGGGAAATGCGAGCCGAACCATGCCGCTGCGTTCAGTGATCGGCTTAGGGGTGCGCTTGCCCTCAGGGCAGCAGATCGTAGTCGAATTGCTATGTGTCATGCCCCTCTCTCCGCAGTTGATGGCCCAGTATCGTGTGGTGGCCCTGAGTATTTATTTAGCGTATTTGCAAGCGGATTTAATGAGGCAGGTGCCGTCCGGATTGGGTGACGGGGCAGTGCGATCGGCCAATTCCCCAGCAGTCGTGTTTCAGCATGTGTTGACCGCTAAAATGCAGGGACAGGAACGGATTCTGGCTCTCTTTCAGCGTGCAACCGATCTGACGGATGGGGTGACTGGGGCGGCGGAACTCCGCTGTATGTTGAATCGGTTGATCATGACGGAAGATTTGCATCGTCGGCAGTTGGCCTTAGATCTGCACGATGAAGTGACGGCGAAGGTGGGGGCGGTCGTGTTTGCGATGGGCAGTCTGTTAGCCTCTCCGCCGGTGAACGGGAGCTCAGTATTGGAAGAAGTGGCGCGGTATCGGCATGAGTTGATTGAACTCTCCCGGTGGGCGCGGCTCAAATCCCATGAATTGCACCCTGCGGTGTTGACGCAGTTAGGGTTAGTGGATGCGGTGAAACGTCTCAGTTTGGAGTGGAGTCATCGGGTGAACATCCCTGTGGGGGTTCATGTGAAAGGCCAGATTCTGACGGATCAGGATCCGATTGTCAGTACGACGGTCTATCGAGTGTTGCAGGAATGTCTACGGAATGTCGAGAAGCATGCGCGGGCCACGCAAGTGACGGTGAAGCTGTGGCAAGAAGGCCAGGGGGTTCGGGTGTCCGTATTGGATAACGGCGTGGGATTCTGTCCGATCGCCGCGCGCCAACGGTTCGCGGGGATCGGGTTGGTCGGAATGGCCGAACGGATCAGGATGATTCGGGGGACGTTTCGAATCGAGTCCACGCCGGGAGAAGGGACTCGGGTGGAGCTGCAGGTGCCGCATCAGGTGTTGGTGTCGGATCCGTTTCTTCCGGTCACTGCGGAGGGGATGCCGTCGGCGGGGGCGGTCAGGCACTAAGAATCGGAAGCTTGTACTCAACGGCAATCGCAACGGCTTGGGTGCGTGAGGTGACGGCAAGCTTTTCGAGAATCTGCTCGACATGAAAGCGAATGGTTCGTTCGCTGGTGTTTGTGATCAAAGCAATTTCCGCATTGGATTTCCCTTCCCGTATCCAGCTGAGAATCACCATTTCCTTAAACGTGAGTTGTTCGATCCGGTCTTGGACCGTAAAGCCCTCCGCTTGTGTGTATTTCAGCAAGCCGTGCAGAATTACCTGTGCGATATAGGTAAGCACCTGGGTGATGTAGCCCGGGGTTTCGCCGAGATACGCATAAGAGAGAAACGCGACCAGCGGTTTGTCGGGCGCATGAAAGGACGCGGAGAAGCCGTCCTGGAGCTGCGCTCGTCGCGCTTCCCGGATAAATTCCTGCAGTTCTCGGGACCATGGTTGTTCTTCGGTATACACTGCTTGCCACTGGCAGGCGCCGGATGCTTGGAAGAGGCGTCTAATGACCGGATCAATCTGTGCATACTGCCGGTGCCAGTATTGCGCGAGCCAGGTTTCTGGATAATCGAGATTGATGATCTTGGCAAATGTTTGAAACTGCCCGTTCTGATCAAATTGCGCCACGCCGCAAAGACTTGGTCCAAGACGTAAGAGGGTTTGAATCTGCTCGAGCGTCAGACGGACGTCTTCGCTGGATCGGGCGGTGCGTGCGTAATGCAGTAATTCCAGGATGGTGCGACACATCTCCGGGGGGAGCACGTCTACGAGTTCTCGTGGAAACAAATCAATCAGCTGTTGGTCAGACATAATCCGAAAGTTCTCCTGATCAGGGCATTATAGGCAAGGCATCGGGCGTAGTGGTATCCCCTAAATTGGGGGGACTGCGGCTTCTATAAGGTAGGCTCAGGCCATCGGTTCGAGAGGAGCATCATCCCATCCGCTGTAACTGAGGACCGGATCCTCGAGTAATCGAGGCAGTTGCGCCAGGCGAAGTGCGATGCGGGTCTGATCGGTCTGAAGGGTTTGGTCGAGGAGGTCTAAGACGGCGGTTTCATTAGGGGCGACCGGACGAATCCGTGCGGCCATCATCGTGAATTGTTCGGCGAAATATTTGGGAGTCAGTGTCTGTTTGAGAAACAGCGCATTTTGCGGGAGCCAGCCAGATCCTAAGCCGACGGTGTCCCACAACAGCGCTGCGCCCTGATCCAGTGTGCCGGCGGTCGGGTTGAAGATCCGGTTGTCGCTATCGTGCAAGATGATGCGTGAGGCCCATTGGATGGCACAATACGCTAAGCCGATGGATGGATGGCTCCACCAGGTGTCCCACAACGGTTCGAGATCAGTGAAGCTGCAGCAATGGGCGTTAAAGTGACGAATCCAGTCATACGGGGGGAAATAGGGATTGGAGCTGCGTGCCGGCCGAAGGGTCGGCATGGTGGTCATGCTTTGGAGAATCGTGTTGCCGGTAAATTGACGCAACGCGGCCCATTCGTCTCCGGTGAGCCATGGGCGAATGGTCCCTTCAGGAAGAAGTCCATTCCACAATCCGTCGCTGATTGCCGCATAGGCCTCATCTTGATGGCGGATCGCTTGATCCCACCCGGCAAGACAATAGGGGAGGAGGTACCGTCCTAACTCCGGATCTGGATCGGGATGATTCATGAGGTCATTACAAAAGACGGCCAGCAGTTCAGGGGAAATCAGGCTGTCGGCTGGACTGAGGTGTTGCCGGTAGAAATCCGGTGGTCCGCTGTGAACGGGCTGTTGCGTCATGTGAGATGGCCGCGCGGGGTGGCCGAAGTGTGCTTGGATAGTCTGGAGGACGTCGAGATCCAAGGGCATAGGGGCTTCTTATAGCGTGATTATCTAGGCGGGTGCAATGGAATTACCGATGCGCCGCCATGGCAGGTCAATAGTGCGAGAGAAATCGTTCGGCTGCACTCTGTTGGCGATGTTCTTGTTCCTCTAAGCGTTTCGTTGTCTTAATGCTTTCATGCCGCATCATGGCTTGGACCGCGCTCAACGGCGCGCGCTTGGCCAGGGCTTGTTTGCCGGCCGTCTGACGGAGGGACAGCGGGGTAATGCCGTTGCGGTGAATGCCGGCATGCTGATAGGCCGCCGTGATACGCCGTCGCATTTCGCGGGGCGGCATCGGCCGAGCCTCTTCGTCGTAATACGTCGTAAAGAGCGGATCGCCAGCCGGGAATGGTCCTTGGGGATACCGGCGTCGGAGATAGGCCTTCAGATCGTCATACAATGAGCGGACGAGGAGGACCGGCTCAATTTTCTGCTTCCCTTTGCTTTTCACCTCCAGCCAGGCTTCCTGTTCGTTCGGTCCGATTGGCTGAACATCTCCGATCAAAGCGCGTCCGAGTTCGGTTTCCCGGACGCCGGTTTTCAGCATCAACCGGCAGAGGAGGGCATCGCGCTGATGACTCAAGGTTTTCGCGCGCTTCTTCTTAAAACTTGCGAGCAGCTTCTTGATCTCACCGAAGGTTAACCAATCGGTCGAGAGCTGCGCCGGCTGCCGCGGAGGGCGAATCTGTTGCCAGGGGTTATCCGACACGCGTCCGGTAGTGATGAGATACCCGCTCCAGCGACGCAGGACGGCAAAGTGAAGGAGGTGGGTTCGGCTAGACCAAGGTTGTTTTTCGATGTGCCGAGCATACCGATAGGCGAGGCGGGCCGTGTAGGGCGCCTCTGGGGCATGGTCGTGCCACCAGTCGAGAAACTGTTGGAGCTTCTGCCGATACGTGGCGATTGTGTCCGTAGCTAAGAGAATGAGCTGCGCCTCGAGATAATGCTCGACCCACGCCGTGGCATCGGTATGGCTAAACGCATCGAGGGGCAGTGTGGGGGTGGGCGTCGTCATGATCGGGTATTAGTCCCCACCGGTCAGCAGATTCTTAGGGCTGAGTTCCATGATAATCGCCAGGGTGGCGAGAAAGGCCAGCCAGATATTTCGGGCCAAACTCTGGAGATGTTTCAGTCGATCCATTTCATCGCTATTGATCGGATGGCCTGATGGAAAGTTCGACACGAATTCATACAGGAACCACACTGGCGGACAGAGTGCCCACGCACTTAAGAGCGCGTTCCCCCAACCTTTCCGATTTGCAATGCTAGGATCTCGTAGATACAGGGCCAGTCCTAGCGAGAGCACGCCGGCGATAAGCGAGAGGATGAAGCTGAAGGGGATGGCACGAAATCGATAGCGCATAATCATCCTTTCACCGAGCCCATGCGACTCGGCCAACCTTCGCAAATGAGGGTTATACCTGAGCCCTGGTATAGCACGCTTCTACCCTCTCAATCAACCGGCGCGCGCGTCCCCAGAATGGTTGAACCTCTTGGTGAGCCTGGTAGGCTTGGCTATACCAGGGCCTTTTTCTTCATGGCGCTTTCGTGCCGCGTCGTTCATGTGTGAGCTGACATTAAAGTTGTAGACAATGACTTCCAGCGTTCCGCAGCGAAAAGCGGTCGCTCAGGCGATCAGATGGCTTGTGAGAAGAAGGTTGTTTGGAAAGGTCGTAGGTCTAGATGGAAGAGAGAGCCCGTTGAATAGCTGATGGCTAGCTCTGGCGTGACACTCAGGGGGTAAATTTTGTGATATCGGCAATTTCTCCTTTCAGAATCCCGATGGTCGCGAGACAGAGAGAGAGCCAAAAACAGGCATGTTCGATATGCGTCCACGTCTTACCCGTTAGTATCGGAATTCCCCAGAAGCCTTGGTCCTTATCCCAAAAGTCTTCCCACTTTTCTGTACAAGCCAGGCTGCTTCCGATGACCCCGCCGGCTATCCCTGCCCCGACCATGGTGAAAAAGGCGAGGAGGAGAAACGGGCCATGCAACAGATGTTGCCAGGGCTTGGTGTCTCGGAACATAAATCCGATTCCCGCGACGATGCCGCTGCCCAGAGCCAGATAGATCCCGATGTGCCACTTGGTGTAGTCGTAGAGACGTTCCAGGCGTTTATCGTCGGCCATTCTACTCCCTCGTCGTCTCGGACAGTGTTAGAGAAGACCGACGGAGGCCGCTTTGGCGATGATCTCGGCTAAGACTCCGATGACATTCGCAATGGTTTTGACCGTGGCCCCCAATTTCTTGAGGGACTCCGTTGAACGTTGTAACCTGCTGGCTAGTTTCGCCAGTGCATCGGCATGGCTTGTCAGGGCCACAATCTCATCCTGCAAGACTTCATGGAGCAAGGTGCTTTCCGTATCCAGGAAGGCGGTATACGTGTCATTCACCAGGTTCCGTTGGGTATCGGTGAGGCCAGGATTGGTTCGGGTCTTCCCCACCTCTTCTCGAGCGAGTGTCACTTTGCGCAGGGCATTCAGCCGTTCTGTGTTGGCCATGGTGGTCCTTCCTCGTAGTGTCAGTAGTGGTTATGAAGCCTTGTCAAGTTTCTGTTTGAGTGCGAGTCCTGCCTCCACGTGTCCTGCGAGAACCGTAATTGTCTCAATCGTGGTCTTGAGGGTATGGCGCGTTTTGAGTTCGTCGACGAGTGAATTGTGGGCCTTCACCAGGGCATTGGAGGCTGTGATGACAGCCTGCGCGGAGGTTGCGATGTTGTTGTTGATTTGTGTTTGTTGGTCGGTGGCAAGCACGGTGCTGGTTGTGAGGTGATGATAGGTTACAAAGTGTGTTTGAAGGAAGGAGGTAATCGCTCGATCATTCGTCTCTTTCCGAGAGGCGAGGGTGGTCATCATTTTTGTGATGGCCTTATCCGCGGCTTCGATGTGCGGGTGATACGCGGCGGTGAATTCTTTGACGTACCGGGCTTGGTGATACGACAACACGAGTCCGCCGATTCCACGAACCGCTCCAGCCGTGGCGCTGCCGACAATCCCAAGATCTGTGCCTTCTTTGGTTTTGATGCCGAGTGTTTTGAGCTGGTCAACGGCCTTGTCGAGACTGTTGCCGAGCGACTCTGCCTGCTTATTCAGTTCGTCAATATCATCTGTCGCGATTAAGGTTTTGAGTCCCTTGGTATAGGTGTTAATAAATTGAAGACTCTGTTCGAGTCGAGCTTGATCTTTTTTGAAGAGGGCATAAAATTCCTGGGCGGCAAGATACTGCTTATGGACCTTCTCGACTGCCTGCGTTCTCGCTTCTTTGATGTTCCCTTCTTCTGTCCCTTCGTGGTGTCCGGGTAGTACCTGATTGGACATTTCCAGGAGACGCAGGTTTTTTTCAAACGAAGCCTGATGATCGATGACCGCACCTGGCAATGCAGCAAAGCCGTCCGTTGCCTTTGCGAACCGGTTGGTCTCTTCGATCTGTGACTCGGTCAAGACCGCGCATCCCGATAGCGAGAGCAACACGCTGCAGATCAGCCAGGGTCGAATGGAATGAAAGTGGGTCATGGTGTCTCCTTTGGTCTTATGATCTCGTCAGGTTTACGCTTAGCGGGATTTCCAGGGTTCCCATGCGTTGGGAATCTGTGCGAGGTCGAGTTCGAGTTTTGTCGCTCCTTCGTCACAGAGGACGCCTACAGTGAATGCACCATAGGAAATGAGGCCGAGCATGGATTTGCCATCGACGACGTCAACCTCAGGCATACAGTTTTGAAACGTGGGGTGAAGAAAATACTGGACCTTTCCAGTCAGCGGCTTTTTAGGATCAGTCGAAGTGACCGTCATACTGATGACCGCGAGGCCTGGTTGCCCTTCAACAGGATCAAGTTTCGCGGCAAGTTTCCGTCCACTCTGTTCCGATACCTTCCCGAACAGGTCTTCCCAAGGATCATCTTTTCGTAAAGTCTCCTGAAGCTGTTCCTCTGTCAGATTTAGAACAGCGGGCGGTGTTCTTCGTTGAGGCGCCGCGGTGAGAAGATCGATGGTGTTCAATCGTGCGGCATCATTCAGTGCTAAGGCCAGATTGGTGGTTGATTGACTGGCGCTTTTCGCTTTCTCGACATCTTGTTTCGTTTTATCCAATTCCTGCTTCGTGGATTCTGCGTCTTTCTTGATGGTGTCGATTTTCTTGAAGAGTTGTTCGGATAACGTGGTGATGAAATGGCGGGCTGAAATTGAGGCTAGGGTGCAGTAGCTGAACAATAAGAGTCCGTTCATGGGGTCGACATGGAGCGTATCGAGTATCTTGCTATCGACGCCCTTAAGAAACAACGGCACCAGAAAGGCTGCGCCAATGCCGATGAGAATGTTGATTATCCAGGGATTCTTCTCTTTTTCTTCCCCCTTTAGGCTCAGGGCGGTATTGACGACCCCGCCGAGAATGCCGGCAAGGACCATAATGCCGACGATGGGAAAGAGATCGTATGGGTGCATCTTAGGAGGAGGGTTTGGGGGCGGGGGTTTTTGTTCGGTCCCGGCATTTTGACCCAAGTTGTTCCCGGTGGCCGGGGCTTCAGATTTCTTGCCATCTCCTGGTTTGGCCTCGTCGGGTTTCTTCCCTTCTTCAGGCTTCGCAGTGTCTCGAACAGGCGTCGCGTCGGGCATGTGGTTCCTCGTGGTGATGAGGCCAGTATCGTTCACCTCTAGGACGGTTTAGAGGGGGCACATTTTGCCATAGATGATTAGGTTCGGCAATGATTGGGACTACGATGTGACGCGATTGAGCGATACCGTTGGAGGGTTCTTGAAGAGTAAATTGAGGCCTATTCCGATTTCGATGCAGAGGAGATCTTTGGGGTACCGTGAAGCCGGCCATGGATCACGCGGTTGGGTGAGTGCGGGATGATAGGCCCAGGTATACCATTGTGTTCCGTACCGGCGCCGCACATAGGACGCTTTGGCCGCCTCATCAGCGAGCTGATCATACGTGTTAGAAGGTAGGACTTTCATGATCGCTTTCGCGGCGCGGCGTTCCTGACCGTATTTGGCAAGGGATTGGTGATAGACATCGGCGATCGTGAGAGGGGTGGACCTGCTCTGATTGATGTTCTGTGTTCCTTCACTCTCAAGGGTGACGGACATAGAGACCTCACTAATAACAAGATGAGTGTGCTGCTGAGCCTATGGGGTGAGTACCTATCTGTTTGACAAGTTCGGGATAGTCGGCGACTACAGATGGGGGAACCGCGCATCCGTTTGCGAGAGCTTCGCGGATATGTTGCCGATGGGCGGATTGTGCGGTCGCGAGGCCTCCTGGGGAGTAGCCGAGCTGTTCGGGGCTCCAGATGTGACGGGCCATGAGGGTGTAGAGAAAGGCTCGTCCGACGCCTCGATTGCGATGAGAGGCAAGAATCCCAGTTCCCATGCCTGCATACTCGCCAACTGGATGGGGAGCTTGTGTCCGTCCGGTGTGGTCGACGATGCTGGCCAGGAGAAACCAGATGCCCGTATCTTTCTTAATCCCTTGTCCTAATCGGTATTCATAATACGCGAGCGTTTGTGCTTTATTTTCACAGCCCCATAGCCATCCAAAGTGGATATCAGGTGTCCGGTAGAAGGGAAGCGGGTCTTCTTGATAACGAAGATGGCATTGGAGAAATCCTTCTTCGTCCCATCGAGCAGCAGACGCATCAACTCGGTCAATACGTCCTAAATAGGTGCGTCTATGATACTGCCAAGGGGGAAGGGTAAATAACATGGAGGTACTTCCAGAGCGGTCGGCGGCGGGCTTAAGGGTGTGGACGCGCCACTGATGGATGCAGGGTTGGATTGATCACAAATCCAAACGAGGAACGGGTCGCATATTCCTGTTCCGGAACCAGAAAGTAGCGAATGGCTTTGCTTTCGATAACCGCCCTTACCCGGCGACAAGTCTTTATCGAGGCGCCTATCAATTCAAGAAGCACTTCTTTGGTAGCATTGGAGACCTGGAGGCCAAGGGGGAAGAGTTCGAATGTGCCAAGGTGATCGATACCCTGTCTCAGGTTAAGTACTGGATTGGCAATCTGCCTAATCGCCCACAAACATCCTTCTGGCTGCCGACTTCGACTGATCGCTTCTATCCGGATTTTGTTGCAATCCTCCAAGATGGCCGCATCTTCGTCATCGAATATAAAGGCGCACATTTGGCTGATGGCGATGATACTAAGGAGAAGACTAATGTTGGCCAGCTTTGGGCAGACAAAAGCGCAGGCAAAGGCCTCTTCCTTATGGCACAACTGAAGGACAAATACGGCCGTAGCCTGAAAGAACAGATCGTTGGCATGATTGAGTAGGCAGAATAGTTAGATGCGACATCAAAAATAGCGAAATATCGCCATCAGGATCCACACAAGCATGAGCAACAAAGGAAGGCAGAAGGGGGCAAGGTGTCCTAAAACATGCGGTGCGGTCCCATTATTGACCCCAATTTGATTGTGTTGATATTTCTCGCTGGCATCCCGTTCCAAGTTTTCCCGTACGATCTTGAGTGTCTTGACGACTTTATAGGCTCCTAGGATTGACAAAAAGGTGAGAAGGGATGAACCAAATCCCAGGATTGAAAGCAAGAGTGCTGCATGATCGATCAGTCGAGAAAAGGGTGCTGTTTGATTATTGAGATGATTAACATTGAGCATCAGGGCCGTGAACAGGAATGCATTGGAAGCGAGCAGCCAGTTGACTCGCAGCCCGATTAGGTCGAATTCGTTCTTCAGATGAGTTTCGACGCGAGTGAGGCGTCGAAATAGCCGATCCTCTTCACACTTTGTCTGTTCACATTCTGTGCTCATGTTGGTCTTCTCTAGTCCTTTGCCTTGATTGAAATGTTTCGATAAGTGGCGCACTGCAGGTCGCACATTGCCAATGAGTCGTAGTGGGACTCAACGGGTTGAAATGCTTAAATCGTCGGCGCTTCTGACAGGCATGGCAAAACCGTATCGGTTTGTCAGTAGGTGAGGGCTTACTGGACATATTGCTATGGGCTCTCTATCGAATATTGGCTGGATACGTTGCCTCACATTTCCAGCCGGCCTTATACCAGAGTTTGGGAGGTGGATCTAGCTTAGGTGATTCTTCAGCGGCTCTTGGTGCGTCGACTAGTGTTTGACGTCATCGAGGAGATCGCGACACGGGCTTGTTCATTTGCGAGGGCGGTCGAACCAGCGAGCTGTTTGACCAACCAGTGATAATCGTCGGGAATATCCGCTTCCGTGAGGCGTCCGCCTTCAATCATGGCAGACAAGCCATCGTGCAAGCGCCCATAGGCTTTATACATCGCTTGCAGGGCTTGAGTAACGGCAGCTGTGTGCTGCAGGCGGTTACTGACAGATTGGCCAGTCTTGGTGTCTGGTCGCAGCAGCACATGCGTAGGACGATGACGAGCGGTCTCTGAAAAGCCTGTCCAGAGTCTGGCTTCCTCAGGAGTGGCCGGATGGGCGCCGACGTCACCGTCGTTGTAGTGGAATTCGATCACGAATTTGGGGAAGCGAGGCATGGTCTTACTCCTTGGAGAGATGGGACAGGGAGGCTCAATAGATGGTCAGGGTAACTATCTGAGATGCCAGATAGGCATCCCATGAGATTGATTACTGCGATAAGCCAAATAAGCGCTTGATTTGATGTTGCATCAGAACCTCGCGCGCATCGTCGAACACTTCATGATCCGACAAGTCGAGTTCCGCACGTTCGGCTTCACGTTCCTCTTCCGATAACTCTTCCCAACCCAATCTCTCTTCCTCAGCTTCTATGGCCCTCATCTGTTCCATCTCGCGCAGATAGGTTGCCACGGTTTCTGTCTTAAATTGCCGCAATATTTCTGCGATGAACAATGGAAGCTGTTCTTGATAAAGAAGTCCTTCCGGAGTGTCTTTACAGAGTTGAAGATGGGCCTTGAGTTTCTCCCCAATAAGATACCGCAAGGCTTTGATCGTGCCGTAGCGTTGTTCAATGTCGAGCGCGGCTTCGCATTGTTCTTTCCAGAGGGTGTGTTGGGAAGGATTCGTCATCTTGCAAGATTCCAGAGCCTACTAGGAGATATGGGTGCTCTCATCTGTATTAGCCTGTCTATACCAGGTCCTCCATTCACTTCTCTTTCTTTTTCCACTCGATCCATTCCGCTCTCATTGCGAGATCATGGATGAGGAACGTGCGTGTAGCTCGATTCGTCAGGAGTTTTACTGGCCGGCCGTAAAGTTGGGGATTTTTCGTTCGGCCGCATTGGTAATTCGGTCTTTGTGGTGGACGTATAACTCGGTGGTTTGTATATCCGCATGGCGGAGCATCTGCTGGACATGATGGAGCTCGGCGCCGTTCTCGAGGGCGAGTGAGGCCGCGGTATGGCGAAGGGAATGGGGCGAAATCGGGCGGATGTTGCCGGTCTGTTCATTGACGAGTCGATAGAGATTCGCCGCTTTGAGATGTTCCACCATCATCTTTTGAATGGAGCGGGCGGACAACCCTCGGCATCCACGAAGGAGCGGCGTATTCTTCTTTTTTGAATACACATGGCCGGGGCCACGCAGCCAGGCAAAAAGCGGATGATCAGGCCGGCGCTCGCGACTTGGTTCGCTCGGATGGGAGACATGACACGGCTCATGGTGTGTGAAATATTCGTTGAGAGGAACCAGGACCCACGGTTCCAAGACGACCGGCGCGTTGAGTTCTGCCATGTCTCGTCCTTTCCCGTGGACTAGCAGCAAGATCGCACCGTCTCTGGTGGTGAGATGTCGGCGCTGCGCTCGGGCGAGTTCGATACTGCGCAGTCCGGTGGCGACCCAGAGTACCGTCATGGCGTAATCACGCAGGACGCGTTCGCGTTGGAGCGGGTCCGTTAGTGACCGATCAAATGTACCGAGTAATCGCACGACCTCGTCTTCCGTCAAACTGTCCCGGACAAAGCCTTTCTCGATCCGGACACTTCGGATGCCTTTCATGGGGTTCGTTTGGCTTTGGCCGGTCTCCTGTAACCAACGACTAAACGCCCGCAATGTCGCGAGATAAGCATTGATGGTGCGGGGTTCCAGAACTTTTCGCGCGCCGACACATTGGCGGCTTTGTAAGAGATCAGCGTAGCGACGCAGCAGCTGTGTGGTAAAGGCCGCCTGTTGGCCGCCATGTTCCTCCTGGGTGCCCCACCAGGTAAAGAAATAACCGAGGGCTTTTCGATAGAGCTGCTGCGTCGATCCCTTATAGGTCTGGCAAAAGGCGTCGAAGAGGGGATCGGTCAGGAGACGATAGGATTCAGATCCGACCGGGCAGTTCTCCGGCCAGTGGAGAATGGGGAAGTTCTCGATCGGGGGGAATCGCGGCACGCGCGCTGGCAGAAACGGCCCGATGGCCGTGGCTGGATCAACCGGTGGGGCTAAGGGTGTTAGGTCAGTCGGCGACTCATCCACTTGAGGGCTACCTCTTTCCGAAATCAACAGCCGGCGGGGAAAGACTGTTCCGCTGCTTTAAGACTTAATTCCCGTATTTGTAGATTTTCGCTGTGGCATTACAAAATTTAGAGAAACTTTCAATTTTCTAACCAATTGATATCACGTTGATATACATCCTGGCAAAGATAGAAGATATGGAAACTTTTCAAATCGGCCAATCCAGCGAGATCCAAATTCATAACAAAAAATATGGAAACTAATTCTCTTTCTTCTTTTCTTCAGAAAACTTCCAGCAGCCTAGGTTTCAGTGAAATCTCATTCTTGGCGTGACTAAACTGGCCTGGTGGCCTAACCCCTGGGGGCGGACCACTCCAGCCTAAACCTCACCTGCCAACTCCAAAATGAGGCCGATTCAACGGATTTTCTGGACATATGAAGGAGATCATCTTCATACAGAAAAGTCACTAGAGGTACAAGGCTTAACCGGACGCACGCATGCTTTCTAATCTTCTTCCATACTAGATCCCAAAGCTGATCGACGGCGGCGACATTCCGCCTTGGCTCATAAGGCCCGATACGCTGGATCTCATTTCTGCGCTGGCCGGCAGACGATGCGCCGTCAGATATTAGTCCCAGTTGATCACAGGCGGCCCCAGCCTAATCCGCTCCATTCCTCCACTTTCGAGGGGATCTAGTCAGACACGAATGCGCTGAATGTCGTGTGTGCGGTGAACCGCACTATTCCGAAATTCTCGACCTCGGCAACCACCGCGCCACCGATGGTGGAACTCGCGGTTTAGACGGTTGGCAAGATCATGGGTTAAATCATCATCCAGGGCCTGCCACCCGGCATTGCACGCTATCCGCGGGCCAAATTCCTTGTGGAATTCGGCTACATTTCAGGTTGTCCACTCTCTTGTTTGCCAGGCTCATTTTGATCCGGTCCAAAATCGACTGAGTTGGAGCTGCTGAAGGCATCTCGCGCTTCTGAATCCATTACTGCTTCTCAACTCAGGCATCCTGCTGGTTGTTTGTCATTAAGCTGACAGACTTGGATTTGGCCGATCTATTAGTATTCGTGAAAGTGTTTAAACGCTTGAACCACAAAAAGCACACCAGTTGATCAGTATGATGCTGACGCAGATTCTGGTTGAGGATGGTCAATGGCTGTGATGTACAAAACTTTAAAATGGTCGCTCAGAATATCACCATAGCTAAAATTCAGTGTCGTCCCACTGACACAGTCTGTTGATGCAGGATTTATCCTCTCTGAACGTTCCAGGTGCTTGGTCATGGCGTTCCTAAGAAATGAAAGGGTTTGGAAATGAACTCATTAAGATTGTTTCTGGCATTGGCAGGGATGGTCGGCCTCCTGGCTTGGTCGAGCCCTGCCGTAGCGGCGAAAGCTCTCCCAGGTAGCCCGGAGCGTGGGAAGGCCTTGTTTAAGCAATGCCTCGCCTGTCACCAAGTTGGCGAGACGGCACAAAACGCATTTGGGCCGGTTCTATAATGGGGTGGTCGGCAGGAAAGCAGGCTCTTACCCTGGATACGATTATAGTCATGCTCTTCAGGAATCCAACGCAAAAGGGCTTATTTGGACAGAGGATTTACTGACGCAATGGTTGCATGGACCGTCTGATTTTGTTCGGCTCTATTTAGGCAATCCAAAGGCGCATAGCAAGATGCCGATCATGGTCGAGGATGCCCAAGCGCGTCGTGACGTCGTGGCCTATCTTGGAACGCTCGCACATGAGAGTTCCAACATGGATACAGCCGGCCATGATTTAAGTATGGTGAACACGGCCGCTTCCAAGGAAATAGAGGATTTCGTTGCTAAACTTGAGCGAGTGAAGCTTGATCTCGTCCCTCCGCCTATGTTGCCACAACACGATCAAGCCACGACCGCTGATCCTAAAGTGGTTGTCGTTGAGCTGACGGTGCAGGAAAAGAAATGGGTTTTGGATAGTGACGGCACAGCGATTATGGCGCTGACTTACAACGGCTCAATCCCTGCTCCAGCTATTGTCGCTCATGAGGGAGATTACGTTGAATTAACGATTAAAAACCCATCTTCCAATCTGATGGAGCATAACATCGATCTGCATGCGGTGACTGGCAAGCTTGGAGGCGCGGCATTGACGACTGTGACGCCAGGTAATCAAGCGATGATTCGTTTTAAAGCTACGAAATCGGGCACGTTTTTGTATCACTGCGCCCCTGAGGGAATCATGACCCCTTACCATGTCACGCATGGCATGACGGGAGTCATATTAGTCCTGCCTCGCCAGGGGCTCACCGACGGAAAGGGTAATCCGTTAACCTATGATCGAGCCTATTACATCGGAGAAAACGATTTTTATGTACCACGTGATGCCACGGGAAAGTTTAAACAATACTCGTTCTCTGGTGAAGATTTGAATGACTGGGTCGCATCGATGCATAGCCTCATCCCATCTCACATTGTTTTTAATGGACGTGTCGGAGGATTAACGGGCAAGGACGCTATGAAAGCAAGAGTCGGCGAACGAGTGTTGTTTATCCACATGCAAGGAAACCGAGATACCCGGCCTCACCTTATCGGCGGCCACGGGGACTACGTGTGGGAAACGGGCTCATTTTCGTCTCCGCCGTTAAAAGATGTGCAGACGTGGTTTGTAAGAGGAGGTGCGGCAGGTGCGGCTTTATATACCTTTAAGCAACCTGGTTTATACGTGTATCTCAATCACAATCTGATCGAAGCGGTCGAGTTTGGTGCAGCTGGTCATGTCATGGTCGAAGGTGATTGGAATAGCGAATTGCTGCAAAGTCTCTATCACGGGCCTCTCAAGCAATAACCTGCTTACGTGGGAGGGGGAGGGCGGCGGAGTTTTGCGCCATCCTCTCCACCCTATCTTTGCTTCGTGCTGAGGTTCTCCCCTCAGCGCCAATTGTCTAGGGTCGTGACGGTGCAAGGTATTCCTGTCTAGCAGCGGGTAAATCTTCTATGCAGCGAAGTTTCCCAACCTTGGCCAGGACCATGAGGCGGGTGAATAAGATTCCCAGATATGAGGAGAATGAAACCGATATGAGATTTGTTTTTCGTGACTGGCGTGCACTGTTTCTTGCCGTGTTTCTCTGGCCCGCTTCATTAATGGGGGCCGAGCCTATTGAACCGGTTGTGTCTACATGGAGAGTTGGAGGAGAGCTAAATACATTTTATACTGACAACGTATCCCATTTCTCTGCCTCACAGCGTCTAACATTGCTTGAGGACCCGACACAGCCGATTCTTGACGCTCCCAGTCAAGGGCGCAGCTTTGTCGTCGAGCCACTGATTCAGGCGACCCGGTCTTATCTCCCTGCGTGGGGTAGAATGGATGTTGCCATTCGAGCCCAAGGGTTTATTTTCGAGAACAATCCTAGATTCAATCACGGCACGTTCGGCACGCAGCTCACACAAGCGCTCCCAGCGGAGACACTGCTCAGGTTTCGGTATCATTATGGTCCTAATATGCTTTTAGGAGACCATCTAGAGAGCCGTCTAGGTGAATCTCGCATTGGGGCGGAGCGTGTCACCACCCACTTTGGTGCAATTGAGTTAGAGCGCAAGGTCTTTGATAATCTTGTTGTACGCCTTCTCAACCGATATGGGACACGGTCATACAATGAACCGTTTTCCCAACGCGATACATTTTTCTGGACGCTTGGCACGCATATGGAGTGGGAGTTTAGTCCAGGGGTCACTTTCATGCTTGGCTACCACCTTGAGCGTGGACTTGCGAAAGGGCGAAAACAACCTGAGTTTGGCGAGGACGTCTCCTCGTATATCCATTATGTAGAGGCGGAAATAGTGGCACGTGTAACGGATAGGATTTCGATTAGATGCGGGGTAGACTTTGAAAAGACTTCATTTACGTCGAGTTTGCCCGATGATGATTTCCGAGACGCCCATGATACGACTGTGCAAGGTGAGATCGAGGGACGATACGCGCTCACTCAAGGAATTGATCTCACGCTTGGCTATCTTCGATCACAAGGAAGACTTACCTTTGAGAGAGATCTTACGATCGTAAATACGGTCTGGATAGGCAGTGCCTTTCGCTTCTAATCAAACGGACGGAGTCCTTGGTTGTGCCTGACCCAAGAGATAGTTCTCCCCTCGACACCGGTACCGGATCTTGAGCTCTAGCAGGCACCCCATGTCCATCGCACACCCGGTTCTCCTGCAAGCTGATGAGGCTTACGAGCTCCCCGTAAGTTAGAGAGCTTGTCTCGCTCTTTTCATGATCACGCTCTATCCAGACCGAGCTTCACTACATAAAACTACAGTCTCGGGAGGTCAATTCGCTCAGTGGGGTACTTCTGTTCTCTCCACGCATCAAGTCCCCCTTCAAGAGGCCGAACACGTTGGATGCCGTGTTGTTTCAGCTTTAATGCGGTGCGGGCGCTGGAAATATCGTTCGGGCATGTGCAATACAGGATTACCTCATGATCTCTCGGTAGCTCATCTTTGCGATGATCAATCTCTTCAAATAGCAAGTGTATGGCGCCCGGAATACCTTCGGGGTCCGTTTCACGCGACAGGAGGTTTCTGACGTCAACAATCTTGACTGGCTGCCCCCCATCCATCATGCCTTTCAATTCAGCGGTTGAAATTTTCGCCATCCGATGTTCACGCAATACTTGCTGTCTGCGATAAAACTTGTGCCCGATAAAAATGGCAATCCCGATGAGAGCAGCGATGAGGATCCATTCACCAGCCTGATCGAAAAGAGTCATCATGGACTCCAGTTGATTGCTAAACAAGAGTCCTACTCCCTCGGAAACGACGATCCACAAAAATGCTCCGGCCGTGTCATACAGGATGAAGGTGGGGATTGACATTCCGACCATGCCCGCGAGCGGAGGCGCAATGGTGCTTAGACCTGGGACGAATTTCGCGATCAGGAGCGTGCGCGCGCCATAGCGTCGAAATAGATTCTCCGAGCTTCTCACACAAGAATCAGGCTCGAGTGACACCTTGCAAAGAAGACCCAACACTTTCCCTCCTCTCGAGCGTCCCAAGTAAAACCAGGCAAGATCGGGAAGGGCTGCGGCGAAGAGGGGAACCAGTAGCGCAACACCAACATGCATTTTCCCGGCACCTGCCAAGGCACCTGCCGTCACTAAAAGAGGAATAGCAGGAATTGGAATCCCTGCTTGTTCTAGAAATACGACAATGAATAGTATCCACGGCCCGTAGTTGACTAAGACTTCTAGAGCATTCATTCAATATTCCTTATCAATCAGGTTCATATGAACGGCCATCTACTCACAAGATCCGCACACGGAGTTGCGGGAGTGTCACGCAGGCATTTACTGCCAATCCCTTCGCCCACTGCCGTGAACCTAAGTATGTCGACCCACTTCAAGGAGTTGAGCGTGCCGCCTCAGACACCTGGAGAGTTGAGGCAATGGCTTGACTCACAGCGAAAATAGCTCGACCATACGCGGCGACCACCGCATCGTAACTCTCGTCGGGCACAGGTTCCTGAACGTGTGTGCTGTCGGTCCGTTGCTCCTTGCTCCCGGCCCGTTGGATAGTCCAAATGGCGTCAATTGTGGCGGTCTTGCCGAGGACGGACTCAAATCGCTGGATGTCGACATAGATTCGAGCTTCGGCCGTGTCCGATCCGTGCTGAGGATAGTACCGAATGTTCGCAGAGCCAAGTATCTGAGAAAGATTCTCCGCGATAACTCGGGGAATTTCGTTCTTAAGCAGCCCGGCCCAGCGATGGGTGTCGGCAACGACGACGCGGTTAGTATTGGTCCGCACCACGAGCTGCGGGCGATCTATTATCTCGGGTAGCGTGATCGGCCCAAGACCAACCGAGAGGTTCGGAGCAAGATGAGGGCGTTCCTTCCCAGCTGTGACACCGCTATTGAGCATGTAATACTGTATGGGAGGCGAGGCCCCGCAACCCGCAATGAGTACGGATAAAACCACCCCCATGGCAAGCCTCGCCTGGACAAGGCTCATGGGTTGTCATCCTTTCTTCCGCGAATCAGTGCTTCCGGGTGGCGATCCAAATAATCAGCCAATGTCTGAAGAGATTGGGAGGCTCTCCCTAGCTGGCGCATCGCTTCCCGCGCATCCTGCTGGATCGGTGAATCGGATGCCGTGAGGCGCTCCACAGACTGCAACGCGTGTTTAGATTCCGCGATAGTTGCCAGCGCTGTCGGTAGAAGCTGTTCGTCAACCCGTTGCACCAGGTGCTCCGTACGCTGCAGTGTTGTGCGCATGGATTGGAGCGTATGGCGGACATCCGTTGCGATCGCGTCGAACGGAACCTTACCCAGCTTTTTAGCCAGGTTCGAAAGGTTTCGTTCAATCCCGGAAAGACCACCGGGAATGGTCGGCAGCTCAGGCGGATCCCTGGTCCAGTCCGCTGCAGCTGTTTCAACGTCAGGGAAAAAATCTAGGGCGACAAACAGTTGCCCCGTGAGCAAGCTTCCCGTATTCAATTGGGCGCGCAGCCCGTGCTCTACGAGTGCGTTTATCTTGTCCTTTGTGGTCAAGCCAGTATCGTCTTCTCGCATTAAAGTGTTCTTGAAATGCCTGGCTAATCGATCGGGGTGAAGGGAGAATTCGACCGGAAAGTGGTACGTCTGGGTGTGTGCATCGTACTCCGCTCCGATAGACGTGATTTCTCCAACCGAAATACCGTGAAATTCGACTGGAGAGCCAACAGTCAGTCCACGCAAAGATTCTGTGAAGCTTGCGGCGAATCGGATAGCTTGCTTGTCTGGCGCTTTCATCGCCTGCGCCCGATTTTCAAATAGGTGAAAAATCGTATGTTCCTTGGCTTTCTCCATGGCCATGGTACTGTCGGGGGTCTCAAATGCGATGCCGCCAAGTACGATGGTGGCAAGAGATTGGGTCTGGACCATAAACCCGGTCGAATCCAGCGTGACATCGATCCCGCTCGCGTTCCAAAATCGAGTATTTCCAGTAACAAATCGATCGTATGGAGCCTCCACAAAAACGGTAAGTGTGACTCCTGCTCCATCTTGATCGAGGTTGGCCGCCAACACCTGTCCCACAGGCACTCTGCGAAGGTACACTGATGTCCCCACATCGATCGACCCTTGATCTGGTCCTTTGATGATGAATTGTCTGCCGGCTACATCGCCCGTAAGAACAGGGGGCGCTTCGAGACCCTGAAAATCCCTTCTCGCCTCCGCGGAGGACCCAACATCCAACCCAATGTAAGCGCCAGAGAACAATGTACCAAGTCCTGAAACCTGGCCGAAGGCAATCCTCGGTCTGACGATCCAGAACCGGGTATCATCTCTCAGATACGGAGAAAACCGTTTCGACATCTCCGCGGTGACAATGACCTGTGTCAAATCTTCACTGATCATTACTTGTTTGACTTCCCCAATGTCGACGTTCTTGTATTTGATCTTTGTTTTGTTGACCTCGAGCCCCTCGGCGGCTCGAAACGTGATGGTAATGGTTGGTCCCTGATCCCAAACAGCCTTAAACGCCAACCACCCCCCGATCAAGGCAGCGATAATAGGGACGAGCCAGACAAGGTGTAGATGCCACCGCCCCTTTGGCGCAGCGACGGCGTCTGGTATTTCAGGGATTGTGGTGTCGTATGGACGGTGAGCCATCAAGACTTCTCGCTTCGTGCACAGGGTCCCAAATCAGGCGTGGGTCGAATGCTCTGGCTGACAGCATACTGAGTACGACAACTGCCCCAAATGCGATTGCCCCCGGCCCGGCCGTAATGGTTGCAAGTGGTCGCAATTGCACAAGGGCCACAAGCACGGCGACCACGTAGATGTCGAGCATGGACCAGCGACCGACGAGCTCGACCATCCGGTAGACCTTGGCCCGCTGGTAAGGTCGCCAAGTCGACCGACGCCAGGCCGTAACCACCAATACAGTCAGTGCGAACAATTTCAGAAGCGGCACCAACACACTCGCGATGAATACAATTGCGGCAAGCGCCCATGCCCCGGAAGTCCAGAGATAGGCAACGCCGCTCACGATCGTATTCTCCTGAGCGCCGAATAGGGAACCTGTTTCCATGAGTGGCAGGACATTCGCGGGGACATACAGAATATAGGCTGCCACAAGAAAAGCCATAGCACGCGCAAGACTGTGCGGTTTGCGCAAATGGAGAGGTGTCCCACAGCGAGCACAATGAGAGTCCCCCCGCCGCGACGGCCTCGAGAGTAGGCCGCAGGTATGGCAGGAATAGAGCCCGAGCGCTTTTGCTGTAGGAATGGCAGGCGTCATTCAGGGTTCACGTGCTCCCACAATTCTCGAAGGTTAAACGTGTTGGCAGCGGCGATGAGTAACACCATCATGCCACCAAATGACCACAGCGCAATTCCTATGACAACGTGCGCAATATGGGCCAGCTTAACAAGCGAGACCAGAACCGCCAAAACGAATACGTCCGTCATGCTCCATGGCCGCACTTCGTGCAGGAACCGGAGGAGCAAGGACATCCCGACCGGAGTAGCGCCGCGGCGTAACGCAAGCAGGATCGACAGCATGATGACCAACTCCACGGTGGGAAGAACTATCGTTGTCGCGGCAATGAGTGCAGCGAGTATCTTCATATGTTGATGCCACAATTGTTCGATTGCACCGTAGAGGCTGGAGGAGATTCTATTGCCCTGGATTTCTAATTCGATGATCGGATATACGTTGGCTACAAGAAACAAGACCATGGCGCCCAATGCAAAGGCGAACGCGCGGTCGACGCCCCCTCGAGCATGATAATACAGCGGCCCTTCGCACCCGCGACAGAGCGCCCATCCTTCATCATGCAGAGGGATGGGGTGTTGAACGAGATCGCACTCATTACACGCGACGATTGGACTCAAGAAGTTGGCGGCTTTCTTTTGCATCCCCAATAGCGTGGAGGGGGAACTACGGCAAGCCGAGCGCCCGCAAATCAAGGCGCCCGCTCTCCATCGGCGGACACCAGAAATAATCTCCCGAGACCGGACGAGTGAAGGTAAACAGTGCATCTGTTATTCCGTCTTCAGTACCAGTCATTCTGTCTAGAAGAGCCTCAAACGGGTCAAATGTACGGCCAAATCCCACAAACATGAGCCCCCCTTGTTGATCTTCTATCCAAGGCATCGATCGCCTCACAATAAATGCAGGCGGCGAAAAACTTTCCTGTGCGGTCCGTTTGACGTGTGCAGATTGTGACGCCAAGGGAAGCTCGCTGTTGTCAGCTCTTCGGCGGCCGATAGCATCGTCTTGCCTCGATGGATCCAGACCTCGAAATCGGCTGAAATCATGGACCCATTGTTGCACAGCCACGTAGCTGCCGCCGTCAAGTCCGAGGCCAAGGTTGCTCGCTACCGCGGCATTGACCGCATCGGTTCCTTCAGGATTCTCAGTTCCATCCTCATACCCAAGAAGGTCAGATCCCGAACGATATCGAAAAGCGTCAACCACCCGGAATAACTGCAGAGCAGGAGAGACACTTCCGGCAATATCATGGGTCTGATGAAAAAGTTCTCCTCGGTCGTTTCCTCGAATCCAACACCAGAGCGCTGCCGGTGTCGCAGACATGTTGGTGTCCGTTTTAGAAAAGGCTGGAAATGAACGAAGGCCAGGCACCTCACGGTTCAACGCAGTGACAAACCAGTTGCCAATCCCCACAACAGTCGTCTTGCCGTCGATGAACTTACGAAGATTCACCAATGCCTTGGCGAAATCTCCTCCAGGCACCATAGTAAAAAACAGATATCGCGCCTGCTCTGGCACCGGCTCAAGAATACCTTTCTGGATTAAACTCATGGAACCCTCTCAGGCTTAGCTCTGGGAAACAGCGGCCATATTGTTTGTTACAAAAACGCTTGGGTTCGCTACGCGCTCTCCTCAGGAACTGGATGTCCGATCGAGGAAAAACAAACTATTGCACCGCCTCGCAGAGTGCGATGCCCAACGCCTTAGCCACGCCTTCCCCGTAAGCAGGATCCACCCTATAGCAGTTACCGATATGGCGGATCTTAATCTCTCTGGGAATGCCCCCCATGGCGCGGGCTGTATTCCCAAACAAGGTATCCCGTTGCGCCGAATTCATCAGACGGAATAATGCAGCCGGTTGCGAATAATAATCCGTGTCTTCACGGTGATTCCAATGATCCGCCGCACCATCGAGACTCAGCACCGGTTCTCGGAACTCTGGTTGCTCCCGCCACTCACCACCGCTGTTGGGTTCATAGCTGAGAGTCCCTCCATGATTGCCATCGACTCGCATGGCACCATCACGGTGATAACTATGGGACGGGCAACGAGGTGCATTAACGGGGATGAGGTGGTGATTGACTCCTAGCCGATACCGTTGAGCGTCTCCGTAGGCGAAAAGGCGACCCTGCAACATCTTGTCCGGTGAAAAACCGATCCCAGGAGGAACGTTGGCCGGGTTAAACGCTGACTGTTCAACATCGGCGAAAAAATTAGATGGATTACGATTTAACTCCATGGTCCCCACATCCATCAACGGATAGTCTTTGTGAGGCCAGACTTTAGTGAGATCAAACGGATTATACAGCGTCTTTCGCGCGTCACCCTCTGGCATGATCTGTACCTTAAGAGCCCACTTGGGGAAATCGCCTTTTTCGAGACTCTCAAATAAGTCCCGCTGATGGCTCTCTCTGTTTTTGCCGATCATGGCCTCTGCCTCTGCATCGGTCAAATTACGAATGCCTTGCTGTGAGACAAAGTGAAACTTGACCCAGTGACGCTCCCTTTGTTCATTAATGAAACTGAACGTATGGCTCCCAAACCCGTGCATGTGTCGATAGGTCGCCGGAATTCCACGCTCACTCATGACGATTGTAATTTGATGCAAGGCTTCTGGGAGGGAAGTCCAAAAATCCCACATGTTCTTAGCACTGCGCATGTTTGTACGAGGGTCACGTTTGACGGCGTGGTTAAGGTCAGGGAACTTGAGCGGGTCCCGATGAAAGAACACGGGAGTATTATTTCCCACCAGATCCCAATTTCCCTCCTCCGTATAAAACTTCACGGCAAACCCTCGGATATCGCGTTCAGCGTCCGCAGCGCCGCGTTCGCCAGCCACGGTCGTGAAACGAGCGAACAATTCTGTGGTCTTGCCAATCTGAGCAAATAGTTTTGCGCGAGTGTACCGGGTCACATCGTGCGTGACCGTGAACGTCCCAAAGGCACCAGACCCTTTGGCATGCATGCGCCGCTCAGGAATCACTTCCCGGTTGAAATGACCAAGCTTTTCTAGAAACCAGACGTCCTGTAGTAATTGAGGGCCCCGAGGGCCAGCCGTCATGACATTTTGATTGTCGACGACAGGTGCCCCTGCGTTAGTTGTTAGTTTCTTGTCCTTATCTTCCATAATGAATAACCTTATCTAAGAGAATTGACCGGCCTTGTAAATCATGCTTACTGTATTGCCATGCCACGATATTTCTGAGCCTGCTATTCTGTCAAAGCGTCTCAACCGGACCTTGCTCTAGTATCACCAAAGAAAGAGCGTTAATGCAGTATCGAAGGCCGCTGGGGGCTGGCCCATCCGGGAACACATGCCCAAGATGGGCTTCACATACGTTACACGTCGTTTCAATGCGGCGCATTCCATGAGCGTTGTCATCATGATACGCGATTACATTGGGTTTAACCGGTTGAGTAAAAGACGGCCATCCCGTTTGTGATGGGAATTTGCTGGTTGAGTCAAACAATACGGTACCGCAGCACGCACACGCGTATAGGCCGGGGACAAATAGATTGCACATAGACGAGCTATGTGCATGCTCGGTCCCCTTGAGGCGCGTTATTCGATACTGTTCTGCCGTGAGAAGCCGCTTCCATTCCTCGGTAGATTTTGTGATGATCCGATCAGGACTCGGATTGCCAGTACCAGCCAGATGTATGACGTCGGACCAGTTCAGCATTGTGATCGCCTCCTTTGACTCACGAAGAATGTCTTAATTCCGCAGTAAAAGGAAACTGCCTGCCCATGCTAAAACACACACAGGCCGGTAATAGTTCAATCAAGGGCGGTCGTGATTCTCTCCCCCCCCTCTATGGAGTGGGGTGCGCTTGAAAAATACTAGGATCATCTTTTCCCCCCACTTTAAGAATCCCCAACGCGCCCTTGGCTACCCTGAAGAAACTATGATCCACCAAGACGTATGCCCCAGGCACGTCGACCTTAAACTCTAAGATCGTAGCCCCTGCGGCCGGAACGAGCGTTGATTGCACATGATGGTTCACAGTTCCTCCGATCGTTCCCTCCGTATGAACGTTATCGAAGATTTCTCCGATGATGTGGAAAGAAGAGGCGCTGTTAGGTCCGATATTCCCGAAATACAAGCGAACGGTTTCTCCCACACTAGCTTTCAATTCCCCCTTACCTAAGAGCGATCCGGTGTGCCCGTTGAACACGACGTAGTCGGAATGTTCCGCCAACCCCTTTTCCATCGAAAATTCTAAGACATCTTTGTCTTCACTCGGCTTGGTGAAAAACTCGCTTTGTACGACGGCATACTCCCGATCAACTTTCGGCAACCCATGCTCTGGCTCGACGAGAATCATTCCATACATGCCATTGGCAAGGTGAATGTGCGGGTTGGGAACGGGGGACGCGCAATGATACATAAAAAGCCCCGGTGCTAGTGCCTTAAACGTGAACACTCCTGTGGCTCCGGGAAACGCTAAATTCGCTCCTGCCCCTCCACCGGGTCCATTAACCGCATGGAGATCCATGTTATGCGCAAATTTATTCTCTTTTGGATTTTCTAAGCGAACCTCGACCGTATCCCCCACTCGCACGCGTACCATAGGCCCAGGAACCGTTCCGTTGAATGTCCACAGTTTGTATTGGACGCCATCCCCGATAGAACCAATCAATTCCTTTGCCTGGACACGTACAACAACATGCGCTGGTTGAGTCCGGCCTGTGGGAAGAGGAACTTCTGGGGGTGTCGTGAGATGAGCCTCTATTGTTTCCATCGCTGTTGCGTTACTTGGAAAGGGGAAAGCAAGCCCCATCAATGCGGCAAAACACCAACACAAAAAACGTTTGCACGTGAACATAAACCATATCCTCCCATGGCACACTGCCGGTTTATATGACCTCCCCGCTGCTATAGTCGTGGAGATTTAAATGATTCCTACAAAATGTCCCCGTCACCGATTATCCTATTGTTCCTTTCTCTTATATTTGGTTCCTGACCTACCGGTAAGAGACGTTGCGACCCCAAAACACATTCAGTCAAAACCATTTAGGGGTAAAAAACGAAATACCTACATACGGAAGAACTCCGTTTATTCCTGTATTGCGATCACCAAGCCCGCCGTTTGAGATGTGATGCAGCCGTACACCCATTGTCCAAGTCACGTGTTCGTAAAGAAAATAATGAACGCCAAGTCCGGTCTCCAACGTAAACTCAAATTGAGTGCTCTGTTCAGAAATGCGTGGTGCAAGATTGGTCCAAATCATGCCTGCCCCCGCATCCACAAAAGGCACCCATCGACCTAATGACAGGAAGTTATACGCAAGAAGAAAAGATCCCCCGGCGGCTTCCGCAGCAAAGGGCCTCGTAAATCGAGCAAACACTGGTTGAACCACAAACTCGAAATTACCTTGCCACCAACCAGATGCCACGGGATCAGTTAACACTATGCCTAGCCTGGGCATGACGAAAGCGGCGCTTCGATCAGAGGACGGCGCATTCCCTATCGCCGTTGTGGCTTGATCGTACCCTCCTGCCACTCCTAATTCGATCGTACCCTTTGTCAGCACATCCCGCGCTTCGAATGCCGTTGGCCCGCCAAGGGCGGGGCAGGCGCCTGTGTGCATTGCGACGATAAACAATCCCACTATGACAACGGCATGACGATGTTTTCGTGACATGATGGTTCGCAATTCACTCGATTTAGAGAAATAATTTACAACATGAGAATATTTGCTTCGTGAATTGTGCATCTCATGTGCGTTGGCAACTTTTTAAATGGCAAACGTTTGGTAGGATAAGCCTGCCTTCTGATATCTGTCTGTCAGATATCAGACAATTCAAAAACCTGTCTCATAGGCATGAGAGTAACAATGCGGAAAAAGACCATGGTAACCAGGCCAGACACAAGGCTGTATCAGCTCGTCTGGAGAGCAAAGGTAGTGTCTGTTGTCATGTGATGGCTCTCTAGGAAACGACGGCAAGTTAAAGAGAGGGACGCTAGCGGCTTTGGCAGTCCCTTGCGAGAGGAGCGGATCGATATAGCGGTCAAAGCGCACCGACGAGCCAATCGCTTACGCCCTCTGACAAGCTGAATTCGTCCCCCTACCGGAGATATCTGCCGGCAGCTCGGCATCGCCGAACCAACCCTCCACATCTGAAAGGAGAGGTATGTTTAATTCCGAGTGGGTGAGCTCTGCGATTTAGGCAATAAGAGGAAGAGAACAGCTAGCTGAAGCGGTTTGGGCAGATCGCCCACTAAACAACCTCATGCAGTCGAAGGCCCTGTGAAATAGACTTGAAGCCCACGTGCCGCCGAGAACTTACCTGCCGGCTTCAGGACGCCTTCTCGGTAAATCGTGTGCAGGTCTGTCGATAAGCCCCCTTTAGTCAGACTGTCTGGTATCGGAAGAGCACGGCGAGAGATCAAGCTGCTCTGGGTCTACGCATGGGGGATCTGGCTCGTGACCGATTGCAGTTCGGCTAGCAACGCACGTAGGTATTGCTGCGACGGAAACATATGGTGCGGCATCGTGGCTCGGTCCCGATTCCGACTGGGCCGACGGAGTGTTGGAGCATGGACTGTGTGCGTGATCCCTGGCCAAAGAGCGGAGATTGTGAGCATTGAGATTCGTCGATGACGAAAGTAGCGGTAGTCCGGTGCTAGGGCGAGATTGAGCTCTAGAAGCTAGAGCTTAACCTGACAGTCAGAGAGAGTCCCCCGTCAAACCCTAACAGCCGCTTCTCAAACGACGGCGCGTCCGTCACCGTGTCTCGCGATCAAGAGTGGCTACGCCTTGAGGTCGTGAACGATAGTACACCCCGTCCTGACCAAGATGCCGTGAATGGGCAATGGACGGAATCCCCTGGTCATCAAGCCGCAGGCTGTGCAGGATATTGCCCTCTTCGCTCTTGTTCTCATCAGTTTGATTGATCCGTTGACAAATCACGTAGAGAAACGTCTCGTCCGGGGACAGTGCGCATTGAAAGGCGGTACTTCCTGGCTGACTGAACATTCGGTTATTAATAAACCACTCCCCTGGGTGTGGGAGCTGCAATCGGCTGATTTCGATGGGTTTCACGGCTCGCTCTCCGGAAATATCGTACGAACTCACGGTTGCTGCTTTCTCGTCTTTGTCGGTACGAGGCAAGTTATTGATCGTATAGAGGCGGGTGCCTCCTTTGTTGGGCAACACCCAGCAAATATCCTGACCGCTATTGGGGACGGAACCAAGAAATGTCATCGCCCCTTCCTTATTGAAACGATAGACACCCAATTCGTTGCGGGTGACAAACCCAACATAAAGCAGTGGTTCCATAGGATGTGCCCAGATGCCTAACGGCATCGACGGAACGCCGTCCATGTCCTTGTACTTATAGCCGGGATTCGTCTCTGGTAGTTGCACCAAGCGCCGCTCGGTTAGCCGGCCGTCTCGCCCCACCTGAAAGGCATGAAGTTGGCCTTGCACGCTCGGTTTGAGTCCAGCTAAAAATGATCTCGTTCCTTCACCATCGAAATCCACATCTACCTGGAAGTCATTGCCGAACGCTATGTCAGGATATGCAGATGGGACATAGACCTGCGTTGGTTTCTGTGAGTTCTCCACGTCAATCTTGGAGACAAATCGCAATGTGCCGTCCTGCTCGATCGTGAACGAGACGTAGCTGGCCTTCGCCGTGCCACGCAACGCCTCTAGTTGATGATAATCTTCATTCCGGTTTGACACGAGCAACGTCGTTCCGCTCAGTGAAAGACTGTTCGGTGCGACGCCGCGCGACGAAAAGGGTGATCCTTTCACATGCCGTAACGTCCCATCGGACTGAATATCGAAGACGGCGATGGTGTTGCTATGTGTGTTGACCGTAAAGAGACGCTTCCCGTCCGGGCTGACAATCAGCGGGGTATCGTTGTCATGTGGGCCGAGTTTGCCATGGGTGTCATTGTTGATGCCCGTGCCCCCTGTATAAAATGGATTACCAGGCAAGGGCGTGAGCGTCCCATCGTCGTTTCGTGTATAGCCTAGCACTGCATTCTGGCCTTCACGAATGTCGTTGGTCTGGATGTACAAATAACGATCTTGGACTTTCATGTTCGTTGCGTCTCCTATTTTGTACGAAGTAGGTGCCTTTCGAGCACTAAACACATATCAACGCTAAAGACGTTTCACGGAAATAGCTGTAATAACAGGAGCTCATGCTGAAGACCGCTCTGGCGTTGCCCCGTACAAGTTTCAGCTAATTCGGAAGCACACTTCATGCGCGTTTCAGCAACATGCTATTTCGAGTCTTCTGTGAGTACGATGGGAGATGGAATCTCTCCTCTCGACGCAGCCGAGCGTCACGCCAGCTATGTGGTTACCGAGGAGAGATAGTCTGCGGACGCAATAAGACCTTCCGCGTCGAGCGTAAATCCTCCGTAGATAGGTTCCCCAGACGGATTGATGACGATGAACCATGGAGTCCCACGTGTGTGGTAATCAGACATAATCGTAGGATATCCGCGTTCCGGCGCGTCGTGCCCGAAAGGCACTCGGAGATCGTAAAGTCGCTGAGCGTCCCGCATCCGTTCGAATGTATTCACATCTTTGCCTTCAAAGACGGTCTGCACGACGGCAAAGCCAAAGCCCTTTGGAGAGAGGGCCTCCACCAGCTTTTTCATTGTCGGGAAACCAGTGGAATGACATCCAGGGCACCAATGTTGAAAACAAAAAATGATTCTATATCCTGTGCCAAGATCGACTAGTTTCAGTGGAGCACACGGTCGGCCATAGCCATCCAGCCATCGGCTGACGCGTAGTTCCGGAGCCTTGAGAATTGATGAAACCCGTTGATTCATATCTATCCTCTTGAGCAGATATATTGGTTCCCAGTGACTCGTACGTTCATGTCGGCTTCGGCAGTTTCCAGTTAGGTCTCACGTAATGGCAGGTGTACCCCTGAGGGTTGTGTTTGAGATAGTCCTGGTGTTCGGACTCCGCTATCCAAAATGGTCCTGCGGGGCGTACTTCCGTGACTACCTTTCCTGGCCAAATACCCGAGGCATCAATCTCTCCGATTATCCGTTCCGCCACCAGGCGCTGCGCATCGGACGTGTAATAAATTCCAGAACGGTAGGACATTCCTCGATCGTTGCCCTGACGGTTGCTGGTGGTGGGGTCGTGGATCTGAAAAAATGCTTCCAATAAGCCTCGAAACGGCAGTTGATCTGAATCGAAAACCACTTCGATCGCCTCGGCATGGGTTCCATGATTGCGATAAGTCGCATTCGATACGTCGCCGCCGCTGTAGCCCACTCGCGTGGAGAGCACACCGGGCAGTTTACGAATCAGATCCTGCATCCCCCAAAAACATCCACCCGCTAAAATCACTGTCTCTGCTCGGCTCATGACGGTCTCCATTCATGAACGTGGTTCAGCCTAGTTTAGTGGTTCGTAGATTGCTGGCTTTCCTCAGGCCTCTCATGAACTTCATAATCATAACTTCCACACTCTTATTACCGGCGACCGCTTACTTTCATCTTATCCTCCCACTCAGCCCACTCATCGGCACACTCGCCTGCTCGCCCGCTCGCCCAGCTGACGGAAGCAAATCCCTCGCAATGAAACTAGCCACAGAAAGAATGCAATCCAAAAGGCTGCCCCTTCCTGGACACCTATAAGACGTGTCCTAACCCAGGCCCTCCCAAGAGCCTTTAGCGCCCACATCTACGACAGATGTAGTTAGGTACCACAGAATGTTTTGTAGCAGGCCGTGGCCTCAGCAGGCGCCGGTTCGGCATAGGAGGCTGAATCGGCGCGTTCCTCAAACGGATGCGCTAAAACCTCCAGCAGTCGTTCAAAGGGTTGGAGGTCGGCATGAACTGTCGCCGCCGTGAGAGCCTCTTCCACCTGGTAATTCCGTGGAATGTACAGGGGATTCACGCGCCGCATTCTTTCAGCTTGAGTCAGGACCCGTGTCGGATCTCGTCGGCTTCGTTCACGCCAACGCCCCAACCAGCGAGACAATTTCGTCGTCGTGACAAACAACGATGCTAGGCTTTGTTCATTCCCCTCCGCAGCGTCGGCAAGCCTTCGCCAGGCCAGAGTATGATCGACTGCGGATTCTTCCAGTAGTACGATCCAATCTCGAGCGAGAATACCGTCGTCAGGTTCATTCGTGATGAGCCCCAATTTATCCCGCGCGATACTCAACCAATGAATCTCGTAACGCGCAGGGAAGGCCTCGATGATATCAACTACCCTTGATAATGAGCGACCGGGATCATGCTCGGCTATCAACGGCAATACCGTTTCAGCCAATCGCAGAAAATTCCATTGTGCAATACGAGGCTGATTTCCATAGGCATAGCGCCCCTGATGATCGATCGAACTGAAGACGGCCTGTGGATCATGGGTCTCCATAAATGCACATGGTCCATAATCGATTGTCTCTCCTGAAATGGTCACGTTATCGGTATTCATCACGCCATGAACAAACCCGACATGCATCCATTGGGCGATCAATTGTGCTTGACGATCTGCAATGGCACGCAGCCATTCGACATACCGATCCGGATGATTGAACAGTTCAGAATCATGTCGTCGGATTGCGTAGTCTGCGAGCTTTTGCACCTGATCAAACTCTCCACGGGCCGCAAAAAACTCAAATGTACCGATCCGCAAATGGCTCGCTGCTACACGCGTCAAAACAGCGCCAGGCAACGGTGTGTCCCGATAGACGATTGTCCCAGTGCCGACCGCTGCCAAGGCGCGCGTGGTGGGGATCCCTAGAGCATGCATGGCTTCCCCAATCAGGTACTCCCGAAGGACCGGACCTATTGCCGCCCGTCCGTCCCCTCCCCGTGAAAAGGGCGTTGGCCCTGAACCCTTCAGTGCAATATCATATCGACGCGCTAGGCGGTCCACGATCTCGCCGAGGAGGAGCGCACGGCCGTCTCCCAGTGTCGGAGAGAATACCCCGAACTGGTGTCCGGCATATGCCTGAGCCAACGGAAAACATCCGGGTAATTGTGCATTCCCAGAGAAAATGGCAGCCCAACGTGACGAATCTACATTGTCGACGGCAAAACCTAACTGGCGAGCCAAGGGGTAGTTCAGCTGAAGCAGGACAGGTTTCACGACATGGACCGGGTGCCATGAAACATAGCATCCTAGAAGCTCTTCAGCGTAGGTGTGTTCGAGCCGAACCATCTCTTCCTCTCGTGATACCGTGCTATTAAGATCCATGGCTATCGTATTAGGGCCTCGGTGCGGTTCTCATTTCGGACCAAATATAGATACCTATGCCCACTCGAGGTTTTCGGAGAACCACTTCTTCTTAAACCCTCGATTTGCCCCCACGGATCTGAGCTGACAATCCGAGCAGATCGGCCTCAATCACTTCTTCTGGAGAACGGGATAACCAAATGCATAGATCCATTTGTCTGCATCAGGTGCATTGGACCGCGCAAGTTCCCTCGCTGGTACGTGACAAGGGATGCAATCAGTCTTGTAATTTTTAGACACTGTATGGTTGGGGTCCTCTGCATTGAAAAGTGACCAGGCCCAACCATCTCCCCACAGACTCGATTCCTTGTAACGCCCTTTGGTATCGCGCACTAACACGAACCACCCTTTAATAGTGGTGGCGTGACCGACCGCCGGTCCCGTTGTCATCGCCATAGTCTTCGCATTTAGTAATTCTTTTACCAGCACGGCCCCATCGGGAAACCGTCCCGTCTTTTTATAGTAGGCGATGGTCTCAGGCTGAGTGTATACCGTATGGTATTCGTGGAGGCCCGGCCCCATCTTCTCAAGACTTTCACCAGTGTTCGCGTGAGCCCACGTTCCCAACGTCGGCCACTCCGTATAGTTTTCCGGAACGTGAAGTGCTCCCGTTGCAACATCGACAGCTGGAGAAAAGGGCTGTTCCCCCTCGGCGAGCGATGAACTGCTCTGGGCAATTGATATGAGCACGAAATAAAGTACGACAATTAAGTATCCAGCCTTGCTCATGTGCACACCTCCTAGGTTAAGCTCAGATCTGAATCAGATCTGATATGACTCAGTTGCCTCGATCAAGCCCACTGGCACTGATATTTGATCACCACGCCGCTGCGTACACTTCTGAGCAATTTGCTCCGTATAGGAAAACGACAAATTCCATGATTCATTCGAATGAGTGACATAGTGTGAGAAAATATCGCAAGGCATGTGCACGCGTCTGTCAGATATATGACGTATGTAAATAATAAATTAGAAGATACCTACGGTGATAATGGAGCGTATCCATGCATCGGGGGAAAGGATGGTAAGGTAGATAGCTTTAAAAGCGAAATGCAATCGCGTCAGGTTCTTTCTTAGGGAAAGTCTGATTAATATATTCTCCTCGACGGGAACGCGTAGGAGTTCCCTGATTTTCAATATTTACTTATGTCAGAACCGGAATAAATCAGACTTTCCTTAGTTCTCGTCAATACCCAGCCCTCGAGTGCTTTTGCGACTTGTGCCCATAGCCGTGAGTATGGCCCCTGCGAAAACAACGGGAATTAGCCTGGTCAGATATTGCGAGGAGGAATCGGGTGTGAGAGCGGAACGCTTGCAGCCTGTGCATTCGCTATGATCCAGGCACCCGAGAAGCTAACATTCCTATCTCTGGCGGAGGATTGCCAAGGTAACATTTGGGATATAATCCGGCAGCTAGTGCCTTGCGCAGGAACGCATTGGATGGATCTTTCCGTTCTTCGGCTGGTCAATAGGCTAAACGGTGTTTTAGCCGTTCAAGATTTCTTACGCATATGAACGCTCTCGTGGATGAGATAAGTTGTTCTTGGTGAAAAATGCTTAAGATGGCGCTCACAGTTGGACGGGCTGCTCCGATGATTTCCGCAAGCTCTTCGTGCGTTACCCGAATATCAACGGCATAACCCGGGCCATGGGGACAGGGTCTCCCTCCGAAGCACAAGAGGTCATAAAGGACCAGAGCTATACGTTTGTCTAGCGGATTGGTTTGCTGCCACTGCAGTCTGCGAGACAGCATCTGTAACTGTGCTCCAAGGAGTTCCACCAGAAGGCGCTGCGCGGCCGTGTTGTCTCCCAACGCTTCTTCCATAGACACAAAATCAAACTCAAGGACGCAGGTTGGTCCGTTGGCCAGTGCGTCCTCATCGGTTCTAAAGAGACTCGGAACAAACGGTAGCTGGCCAAACATCCCTCCTTTTCCAAGAATCATTCTTGTTACCCGTTTTCCATCTAATTGAATGGACGTGAGTCGCACAAAGCCCTTATCTACGATATAGAATTTCATGTTGGTCGACGACAGGTGTATCTCCGCTCCGTGCTTGAGGGTGTGCCGCCGAAAAGAGCACAATTGCTTCCAGATTGAAAGTGTACGCTGAGCAAGGGCTTGAGGAAGATCCATATGAGCACACCCTGAGTTAGTCGATTGGTCAGCTAGTCGAGCGAATGATACGCTTTACGGTAATAATTTGTAACTATTGAGATATTCTATGCCGCCAGAAATAGCTACTCGTTAGCTTCCGCTTCAACTCACAATCTCTCTGAGCAGGCGCGTCCATTCATATCTTGAAATGCCGCGTCCCTGACCGTGCAGGTTACTCTACATAAAAAGTAATTAATCATTTGTCATACACATGACTGATGGCTACCCCGTAATTTGTTACAAACAGTTTGCAGCTGGTTTACTTGTCTTCTACCTACAAACATTTAAGGGGGGCCGCATGTACAGCATGTCAAAAAGGAAGAGCACGTTAGTGATTGCTGCGTTACTCGGAGGATTGCTTTGGTATTCGGGGAGCGTCGGTGTAGTCGCCCAAGCTGGAGAGGGGAATGGGGGCTCGAAAACGGTCGAGTATACGCCAGAAGGTAAGATGAAGAGGCTCTCGCCAGCGGCCTATCGGAAGTGGGTCTATGTCGGCACGCCGGTTACGCCGAATGATATGAATGATGGGAAAGCCAACTTCCCGGAATTTCACAACGTCTATATGGACCCCGAAAGCTTTGCCTATTTGGAAAAGACCGGGAAGTACCGTGACGGGACTGTGTTGGTGAAAGAATTAGTCAGCGTGGGGCAGAAAGAAGCCAGCAGCGGGGCTGGATATTTCCAAGGAGAATTTATTGGCCTTGAGGTATCGGTCCTGGATACCAAGCGCTTCCCAAAGGACCCAGGACACTGGGGGTATTTCAGCTTTGGACATTCCTATCCACTCAAGGAAGTATCCTTACCGAATAAGGTCGATGAGTGCAACCGATGTCATGAGGCCAATGCCACCGACTTTGTATTTTCGAAGCACTACCCTGTGATTCGAGCAGCCATCGCAGCGGCAGGAAAGTAGAGCGTTGTTCGGAGACCCGCGCCTGAACTTCTACGGAGTTCAGGCGCGGATTTATTTAACGGCGCTCTCATGAAGTTCTTCGACGAATGACACGCCAAGAGACCCGCAAGCGTACTGTTTGATGACAGAGATTTCCAGAAAGACAGGAGCTGTTTGAGGGTCTTAATGTAGATCATCGTTATACCTTTCCACCAAACCAGGCTCAGAAACACTCTATGAATGCCCTAGTTGGTCAATGCCCTTTCCGCGATGATTTGGGCGCTTGAACGGCAGACTCGCTTCACAATAGAAGGGATTCTGGTCTGCGTCGAATCCCCAAGCTCCCGTACGTACATCGGAGAATCATTATTGCCAACACCTAAGGGATCGTATATCCCGGGATTGTACGTCGATCGGATTCCCGTGCATCATATAGTTAATCACCCGAGAGACATTACAGCTCCATTAGACCCAACAGGATACGTGGCGTTCAGCCTTCGGTTGAATAGTATCTTGGTGACGACACATCACTGCTTGATGCAGTACAAATCTGCGTACGAAACGGTTGCCCAGCGAGTTGTAAACGGGGTTTGGGTAGAGACGTCTGTCTTCCACCAGCGCGGAGAAGTACCGGAAGGAACATAGACATGAGAATCGTCTTGGGCTCGATACTGACGATCAGCACGTGGGCGATCATTCAATTCGTGGGGGCGTCATATGCGACAGCCGGCACCCAGGAGAAACCTCCTTCCACGCGGACACCCGTCGTTCTGAAATCCCTCTTAGGCCTCGAGAATCCCAATGACCGTCTTCTTGCTGGAAACGTATTGACCGAAGGGCAGATCCAGCTCGGAAGACTGTTGTTTTTCGACAAGCGGCTCTCCATCGACCGATCAATTGCTTGCGCAAGTTGCCACATCGCTACAACGGCGTTTACGGACTCTCGCCCGGTCTCAAGAGGGGTCAGAGGTTTGACTGGCGACCGTAATGCTCCGACGGTCATCAATCGTGTCTTTGGCAAGCAGCTGTTTTGGGATGGGCGCGCAGCCACGCTGGAAGAACAATCCCTCGGTCCGTTAGTAAACTCCGTAGAGCATGGGTTTCTCGTTTACGATGACGTAGTGAAGACGCTCAGGTCCATTCGGGGCTACCGCAAGTTATTCATGGAAGTATTTAGCGAAAACATCACTATAGAAAATGTTGGCATCGCTCTCGCAAATTTTCAACGAACGATATTGTCCGGCAATAGCCCTGTAGACCGTTTCGATTACGGTGTCGACCTCAATGCTTTGACGCAGTCAGCCCAACGGGGATTTCGTGTCTTTCAAGGAAAGGGCCGTTGTATACGATGTCACGCGGGACCAAATTATACAGATGAACAATTTCATAATTTGGGAATTGGTTGGGAATCGAGTCACGTGGATTTAGGACGATATGCCATAACCCATCAGCCCGAGGATATTGGAGCATTTAAAACACCTACCTTGCGAGAGATCTCCCGTACGGCCCCATATATGCACGACGGTCGCTTTAACACCTTGAGGGAGGTCATCAATTTCTATAACCATGGGGGAGTAAAGAATCCGTTTCAAGACAATACGATCGGTTCACTATTTCTTTCGGACGAAGAACGAGAGGATCTTGAAGCATTTTTAACTGCTCTAAATGGAGAAGGGTGGCAACATGTTCTGCCGCCGGCGTCTTTCCCAAAGTAACGCCTGAAAGCTAGCGCTAAACCCACCTCCTCAATGGCCATAACGAAATGGGCCGCTGCTCTCGCCTCCAAAGCACGAGCGGCGGCCCGAATGTGGGCACCACCGCACCGTAGGAAGGGGTGCCACAAAGGGCATACCTACCCTCACTCTTGGGAAAGATGTCACAATGCGGACATTCGGAAAGGACCGCTATGATCGGACCCTCGCAGATGTCGTCCTACCGGATGGAGACAATCTCAAACAGCAACTCGTGAAAGTAGGAATGTGTTGGTGGTATTGCAAATATGCACCGAGAAATGCGGTGTTAGAGGAGCTCGAAACAGACGCAGGGGAGAAGCGAATGGGGCTCTGGGCTGAGGCTCAGCCCATTCCGCCATGGGAATGGCGGAAGGCTAAACGACCCCCCCACGCCTTACGTGATCCGGTTGACGTCATCCGACTCATTAGTTAACGTAGCCTGCTTTCGGATCTCGTCCTGGTGGTGTTGCCACCGCTGCTTGAGTTCCTGGATGTCCTGACACACACGCTCCTGCTTTTCTGATGAGAGCGGGTCAGAAGAGAGCATAACAGGGATAATCGCCGGGGTGATGCTGTGCGGGTTCTCGAGTTGTCTGCTCATCGACACCCTCGTTTTGGTATGATCCCAGTATGTACGAATCCTCTCAACAACCCGAGGTGCCCTCACGGCTCCATGTGATACTTGAACCGCGTGCCGGTCATTCCCTCCAGGAAATCCTCACAGCATTGGAACACCTAGACGCCACTGAGATTGATCCGATCAGCGCCGAGTTTGTTTCAGCTGAGATCCACGCAAGCTCAGTGCCCTGCCTAGAAACTATTGCGTTCGTGGAAACAAAGAAACCCCACGGGCCAGCTTAACGACAAGCCCTATTTAATCATTAGAGTGGTGTTGCCTGCGAGCCAGGTCTAGATAGTGTTGACGCCGCTTCAAGATCTCCTGGACCTCTTGGCGTACCTGTTCCTGCTTTTGGGGTGAAAGGGGCTCAGCGGAGAGGCGGACATGAATAATGGCCGGAGTAAGGTTACGAGGGCTGTCTTGTTGTCTGCTCATCTCAATGAAGTCTTCATCCTTGCGGGATGAGACCTCTCTCGCCAGACCGAATGGAATCTAGAGACATCCACAGGATCGTCCGAAGGACGGTGCTCCATAAGCTGATCAACTACCCAGCCTCAATCTTTCGCTTTCCGGATCGTGCTCACGGAGCGAGCCTTTCGACTGGCAACGGTTTTCTTTTTCTGAAGTGGCGCGTCTACGGGAAGTGGAGATCGTTTAGTCCTCTTCAAGAGCTGCTCCACGCGAGCGTTTCCGGCCGAGGTTCCAAGAATGGAAAGCGGAGTTTTGTTCTTGAGCGCCCGATGTTTACGGGTCAGCCATGCCGTTGCTGCGACTTCGCCACCCAATACGTCACTTACCCGCTGCTGTAGATCAAAGGCCTCCTGTGTCGCTTGCGCGTCGATCATCATAGTTTTGGTTTTGGCACGCGATGCTCTACCACTTTTTGGCGGTTGAGGGCACTCCCTCTCCGCATACGAGGGCGGCAATCCTGTTGTCAGGAAGAAGACCTCATCGACGAACATCTGTTGTGTGCGTGGCGGCAGTTTTGGCAGAGCAATATCGAGCCAATCTTGCATGGCCTCGTCAGTGAGCTTCTTAATGCCACTAAACTTTTGCACTGCTTGGCGATACCCCTGCATCATACCCATCGTCATGCGATCCTCCGTTCGTTTCTAGTCTTTTGGCATATGAGAGGTGACGATTCGATTGAGTGTGGCACGAGTCGCGGGAAGGCGGTGTAAATTAGGTTGAATGAGGTGCCGGTATCCAGATTGTCTGATGAGCTTGTTTATTGAGATGCGGTGATGTCCTGACAGAGCTGGAATCAAGGGCGGTCTTTCAAGAACTTGGGCAAGAAACTGATCTCTTTCTATCCAGTCGACTCTCGTGTGTGATCCAGCCAGATGAGGGATTCTCGGCCGACGAGGTTGAGCGATGAGCCAGGCATGATCATGTCGAAAAAGCCAGTGGTAGAGTCGGCGCTCTTCTCTTAATTCGGATCCTGAAAGGGGGGTTAGGTGACACAAAGTTATCCAGCTCTCTCGTGCTAAGGCAAGTGACGTTCCTGCGGGCCGCTCCGGGCGTCCGCGCCAGGTGCGTTTGCGACCCGGTGTGGCGGCCCGTCCATGCTCTCTTCTCCATACGGGGAGTTTGAGTCGGGCTGCATGCAATGACAGATTCTTTTCTGCGATTCCAACCTCTTGAGAAATGAACTGCAGCGTAAGTTCTGCTGTAGACCAGAGGCGCTCGAACTTGCCATCCCATAAGGCCCCATATTGGGCTACACGGGTATAGCTATACTGAGCGAGCGGTCCCCAGTCTGGTCCGACTCGTACATACTGAAATCCACAGTCACACGAAAATGTTGCCACGGGACGTGCGCCATCCTTTTGCACATCGATCGAGCACTTCGTGACCACCGGAGTCCGGTAATGTGGGGCAACGGGATTAAGGCACGGCCATGGATCAATACCGAAAGCTTCAGGTTCGGGTGGCATGTGAAAGAAATCTTCCGCTGTCGTTCCAAGTAATTGGATCATGAGCAAATGGTACAGGGGGGGCAATCCTCCCCGCGGCTTGCGCAGGAGGCTAAGAAGGCCTCTTCCTGAGGTTAGGCGCCCGGAGGTGCCTTCGTTTCGAGATAGCATTGCCATGGGGATTGTCTGATGGATGCGCGCGAGGAGTTTCCCAATCGAAACCTTTCCTCGATAACTGCTGAGTCCTTGTTCTCTGAGTAGAAAGCGATAACGCTTCCACAGCGCTGAGTGATCGACAGAAAGAGAGGGTTGCTGGAGAAGCCATTCAGCATCATGGACCAGCTGGAGAAGGAGGCTTCTGCCTGGTTCGTGAGCAGAAAGTGAACGACTCTCTGCGGTAGGTACTGTGTCTTGGGCAAGCGAGAACGTATGCCACGCGCCGAGACTCCGGGTTGGCGCAGACGTTGACTCGAGCCAGACCTCATGCCTTGCACACACTTCAATGCCAGGAACTTGATGCAGACGGTGCCAATAGCACTCGCCATACATGGTTCGCTCCTCCATGGCACATTCCGGGCAGAACCGTAGAAATTCCGGTACTGTTACACTTTCTCGTCTGGGGTTGAGAGGGGGCCGTCGGCACTTCGCTAAGCCTTTTTCAATCACCTTCAGAAGATTACGGGCCTGTTGTGGCTGCAGAAAAGGGGCATAGATGGGAAACAGGGTGTGATTGTTTACAAGGTCGACCTGGGAAAGTGCTAAGCACGGCTTCAACTTCGCCGCGAGATGTTCGATCCCATAGCCAAAATCTGCAGAGACAGCGGTGCTCGGGGATCCAAACAGGTCCTCCATGAGTGACTGGATGGAGGGATGCCGCGTACGCGTACGGTATCGAGCTATCCAGCTATAGAGTGTCTCGTCCGAATACGGGACTGGCCACGGTGCAATCATCCAAAGACTCCTGCTTGATAGCGGCAACGCGAATGGCAAGGGCTTTCACTTCTGCGAGGATGGTGTCCAACGACATGTGGTGCGCACAGTCATGCCTTCGGGGTGTTTCAGCCGGCTGTCGTGTAAAGAGATGGTCTGGGAAAAACCCCTGGTTGTTCTCTGGAGGGGGGCCTGGCTGTTCTGGCATCACACCAATCTCCTTGAACGACAGCCAGGCGATCTTTAAAGGTGTTTCCGGGCCGTAGTCGGCTCGTATATTTAGCAGCCCGCAATAGGGACTGTTGCCGAGAAAGCTACCTGACCCGATCCACATGACCTTCTTAAAATACTCTTCGAGGCGTTTTGATGTAGGCCATGGCATGCGCAACTGTTGTTCAGCAAGCCGCGCGGTATAGTGCTTGAGCGGCTCTAACGGCGTCATACCGCTGACGTGTGTGTTCAGCAGCTCATCGGCGAGGAGCGCCAGTTCATGACACCTCACATCCTTAGGTTTGTGTTTATCGACTAGCGTGAGCGAGACCTCTTGAACCGCTTGCTCTGCCGAACGAGGGGCAAGCTGGCTATAACTTTTCCCAAAATTCACAATGGTACTGGTGGCAAGAAACGCCTGATGTGTGGCGCATGTTTGCACGCCCGGAATCTGATGAGCACGATGCCAATACGTTTCTCCGTACATCTTGCGATCCTCTTGGACGCACGCCCAGCAGTATTTGAGGTACGCGCTGGCGACAAAATGGCCAGTGAGCCAGGCAAACAATCCGTCGCACGGCAACGAAGCGCCTTCATACAGGAAGGCTCTGAAGTGTCTCAACATGTCGGCATCGACGAAATGTCGGTAGAAATTTAGCAGTGTGTGCTCGGAGATAAGCCGGCGGATCGTCAGCGGGTGCCATGGCGGCGACTCTCGACCGAAGGTACTTAGGTTGCGAGGCAGATCCCATCGCACCGGACCGCTCGATGTCCCAAAAAGAGTTTTAAAGCACGCCACCGAAGGCTGGCGAAGCCTCTCTGCAAAGCGGCAACAGATGCTATACAGCAACTCTTCCGGATAGCCGTGAGGTAGGCAATGGTTCATCTTCTGCTCCACCATTTAAAGAGATGCAAAGCCAAGATCCTGCGCCTGAAGGCCTGTATGCAGGGAGATCCCCGCTTTTTCACACTCTTGAGCTAGCTGGCGTAACGTCGGTTCTGCGGGTGACGAGTCAGAATCTGTACCGGTATTCACCCGTTCGGCGGTCGCTACGGGCACCTCGTCTGGGACGACGGTAGAGTCATTTGATAAAGAGTCATTGCCATGGGACCTCTTGGGCTTGGATCGGCCTGGTGTTGCTAGTGTCTGTTCTGCGTGATCCGATCCAGTAGTGGACGCGATTGTTGATTCGGTTGGAACCGAAGCGTTAACGGGCTTTTCTGTATTGAAAAGAGACATGTCAGGTGGATAGACGTCTCCTAACTTCGTGAGATCCTCAAGTGTCACGTTGCCGCGTAAGGCATCAAGGACATGGCGAGAACTCCGAAGGCTATCGTGTGCGACCGAACGGATGAGAGCCGACGTGATTCGTTCACGCCCCGTAGTAATGGCGCGCCACTGGGCTAACATGAAGACTTTGATCGCGAAATCGGTGATGCCTTGGCATTCGTCAAACAAGACATCCATCAGCTCTGAGGTTATGGGCGTGTTATGACGGGTATATTGGAATTGCCACATGCTTTCGATCAGGTTCGCCCAATCCTCAGTGTTGCGATCCATGCGCTCCCAAATAAAGTCGCCCTGCCCCGAGCCTCGCCGGATTTGTCGGAACTGCCGGGTCAGTAAGGGCCAAGAGGCAAAGGTCCCACCATAGATGATCGGAACACCGATGGTGTTGACCAAATGCACAAGGGCATTCAATAGCGCTTCTGACCCGCCGCTTGTGGCGGCATTGGCATTCTGCACCTCTTCGACGACGAGAACGCCCAGATTGTGATTACTCACAATCATTGCCATGACGGGCATCAACATATCGGCTGTGGTCATCCGTCGCACGTGGGTCTTGCGATAGGTAGTGCCAAGAATATCGTCGACGGTCGTGATGAAGTTGAGGCATAGCGCCCGCAATGAACCGTCTGGAGGACAATCCATGTGTACCCAGACTAGCTGTTGAAAGGGAAATGGGTGCCTTTCATATTCCCTGTGAAGGATGACTTGGGGGTACGTGGCGAATATCCGTTCTAGCGTGGTCGTCTTTCCCATTCCGCTCATGCCAATCATGGCAAAGCCCAAGGCCGTTGTTCTCTGCTCCACCGTGGGGGTCCGCATGCGGATGAGCGTTTCCAACTCGTCGATTTTGCTGTTAGCTTCACCGTAGTATCCCGGCTTGAACGGGTTGCGATAGGGCAGGCTTCCTCGGATCACGCGCGAAAGCCGTTGCTCGAGGTCGATGTGGATCGGAAGTGGCTCGAACCACTCGAGCATGTCGGCTTGGATCATGTGTAAACGATCTTCGGCACGAGCGGACCGATTCTTGGGATTATAGGCCGGCATTTTCGCGAGCGCGGTGATCGTGTCTTCTCGGGAGAAAATGCGTGGTAGGGCACGGATGGTCGGAATGTTGTACATCGGGATGTCCAAGAGGTCTTGGTAGTGAGCCATTTCCCACCGACCACGGCGGATAATCATAGGGGGTTGGATGGATTCTTCCATTGGGCGGCCCTCCTTTCTCGCATTTGGCGCAGCAGGTCATAGGGTTTGTCCGGAGGCACATACTCGTCCTGGCTGTCCGGCGGCGGAGGTCCTGGCTCTGCCTGCAGCGCCGGCAAATACTTGGCAACGTGTTGTTGTTGCTCATACTGTTGCTCGAGGCGCTTGTTGTGGCCGATGGCTTTTAACTGAGCCGATTTGCTGATCGATGGTACGTGGCTATCTCGGGCCTGGACCGCCGCTTCCACAATGGCTTCTTGCTTCGAGACGAAGCTGGCTGTCCGTTGGGTTTTGGACTGTTTGGCAACTTTCCCTTCTATGGAGCGAATCTTGAAATAATCTTCGACATCATACAAGTCTTGTCCCTGCCACGTGGTTTCATTGACACGTTCCAGCAACTGACAAGGCTCGAGAGTCCGACCGTCGTTCAAGCAAACAAATAAGATTTTGGTACTGCGTGGGTGGTAGGCGACTTCGACGGTCCATTCATTAAGAGAGGCTTTGACACACCATTGCTGTGTCAGTGCCGTCGAACACATGTAATAGAGGTTCTTAAAGCGGATGCCCTGGCGCGTGACCCGAGCGGTGCCTCGTGGGAGAAGACAGGCACGGACTTGGTCAGGAACTGCTGCGCGAAGCGCGCTAGACCCTTCTTGGACCCCCCAATTCCACAATGCTGCCGGGTACGGTGTGATGTGATCCTCGATCATGGCTTGCGTCAAGGGATAGCGATCGAGATGGTGGTGCAGATTGTACTGTTGAATACACCAGACCAATAATTCCCTGAGCGATCGTGGTGTGAGGGCTCCATCGAGGCGATAGTCAGGATCACCTCGGTCCCGATCGGGATGCACATACCCCGGAACCCAATTGATCCTGTCATGCACGGTCCTGAAATAGCGTTCTACAAGTCCCTTCCAATCCGGTCGTAGTGGGGCGGCTTGATGGACAGGCACGCCGAGTTGCACCAGGCTTTCCGCGTTATATCCAAGAAATTCCCCGTTGTCGGCGAGGATGGATTCAGGTAGGCCTTCGCAGGGCCAATCATCGGGGGAAATGGTAATGCCAAGCCCCTGGCAGAATTCCACCTTGTTACAGAAGGCATTTTCGAGCGCCTGCATCGCACCCATCCAGCTGGGCCCCTCCATGAGTACGGCGAATCCGGCGATCATACGGCTAAAGACGTCTACCACCAGATATATGACTGGCCGGCCGATCACGCGTTGGGGATCCAGCTGACTACGCAGATAGATATCGCCGACCGTTGCATCGATCTGATAGAGGCTACCGGGGCCGATGACGAGACGATTGGGATTTCCTATGAGGGCGCGGTGCTGAAGATTGACACGATGCCGGCCAACCTTGTTAAGAAGCTTCTTGGTTTCATCCGGGAATTCGGTCTGGTAGACGTATCTGGCCTGCTCAATCGTGGGAAGGACCGACCATAGTTGAGGAACCCATACGCCATTCTGTAACACCATTTCCTGCACAAAATGTTTCCGCTTGATATCCTCAAAAGCGCTCGTAAACGTTCGGCCATCTTTGTAAAACTCTTTGATCCCTTTCAAGAGACGCGCTCGTATGTCCGCATCCACATTGATGCCCCAGTCTGAGGACCGATTGGTCAACCAGGCATCAGACGGCCGCCCTCGCTTTTTGTCAGGAGAGCAAGATTTCCGTTTGCCTTTCCCGCCGCGCAGGTGCCAATCAGGCAGAAAGCAGTTCTTCACACATCCGCCTTGCCAATAGCGGCGCAGGTATTTGTAGATCTCTTTCTTCTTCCATTTATGGTCTTTCATAATCCGTGTGACGAAGGCACCGCGTTTCTGCTTACACAGCAGCGCTTCGAAGTGAATCTCAAAGAGGGGACCAAGCACGGCGTGAATTCGGTCACGGGACGATCGTTCTTTCTCTGAAAGAGAAGACTCGTCTCGATGCAGGTAGGCGAATGGGTCGTCCGTGGTGATCTCAGCGCGTTGATGGGCGAGATCTTCGCAGAGGTCTTTCAGGCTCCATGATTGCGGCATCCCCTTCTTGATCCCCAGCGAGATCGTGATGACAGAGTGTTTATCCGGTGATATCCAGAGGACACGCTTGATATCGACATAGAGGTCAGGATTGTTCGGGTCTTTCCAGCCGATCAAGGATAACCGCAGTATGTCCATCGCGTCTCCTATGCCATCCGAAATGCTAAGGGTGCTCGAGGCCCTAGGGGCTGATGCATATCGAGAGGCCATGTGGCATTTGCTAACAGGTGCCGCGCCACCTGCATGGCGCTGCCCGGTTTCTGCGATCCAATGTGATCGCAGGGAGTGCACAGCTTAGAGAGGATTGTATGCTGCGCGACTTCGTCGCGCAGCTGTTGAGATACATACGCGATGAAATCATCGGGAAGATGCTGAAGCGCGCTCCGTTCGCGGTAGGGATGAAGAAAACGATAGTTATGGAGCATGGCGGGTGTCAGATCTTTATCCGTAAAGAGGCGCCATGGAATGCCCCGGCGACGCCAGTAGCGGCGTTCGATTTCGAGCTTATCAAGACTCCGTCCCTGTAAATCGGAGACGTATTTGACGCTCCAGGCTTCCCAGTGCCGCCCCATGCCTTTTTCTATAGTGACAAATTGGTCTGTTGTGACGACAGTTCGACAGTCCGTTATGGGAGCAGTCGGGTGTTTGATCCCAAGCTGATCCGCGATGTCGAAGCACTCTTCTCTGGGGAAGAGGGGGAATTGCTCCCTGATATCTAATACCGAAGGACGAAACTCGTGATGATAAAAGAGGATTAGCTCAAGGAGGCTGAGGAGATGGTGGATGCGGTGAACCTTCGTACCCCAAATGCGCGTGCGGAGCGAGGGGCCACGTACATCGAAGATCGTGTACCAAGGAAAATAGAGACCTCCTTCTCCTTGGCCACGGCCATTTTGAATCCAGCGTTGGATGAGTGCTTCGGTGACTTTTGGGATCGGTCCCGCCACAAAGCCCCTCGTACCCCGTTCAATGCCGCCAGGAGTGTACACTAAAAGTGTACACTTCAGTCAAGAAAAAACTATCACTCTGGCAGACAAACGAGTTCCTCTTCAGGGGCGACAATGGACTGAAGAGATGGTCTGTTGGGCCTGGTTACTATCAAGACCTCGCCTCCACTATCGAAATGCAGAATACATGCTTCGCTCGTTTTGAGCGGAATCTCTGCTTGAATAGCCGCTAGGGCGCTTAACAGCTCAGGCCTCGTGGCCTTACGTTGCCGCATTTGTCTTAGCAGGGACCCGTATGCGGCGTGAGAGGAGAGGTGACGTGACAACAATTCGACATGCCATCCTCGTGCTACCCATTCAATTTCGGCGGGGCTGACTTCTAAAACGTGGGCTAATGCCTTGAGGATCTTCGGACGGGGCGCAGGTTTTGCTCCGTTTTCAATTGCGCTCAAATAGGTGGCAGAAAGGCCGCGTCCTCTGAGAAGAGTCGAAACCTCGCGCGCTAATTCACGTAGGCCGAGGGTCCGTTCTTCACGAAGCCGACGAAGGTGTCTCCCAAAGCGTAGCTGACGCTCGCGATCTTTCATGAGAAATATGAATTCAGTCGATGAGTTAATGAAAAGCAACCCATGTGCAATGCGAAGGCTGTTATAGCATCGTTTCTGGAGCAAGCAAGGGGGAACTAGCCAACAGAAGTGATTGGGATAGACGGCAGGTAAACCGGCTGGTCAAAAAGTTTCCGTATTTATTTTAAGTTCCCATAATTATTCTTGGTTCCCTTAATTGTTTGTTTAAAACATTCGCCCTCTTATACCCTGCTCTGCCTTGAAAAGCAACTAACGGCGGTTAATGTCTACTTAACTGCCGTTCGTGTTTTTTTGCGCTTGACAGAGGGGGGTAATTTAGACTACATAAAGGTGGTCTATATTATCCCTCTAACTGGCAGCATAGGGTTTCTACGTATGTCAAATGATGAGCAAGAAAAGCGAGATGTTGCAGAATTTCTGTTGTCTGAAGCGCAGTTAGACAAGGAAGGCCTGACCCTGCTTGAGCGGTTTTTTCGAGTCTTGGACGACGAGCGGTTTCGCGGCATGAAACCGGGACAGCAGCTCCTATATCTCCAACTACTCCGGTGGCAACAGGGCCGGAACCGCGAGATGCTTGAGGCGAGTCGTAGCCAGATGAGTGAGTGGACTGGTCTCGCATGGGATACGGTGAAGAAATATTTGCCTGCGTTGATAAAGGCTAGGCTCGTCACCACCGTTCGAGAGGCGACCCCTACTTACTCAGCGGCCTATGAAGTTCATTGGCTGCCTCCCCGCCCCGCCTCGGCATCTACTCCCTCCCCGCTGGCTGCGGCCACGTATGTGGATCAATTGGATAGATATGATTTGCAGGAGTTTCATCGGTTGGAGCTCCTACTGACGATGCCTGAGCGTCGACGAATGCAGGGTGACATTGGGGAAGAGCTCCATCAGCTCGGCATTCCCTGGAACTATGATCTCATCAAGAAACTGGTGATTTGGAGGTTTTTGACCAAGTCCCCCTACCGACGGACGCTTGCCAAGAAACATCCGGAATGGTTTGGCCCCGTTCAGCAATCCATCTAGTCCTGCTGCCATGCAACAACAGCCTCAAATACTTGCTATCTTTCTAATGCTCTGACATTAAACTTTTTTTTCTTTAGTGGCATTATCACTGCCATCTGATACAACATAAACTTTTCCTTCTTCATCATTTACCTTCCTTATTCTGCTAAGCGAGTATGCTCCTTGATCCAAGTTCGACATCGAACCTCACAAATGTTTCCTCATCTGAGAATTCAGAGCTGTCTCTTGCTGGTGATTCATTAAACTTCTTATATTGATAAAAGATCCTCATATGACATGAAAAACAAACTACTTACCGTGCGAACTTTCGTGAAGTCCCAGCTGTTTCTTTCTAACTCATAAACAATCAGATTGAATGTTCTCCAAGTCCGATATCGAACCATGGTCTATTGCAGTCCGTATCAGTTTTTTTCTAAGACAAGAAGATATCGTTGAGGATCCCATTTTGCCTCCAAGCATTTTGAGATAATTAACGAGACGATGTAAAATATATTGGAATGTTTCTCAAGTTCGATGTCGAACCTGGAACCAAGCAGGTGTTATGACTCAGTGCGTGAAAGATGAGGAGATTGGGTAGCTGCTTGGATGTTGAAATCCGTGATGGTGGCTATCTTGGCAGGATCTCTTCTAGTAGTTGCTATGCACTCTTGCCTACAAGATAGCTACTCTTAGACGGTATCTTGCCTATGAAAGGTCTGTTGTATCGATAGGTTATGAGATATGTCTCCAGATGAAAGACCGTTCTATAAACTAGACGTTGACAGTACTAGTCAACCATGTTAATGGTGCGTCCCCAAGTACTTACCCTTCATGACTGTGTTGTCCCTGCTCTCGTTAACCACATGTGCGTCTGACCTGAATCTCTTTCTTTGATCTTATGTGAGGAGGTCTCTATGACAATACCCCGACGGAACCGGATCTGCATTGGACTCCAAAAAGGGGGAGTTGGCAAAACAACGACGTCCGTCAATTTAGCCGAGGCCATGACTCGGTTAATTGGCGAGAATGAAAAGATTCTGCTCATCGATCTTGATGCCCAACGCTCCTCATCGAAATCCTTGGGGATTGCTGATGGGATCACGCCTACGGTTCGTGAATTACTGATTGATCCTGACAAAACGGTGGCCGACGTGATCCATCGGACGTCCGTGCCGAGATTGTTCATCATCCCGTCGAGTCTCAAATTGGCTCCGGTCGAGAGCATTCTGACGGTCCCTGGTGAATATGAGAATCCCATCTTCCAGCTCTATTCGAAATTGACTCCGGAAGCGGTCGCCCAGTTCCGTTATGTCATCATCGATACTCCTCCGTCCATGGGGCAATTGATGATGAATGCGTTGGGTGCGTCAGATTATTTGATTGCTCCGATGGAGTCAGGGAGCGGGTATTCCTTCGATGGTATTGACGATCTCTTAAAGTTGGTCACGTTGGTGAAGACCTCGCAGAAGAAATTCATGAAGGCGCCGTATCACGCCGATTTGGAATTGCTCGGCATCGTCCTGACGAAGCACGATAAACGACAGACGTTGTGTAAACAGGTGCATGTCGAGCTTCAGGACAAGTATGGAGGGGATGTCTTTCAAACCACGATTGCGTTGAGTGCTGCGGTCAAGAAGGCAGAGATTGCCAAACAGACCCTGCTCCAAAGTGATCGGAAAAGTACGGCCGCGCGTCATTATATGCAGTTGGCAGAGGAAGTCATTGCCCGGATCCAGGAGCGGGATGTTGCTCGGGAACAGCAGCAGAAGTCGTCCAAGCAGGCAGAACCCTCTCTTGTTGGATAGGAGCGGACTATGAGTGGACAGAAGGCAGGACAGACGGATCGGTCGAAAGCAAAGTTGACCCCGGCACCGGTTGGTGAGACGACGAGGCCCTCCAGAGGCAGTAAAGAGAGTCGCAAACTCCAAGAACTCGTTCAGGCGCGAGTGGCCAGCGTTTTTACCGATGCGAGCCACGATGAGGATCTCAGTGAATTAGTGGCACCCATGGGATCGCATCCTCGGCAGCCTCCGATTACGCGGGTGATTCCAGTTTCACTCACGTCGACGGCGTCGCCAGCCATGCCGGGAGAAGGTACCAATGCTGGTGGAGAACCTGTAGCGGCACCTGTCTCGACGCCTGTGTCGGCCCTCGCTGTCGCCTCGTCCACCTCACTGCCCAGTGAACCTCTTGTCGATGGGGTGCATGAGATTCCGATTGATCGGATTGTGCCTAGTCCCTATCAACCGCGGATGCAGGTGCATGAAGAAGCTGATGGGGAATTGGCTGAGTCTGTCCGATCGTCAGGCCTGTTGCAGCCTATTTTAGTGCGACCGTTGGCATCCGGGCAGTATGAGTTGGTGGCAGGCGAGCGCCGATGGCGGGCGAGTAAGCAAGCGGGGCAGACCAGTATTGTGGCGCTCGTGCGTAGTGTGACGGATCAAGAGGCTGCTCTGAACGCGCTTGTTGAGAATTTGCAGCGTGTGAATTTGGGACCACTTGAACTGGCGCGCGCCTATGACAAAACGCTGAAGACGTTTCATCTTGAGCAAGAAGAACTTGCCCGTCGTCTTGGGATCTCTGTCTCACAAATCAAACATGCCGTTCGTGTCCTTGCCCTTCCCGCCCAGATTTTAGAGCGAGTCTTGGCTCCAGAGACAGGCTTGGGCTTGTCACATGCGGCTGAACTATTGGCGCTGAAGGATCAACCGGATCGGTTGGCTCGAGTGGTGCGCGATCTGCTCTCAGAGCAGTGGTCCGTTGATCGTCTGCGCGCCGAGATTGGACGGACGCCGCGGATCAACCGAGGGGCCCAAGCGGTCCATTATGAAGATCGTGGAGATAAAGGCTTTCGGATGAGCATCCGGTTTCAAACGAATCGGCCTCAGGATTTCCCGGAGATCCTGCGTCAGTTAGAGCTAGCGATTGAGCGTGTGAAAAGTAGCAGTCGAACTCGCGCCTAACATTTTTGAGATGAAAGCCTAACGAAGAAACTTTCGGTCAAAGATCGGACACAGGGAGAAAAGATTCCATTGTTTTGTCTCCTATGGTGTATCGAAAGAGACACAGATGGTGGATTTCCAGGAATGGGAGTGGGGATACCACCCCTGGCAGTGGGTGAGCCATAGAGGATGGGGAGTTATCCACAGGGGGACGAGAGTTGACCGAAGCCGGCGCGATACTTGGCCGAAACTTCCGATACTTGACCGAAGATTTGGGCGACGGTTGACCGAATCAGCCCGAGACTTGACCGAAGAGGCGACGGTTGACCGAACGAATTGTGCGTGTAAGTTGCTGAATTCATAACTAGTGTGATTGAGAGTCCGGTCTCTGTACGTTAAAGACTTAACGCAAGAATTCTCTACGTTACGACAGATGACGCTGATTATATGATGCCTTCGGAACAAAACCCCGCCCTCCGATCAACCGAACTTTTCCCGCGTGAAGGTCTCCTCACGGCTCCGGTGTTGTTGTTGGCTGAGCACATTCTTGGGTCAATCCCACTCTGGGAGGTAAAGCGAAAGAAATCCGGGGAAGGGTTGAGAGAAAAGGAAGTGGTTCGGGAGGTGTTCTTTCGTGGTGAGTTGCGGAAAATCCCGTTGGTGATCTATGCGAGCGGGAATTTGGGATTACCGAACTCTGTTGATCTGGAACTGTTCCGTGGGTTTGAACGATGGGCCTTAGCGGAGCTGGGGCGTGAGAAGACCTTGCCGACCGTGGTAAAGATCTCAGGAGCGGAGATCTTGCATTATGCAGGGAAAGAATCGTCTGGCCGAGCCTATGCTGAAGTGGATCGCTTCTTTTTACGCATGGCTGGGACGATGATTGCGGCGGGTCGTAGTAAAACCAGTTTTGATGAGACTGAGTCTGATCGATCGCTCGAAGAGACTGGAGGCAAGGTACGGCTTCGGACCAAAAAAGGCATTGCCTTTAAGATTTTTGGGACGGTTGTCGTCCCCGGGCAAGTGAACGGGACCGGTCATCTGGCGGATAAATATGAAATCGAATTGGCCCCCTGGTACCGCGAGAGTTTATTGAACGGGAATTGCTTTGTCATTGATCATGCGTTGTTCGCCGGGATGCGGGGATCATTGTCAAAGCTTCTTCATCAGCTTCTGCATAATCTGTTTTATTTGGGCAAAGGCCATGCGGAGCAACGATACTCGGATCTCGTGGGATTTTGGCAGTTGAGCCGATACTCGTCTCGTTCCCGGGTGATGGAACAGTTTGCTGAGGCCCACAGTGAACTGACTGCGCGTGAGTTTTTACAGCGGTGGGAGGTTGTGCCGATTGAAACAGACGGGAAGAAAGATTTTGTCTTGGTGTGGGATGCGGGTGCGGCGTGGTGGAAGACGGAATCGCAGTATGCGGAATTGAAAGCGAAGTACGAATTAGGTGAGGCGAGCGGGCGGGTGGATCGAGAAGCGACAGTGATGGATCCCTTCCTGAGCGGGTTACCGGATGTCGTCAACGTCGACGCGCAGGCGTTAGGGGATGATCCGACAGCAGCCCTGCGTCTCTTGCATGAAGTGATGGAGTTGTCTGGCCGTCGGAAAGATCCCGGGGTTTGGGAAAAGTGGTGGAAACGGGCGATCAAGACCGTGCCCCATGCGTTTATCTGGCGCCGTATTGGAGAGGTGCGGGAACGGAAAGCTCGAGGCGAGCAGATTAATATGGGCAGTTATTTAAGTCGCTTGGTGAAGATTGACGCGCGGCGGGTTGGAGCGGCCTGGGCGGCAGAGTCCGAGAAGGAGGGGAGTCGTTCGTGAGCCGGATGGCTTGTGTTTCTCCCCTTGTGATTCAGGAAGAGGGGTCGGTACACTAGCGATCGCGTTCCACTTGGAGGTGAGTATGGACCCTCTCTGCCTCGACGATTTTACCCACCGGGAAGCTATTCTGCTGCTGCAGATTATCGAGCAGAGTAAGCAGCTCCAAGACCGGGCCGGGTTTCAGTCGCTCTTTGAGAGGCTCCGCAAGTTCGTGCCCTTTACCTATGGGGCCTGTGGCATCGTCACCCTGCAATCCCTACATTTCGAAGTCACCTATCATAATTATCCGATCGAGTTCGCGCACCTCTATGCCACCCAGGGGATGGTGACCGAGCCGGCGTTGTATGAACTCAGTCATACGCATGAATGGATGACGACGAGCGAGGATGTCGAGGGCTTGGATCGACGAGAGATTGATGCAGTGAAAGCAGCCTTCGGGATTCGGAACTGTTTATCCGTTGCCGTGCGCGGGCAACTGGGATTTTGTTTCTATGTCGCCGTGAGCAATTTTCCAGAACACCACAAGGACAAACTATTACGGGGATTACGACTGATCGCGCCCACCTATCATCCCTGCTGTCTGCATGTGACTATCCCGATGGAAGTGGAGCAGGCCCAGGCTCAGGCGATTGCGAAGCGATTGACCGAACGAGAAAAGCAAGTGCTGGTGTTGATGATGACCGGCAAGACGAATCGTGAAATCGGCGCCGTATTAAAAATTACCGAGCGGACCGTCCGGTTCCATTTAGAAGAGCTGCATAAGAAGTATGCGGGGAATCCGCGTGATTTGCAGCCGAAAGCGCGGGTGATTGTGGCCGAGACGCTCAAACTGATGGGGTTTGACCGAATAGAGGGACGCGAGGTCGAGGGGGTGTCATCGTAGAGTGACAGGCTGCGTATCGTCGATGGTTCTCATGATTGTGGAGTGGCGTACTCACGAGTCTCTACCGCTTCTCGTTGAATCTCTTCAGCTCATCATTCCTGAATCATTCTATCTAGTGGTTGCCAGCGCGTGTTGATGTCACCGGATATGGAATCAGGTTGTGATCCTGACGGAGTTGTGTACCATCTTGGCGAGACATTGGTAGGGAGCGAACGGAATGACGTCGGAAGATCTGTTCAGCCACTATATTCCCACTATCGGTCCAGCGGGAGTGCTCGCGGGCCTTATCATCGGCGGTTTCAGGTGGGCGAACCACACCGTCGCGTCGGATATTCGAGACAGCGTTGCGCTTTGGATACTTGGGGAACCGGATCGAAGTAGTTGGTCGCTTGCTGCGGCTAGGGTTTTCGAAGCGTTGTATGGCGCAGTTTACTTTTCCCGCCGGGCTCTCATTGTTAACCTTTGCGTTTGCATCGCTGCAACAGGATACGCGATGTTCACTATCCAGACCCAAGACCGATCCGATGCCAGCCTAGAACAGTCGGTTCTTGTGGGACTAGGCCTTTTTTATGTGTTTCCCGTCTTATTGTTCAGCTATCTCAAAACCCGGTATTTTTCGCGACGTTTAGCAGCCGCGCCTGGCACGCGTAACGCTGTAGTAGTGCTCGTGATAGATTTATTTCTTACAGCCTTGATCTGGACTGTGTGGTTGATCATTGTTTTTTTTGCCGTGTTGTTTAACGATAAATTGCTTGGTGAAGATGAAACCGTCGAAATCCTCCGAACCCTTGTGGTTCTTCCGTGGTTGATGATGGGTCTTATGGATACTGACGAGTTCGCCATCGAGTACAGCACTGTGTTGCTCGCGCCCTTTTTCTGTCCGAGGAAGTAAGAATTCCACCTCGCAAGTTATTGTTATTACAGCCTGTCTCCGATCATGAAAACAATTCACCGGCATGCATATCGGAGGCTAAATATTCTGACAGAGGAGCGGTCAGAACAAAATCTCATGACAGAGATGCGACACCTCTTAGATCGCTTTTCAGGATCTTTTCCTCTCAATATATAAATATCAACGTACGTGAGACTCCTTGGGAATCATAACCGGTTCGTCAGACGCTCAGGAAAGTCGTGCCCAGGAACTGTTGACATGAAGAGGCAGTGGCGAGATAGTCTTCCGATGGGAAAGATGCAGAACAAAACCACAAGAAAACATCAACATGAGGTCATTGTGTTATCCGAACGTGATCGTGCTGTGTTTGTCACTGCGCTTGTGAATCCGTCTGCTCCCAATAAGCGTCTTGTTAAAGCGTCCCAAGCGTACATGGAGATCTTGAAGAACAAGAAGAGATAAACGACGGGGAGTCAAGGACTGCACGTTTCGTGAGCTTGTACCCATTTCTTTGGCTTACTCGGAACTCATAACCTTAAAATAGCTGAAATCATTGCGGTTGTTAACGGCTGGTTTTACTGAGGCAAAGACCGCTAACACTACGCCATACCTGGCGTAGTGTTTCGCCGCCCCAAAGTTGGCATCTTGCTAAGTAAATGGGGGGTACTAGATTACGACGACACAGAAATGGGGTTTCGCATTCTTAATGCGGTCTAGCTTCTGTGTAATGCCGCTATCTCATCGTGGTATGGTCGGACGTGGCCAAGAAGACAAATGGCAAAGTTAAAGGACTTCGTTCCGCTCACCGTAAATACGGCGAGCTCCCCACTACTGACGAGCTGAGTGCAGAGGCTCTGTCTTACCTGTTGAAGCAGCTACAAGCTGCACAGCGACGAATGACGCGTAGCTTGGAGGCCGCAATCGCTTTTTGTGACGCGTCCAACGCAAGAATGGAGCAACTAGAGCGATGGATGCCTGGAGGTCATGATGACAGTTTTTCTGACTCTGGTGGAATAGGATTGGATCGGCAGATCAAGAAACAAACTGGTATCCGAAAATTGAAGGGCAAGATTCGCATTGATACCGATCATGAGACGCGCTCGTCTGGATTGGGAGGACAAGAACTTTCCCTCCTCAAAGACGTCCGCCGGGGTCGGTCTAACGCCGCCAAGGACCGTACTGCCAAGCTGGCACGATTGAAGAAAGCCGATAGGCAGCTTTGAATCGGCCAAACCGAGCACTCGGAGGGCGCACGCCACTAAGTCTCTTGACTGACCAGGCTGGTGCGGATCGGGTCAAGATGATCCTCGGTCGGATCGAACATAGTGTGTACAGCTAGTAAGTCCTGCGCGAGTCGCTTCAGCATCCCGCCGTAACGCCGGTGGTTCATGCATCAGCATGTCGCCGCTCCACGCCCGCGGGTGCGAGGCAGGTTAGCCGGGCGAGCCTGAGCAATGAACGGGGGTGATTGACGTCTCCCCCGAAAACGACGGCAGCTTAAAACGAGAGTAGAATGGCGGCTTCGGCGGTCCTCGACGACAGGAGTAGATCGTCTATCCCATCAGTCAAGCCGTCCAGATCTGCCGGTAGAACGAAAGCAGCCGCCTTCCCTCCTTACTGGCCTCCGCTTTCTCGTGGTACCGAACCCATCGAAATTGCCACCCACCCAATAATTGAATCAGCTCTAAAGAAGGGGCCGATGTTGACAGGAAACGTCCTAAAACCCTAGAAACTCAGATTCTGAGATCTGGATTAGCTGAATAGGACAATGTAGGCTGCACAAAAACATAGGTGAGTTTTGCGAATAGAGCCGCTTAAGCCCGAATATCTCACGACAATGCCAGCAACTGGGAAATGTTGGCCCTATCTTTCGGCGTCAAATAGCTCGATTAAGGGTAAATAAAGGACACTATGCCGCTGCTTCATTGGCTCACCCGTGACAAGGACATCCACACCGCCACGCAGGCCCCCTACCGCCTGCTTGAAGAAGTGGCAAAGCATTCGCATGGCGATCGTGGCACCCAGAACATGTTGATTCAGGGCAACAACCTAGACGCTCTAAAAGCATTGCTCCCTTACTATGCGGGCAAAGTAAAGTGCATCTATATTGATCCGCCTTACAACACACGTAGCGCATTTGAACACTACGACGACAACCTAGAGCACGCGCAATGGCTCGCGATGATGTATCCACGCCTTGAACTGCTACAAATGCTTTTGTCAAAGGACGGGAGTATCTGGGTCTCCATAGACGACAACGAAGGTCACTATCTCAAAGTCATCATGGATGAGATCTTTGGGCGGAAAAATTTTATTGCAAACATAGTCTGGCAAAAACGCACCTCGCGGGAGAACAGAGCGGCTATCGGCTCCGCGCATGACCATATTCTCCTGTATGCCAAGCACGGCGCCGTTGAGTGGAAGAGTAGCAGGAATCTATTACCAGCCAATGAGAAGGGATACTCGAATCCAGATAATGACCCCCGAGGTCCATGGCGCTCAATCCCTTTTAGTGCTCAGGGCTTTCGAAAGAACCAGATGTATAAGATCAAAACTCCCTCTGGAGCGGAAGTCGATCCTCCCAAGGGACGATGCTGGGCCGCAACCGAACCTGAGTACCTCAAGATTGTTGCCGATAACCGAGCTTACTTTCCCAATAACGGATCGGGACGACCGCGCATCAAACAGTTCAAAGGCGAGGAGAAGGGTTTGGTTCCGATGACTTGGTGGGATGCGAAACTGGCCGGAGATAACGAAGAGGCAAAAAAAGAAATCTTGGATCTTTTTCTTGAAGAAGAACCATTTGGAACACCCAAACCCGAAAGGCTGCTTCAGCAAATCATACAGATTGCCAGCAATCCAGGCGACCTTGTTTTAGACAGCTTTCTAGGCTCCGGCACAACAGCAGCTGTTGCCCACAAAATGAACCGTCGCTATATCGGCATTGAAATGGGTGATCACGCCATGACGCATTGCGTACCCCGGCTCCAAGCGGTTATTGATGGCAAGCAGGGCGGCATATCAGAGGCCGTAGGCTGGCAGGGGGGCGGCGGCTTTCGCTTTTATCGCCTAGGGGTTCCTGTCTTCGATGAAACAGGCCATATTTCCCAAGGCATCCGCTTTGCGCCGCTGGCCGCGCATCTGTGGTTTTTGGAGACTGGTATCCCGTTTTCAGGCCGCGCCAATTCACCCTTCCTGGGCAGTCACGAAGGAATCGGCTACTACCTGCTTTACAACGGAATCCTGGGTGATACACGTCCTACTGGTGGCAACATCCTGACAGGGAAAATTCTCGCCAGCCTCCCACCGCATGACGGGAAAAAGATCATTTTTGGTGAAGGTTGTAGTTTAGGGGCAAATCGTTTGCAGGCGAAACATATTACCTTTCGACAAATTCCGTATGAGATCAAGGCACGCTAGGAAACAAGAATATGGAACTCAAACACTTTCAGCTTGCTGCGCTCAAGGCACTCACTACATTTTTTGAGCGGGCCCGTATCACCGGCGATCCAGAACAAGCTTTTTTGCAGATCTGGCGCGAGCAAGAGCCGAATAAGACTCCTCCATCTTATCGCACTATTGCTGGACTCTCCGGCGTCCCGAATGTCTGTCTGCGCCTGCCGACAGGCGCCGGCAAAACGCTCCTCGCAGCACATGTCGTCGCCAAGGCCGGCCGGCACTTCCTGGAGCGAGATTACCCTGTGGTGTTGTGGATGGTGCCGACAAACACGATTCGCGTGCAGACCGCCGAAGCGCTCAAGAAGCCGTCCCATCCCTACCGTGCCGCACTCGACGAAGCCTACGACGGCCGTGTTTCCGTCTTTGATATGGCCGAAATTGCCCAAATCAGGCCGCAAGACCTGACCGAGCGCGTCACTATCATCGTCACAACTATTCAGAGTTTGCGCGTCAGCAATCCAGACGGTCGGCGGGCGTATGCTCACTCAGAGAACTTTGAGCCGCACTTTGCCCATATTCCTGCCAACGCCCCAGGATTGGATCGGGCCGAGGATGGTAGCCTCAAGTTCTCCTTCGTCAATCTGATGGCTTTTCATCGTCCATTAGTCATCATCGATGAGGCGCACAAAGCCGGCACGAACCTGTCCTTTGAGATGCTCGCCGCCTTGAAGCCGTCCTGCATCGTGGAATTCACCGCAACTCCGAACACCGATCCGCACAACGGCAGCAATGTCCTCTTTCGGGCGTCCGCCGCTGAGGTCAAAGCCGCGGACATGATTAAGCTACCCATTATCCTGACCGAACACCCGGATTGGCGGGCCGCAGTCCACGATGCAATTGAAACACGGGCACGCCTTGCCGAGACCGCCAAGAGCGACACACGCTATATCCGCCCCATCGCGCTCTTTCAGGCACAGGACAAAGGGCAGGAAGTGACCGTTGAGGTCTTGAAAACATATCTTCTCGAGAACGAAAACATCGCGGTAGGGAAGATCGCTATCGCGACCGGCGAACAGCGCGAATTGGACAGTATCAACCTATTCGATCCCACATGCCATGTGGAATTCATCATCACAGTTGAGGCACTCAAGGAAGGCTGGGATTGCTCGTTCGCCTACGTGCTGTGCTCCGTGGCGAACATCGGCAGCGCCACCGACATTGAGCAATTACTAGGCCGCGTGCTGAGGATGCCCTACGCCGAGGCCAGCACCCAAGTTGCCTTAAACCGCGCCTATACCCACGTTTCAAGTCCGCGTTTCGGTGAAGGTGCGATGGCGCTCACCGATACATTGGTTAAAAAAATGGGGTTTGAACCGGATGAGGCTGCCACCATGGTGGAACCGCGGCAAGCTACCATTCCAGGCCTCAACACGAATACCGATTTGTTTGACCGTGAGCCTATGCTGCTCGAAACGCTAGACTGCGCCCCGGACTTGAACGGGCTTGCACCGGAGATCGCTGAACGCGTCCAGGTGGAAACACGCCCGGACGGAAGTGTGACCGTCACAATACGCGGAGAGATTCCAAACGAGCTGGAACAACGTCTGGTTGCCACGATGCCCCCGGAACGCCGCGAAAACATTCATGCCGCGGTACACCGTCACCGCATCATGCATCGCAACAGCACCACCCCTGCCGAGCGCGGCGAGAAGTTCCCCGTACCCTCCTTATTCATAGACGTGCAGGGCGAGCTGCAGCTTGCCGAAAAGGAACTGATCCTTGATCTGTGCGGCTGGACACTGAACACCTACGCAGCAGAACTCACTTCGGCTGAATTCGCCATCCAGGACACTGCCGAGCGATGGGAAGTGGATTTACGGGGCGAGAAAGTCATCTACCAGCACCTGGAACAAAACGCCCAGCTTGAAATCGGCCTCCTCAAGCTTGACTGGACCGATTTACAGCTCTCGCGCTGGCTGGATCGTGAGTGTCGACAAGCCGATGTGACCCAGCCCGTGCTGTTAGAATTCTGCCGCAAAGTAGTCGCGTACCTGACCTCAACACGCGGCCTAGCACTGAAGGACCTGCTGCGTTTCAAATACCAGCTAGCCAAAGCCGTGCAGCAAAAGATTGCCGTCTATCGACAACAGGCCTATGCACAAGGCTATCAAACGTTCCTACTCAGTCCACAAGCGCATGTGGCAACCAGTTTCACAGACGGCTTCGCCTTCGATAATCGCCCTTACCCTGCGACAGACCTCTATCGAGGCGCCTATCAGTTCAAGAAGCACTTTTTCGGCAGCATCGGAGAACTGGAAGGGAAGGGCGAAGAGTTCGAATGCGCTAAACTGCTCGATACACTGCCGCAGGTAAAATACTGGATTCGCAACCTGCCCAATCGCCCGCAAACGTCCTTTTGGCTTCCGACCTCGACCGATCGCTTCTACCCGGACTTTGTTGCGATCCTGCAAGACGGCCGCGTATTCGTCATCGAATATAAAGGCGCACACCTGATCGATGGCGATGATACCAAGGAGAAGACCAATGTTGGCCAGCTCTGGGCGGCCAAGAGCACCGGCAAAGGCCTCTTCCTTATGGCACAATTGAAGGACAAACAAGGCCGCAGCCTGAAAGACCAGATTGTCAGCGCGATCGAGTAGGCTAGAGACCTCGCCAGAGCGCCAATAATTTAGCTTTCATGGCACTGCACCTTCTCTCGTTTCCGTTCTTTTACTTTCACAGAGACTTCGACGCGCGAGCCAAGCTTATTGAGGATCATCATCAATCTGTCAGAGGTGAACCGTTCGAGATCAGCTGTTCGTATTCGGGAAAAGTCAGCAGCCGGAACCCCTGTCAGGCCTTGCGCCTTCCGGACAGTGAGATCTTTCTTATCAAGCGTCTTAATGATTTCAGCGGCCAGAATAGCCTTAAACTGCCGAACATCTGCATCAGGAATTTTCAAATCCTGATAGACGTTTCCGCTCCCACGGATAATATCTTCTTTCATTTGTATGACGTTATCTCTTCTTCGTTCTGTCTGGCCATGAAAGCATACCATCTAATTCTCGACAGTACGGGTCGCTGTCTTCAGTTTCCTCGTTTGCTGCGACTCCTCCCGCAGGCAGAGAGTCTTCCTCGAACCAGAGTAACGATAACATTCGATCCCAATCAGGCAAATACCTCGACTCCTCATAGAGAGTTCCCCCTCGAGTCCAGTCTTCAAACCATTCTGTGGGGTCAACCTCGCAGGGACCCTCTTGAACAAGTTTTGCTCCTTGCGCTGCCAGGGATGAAGGCGGCACACGATATCCAATCTGAACCCATGCTCCCATTTCTCTCAGGGAAGGGGAGCGGCTCGCGTAACGCACGATCCCATGCTCAGATAAGACAAATGTGCAGGCCATGTCGTTCAGCGCCGCAAAACGTGATCCAGTCGCTGTCAATGAGGCCTTAAATTTCTTTGCCAATGCGATTACAGAATAAAAGCCCAGATCTGCTGCATTTACTAGCGGCTTAAAATGATCAGAAGGCAATAGAATTTCAGAGGCAAAGACATCACAGAGCACTTCGTTTTTAGGCCGCTTGGTATAACGTTGCGAATCACTCTTGCCAGTGTGTTCACTCGAAAGATCCAGATAAAGATGTCCAAGTTCATGGCAGATAGTAAAGCGCTGCCGCTCTTCAAGGTGGTTCTTATTTACAATGATGTGCCACTTGCCTTTGATGGGTAGGGAGTGACCGGATTCGTTTTCAGGAAGTTCCGTCTCATATCGAAGCCCTGCGTCGATGTCCTTGACATAGAGTTCCATTGAAACTGGGCATGTAAGATCTGGAAAGCTTCGCACAAAAGTACGAGCTTTCAAAATAACGGTAGACTCATCCACCTTCCATTTTCTCCCGTATCTGACGGATCTGTTTGAGCACTCTACGCCACGCCTCCCGTCCGTCTGGGCGCCCTCGCGAACGCATCTGTGCCGCAGATTCGAAATCGTCGAGAGAAAGGTCCTCATCCTCCAAGACCTCGTCTAATAGATCCTTCTCGACGGTCTGTCCCACTAGGAATCTCAAGATCCTGGCTTTCCGCTCACCTGGGCGCAGGGCTCGAATTAGTCCGGTCACAATCTCGATTGATGGATCGACCTTTGCTCCAGTCTCTAGCCTGTGCACATAGGCATGATCGACATCTGCGAGCTGTCCTAACTGGCGCAGCGATAGGCCTTTTTCTGTTCGAAGACGCTCGAGAAACCCACCAAAGCCGATAGACATACCTCTCCCTTGACAAGCAAATGCAAACTTCGTAGTATGTTGTCTATGCAGACAACATACGAACTGGCTATACGTGCGTGGAATTACAGGGCTTCATAGGTGATTCACGGCACAGTAGCCCTGTTGAGCAACGGCTGAGATTACACCGCTGCAGGCGCCAATGCAAGTCGCACAGAGTCGAATGGGGCAGGAAACGATTAAGAACAATTGAGATGGCTGGCTAATATCGGATCGTTCACGACATGGCGTGAGAAACACAACGGAAGCAATACACCATAGGCCCATGAATTGGCCAACGAGGTTTGTTTGATGGAGAGTGATCACTCGAACCCAATCAAGGAAGGAGTCCATCCCATGAAGAATAATGACCGCTTCGTTGTCAACCATGAAGACGGATGGGCTGTAAGGAAGGCTGGAGCTGATCGTGCCAGCAGCGTCCATCGCACACAAGAGGAGGCTGAACGAGCTGCTAAGCTAACTGTTGCGAACCTCGGTGGGGGAGAAGTGCGGATTCAGGGACGTGACGGGCAGTGGCGAGATTCCGACACTGTATCGCCTGGCAACGACCCCATGCCGCCACGTGACCGCAAACACTAGAGATGATGATGATCGGTCACAAGAACAAGCCGATTGGATATAGCGAAGAGCGATGGCATTTTAATTTATCGAGGGAGAACAAACTATGGCAGGGAAAAAGACGGTTACAATTATTGTAGAAGGCACTCCGCACGAGTGGCCAAAGGATGAGATCACCTATACGGAAGTGGTCACGCTGGAAGTGCCAGACTACTCTCAGCACCCCGAAATCACATACTCCGTCAAGTACAAGAACGGCCATGGTAATAAATCTGAAGGAGTGCTCTCACCAGGTGCCTCTGTAAAAGTCAAGGAAGGCATGGTCTTCAATGTTTCAGAAACTGGTCAGTCATAACGACGACATCCGGCGCTTGGTCGAAAAGGGCTATGCAGCTACCTTCGACTGCAATTACCTCGTTATACGCGATATTCCATATCTGGGCAGTGATCGGAGTCTGCACATTGGCGCAATCGTTACGAAGCTCGAATTCATAGACCAGGAGCGAGTTACGCAAACAGATCATCAAATATTTTTCGCCGGGTCTGTTCCTCACGGGCTGGACGGAATGCCGATCCCAAATCTCGGTGGCGGACCTACTCAGCTTCCATTGAGTGAGACCAGCAAGGATGTAGTCGTACAGCGCTCGTTTTCAAACAAACCTAGAGCGACCGGAAAATTTCAGGATTTTTTTGAAAAGATTGAGAGTTACGTCGGCATAATATCCGGGCCAGCCATTGAATTACATGGCATCACCCCCTATACATTTCGCGTTGTAAAAGAGGTCGCATCCGACTCCGTATTCAAATTTCATGACACACTGACGAGCAGAGCAGAGATCACTGACCTATCGGCGAAGTTCAAGGATGATGTGATTGCTGTAATAGGCATCGGCGGGACAGGCGCATATATTTTAGATTTCATTGTGAAGACGCCGGTCAGAGAGGTTCGGGCGTTCGACCTGGATTTATTCCATATACACAACGCCTTTCGTTCGCCAGGCAGACTTGAGTCGACTGAACTCGGCAAACCGAAGACGGAGGTTTATCTTTCACGGTACGAAAACTTTCGGACGGGACTATCCGTCTCTCACAAGTTCATTGACGCCTCCTGCTCTGACGAGCTGAACGGTGTGACTTTCGCATTCGTGTGTGTCGACAAAGGTTCATCTCGAGCTCACATTTTTGACTTGCTCATTTCAAAGGGCATCCCCTTTATTGATGTAGGACTGGACCTGAATCGTAAGAAAGGCCCACTCAACGGCATGTTGCGCACAACTTATTACTCTGCCGAGCATGGCCAGAAGGTACGGGACAAGGGATTAGCTGAGCTTTCAGATCGCCCGCAGAACATGTACCGGACCAACATTCAGATCGGCGAGCTCAACGCGCTCAACGCGTGCTTGGCCGTTATCAGGTTCAAACAGCTGCGCGGGTTCTACTTCGAAGAGATTCCCTACTACCATCTTCTCTTCGGAGTCGGCGATCTTCATATAGCCGGAGGTTGGGAGTTCAATGAAAATTAGGCTGCAACGTGTCCATTACATGCCGAAGGAATTGAGGCCGGGTGTGCTCTATGTTTCAGAAGAATTCGGTGCTGCAGCGCATCTCTGCGCATGTGGATGCGGGTCCAAGATACGGACTCCGCTGGGTCAAACTGAGTGGACTATTGAGGAGACAGATAGTGGGCCGACTCTTCATCCTTCGGTTGGGAATTGGCAACAAGCTTGCCAATCGCATTACTGGATATATCGTGGCGACGTTATGTGGTCTACCAAGTGGACGCCTGAGCAAATCGCTGCTGGCCGTCTTGGTGAGGAAACGCGCCGGCGCGCCTACTATCATAACCTTGATCGCCAACGGGGCGGGCCCCTGCAAAGATTCTTGCGCTGGGTAAAGAGCATGTTTGAACGATAGTCAGTGTTCTATCGGACAGGTCTAAGCCCTCGCGTACTCATCGACCAAGTCCTTATGAAAGAGAATGTTTTCTAAGGACTTGACCTCCAATAGCCGGTGGCTACCTGTCGTAAATGTGCGAGAGAAGGGCCGGTCATGGAACAATTAACCATAGGTGAAGCATCGTAATTGATTGGGGAGCAGCCACCAAATCTTGTGTCGGTGGGAGTCGGGACTATCAAGAGGCCTCTTCGGGAAAGGTGTCACCGGAAGAGGCCTCTTTTTTGCCTTTTCTAGGCTGGTGGCTGAGGAAATGAAATTGGCGAGAATACAACCGAAACTGTCGGGCAGGAACGTGGGTCACACCCTGCATCGGGTCACTCGGAATATTAGCCCAACGGTAGATCGGGAACTGTGGGCGCGAGCAGCAGGTCGGTGTCAATTCAACGGATGTAATCGTATTGTCTATAAGTCTCCCATCACCCAAGAGTCGGTCAATATTTCAGAAAAGGCGCACATTTACTCATTCTCTTCTCATGGCCCGCGCGGCCATGGTCCATTGAAGCGAGCCTTGCATCTGCTCAATGAGGTGGGGAATCTGCTCCTCGTCTGCCACGATTGTCATAAGAAAATCGACAAGAGGAAGGACGGGGGCCGATATCCCGCTGATCTTCTTCGGCAATGGAAACTTGAGCATGAAAGGCGGGTCGCGCTTGTCACCGGCATTGCACCCCATAAGAAATCGACCATCGTACTCTACGGAGCAAACATCGGAAATGAACGATCGCCTCTTCAAGCAGTCCACGCTCAATGGGCGACGTTCCCCCATAGGTACCCATCGAACGAACACTCCATCTGCCTCAGTATGAAATGGGAAGTGCAAGACGACAAACAACACTACTGGACGACGGAAGAGGAAAATCTCCGTATAGGATTTGAACGTCTGATCGCTCCGCGTATTGTAGCTGGTGAACATTTCTCAATATTTGGTTTGGCACCCATCCCTCTGTTGATCCGTCTTGGGACCCTCTTTACCGATAAAATTCCAGCAGAGGTGTATCAATTGCGGCGGGAGCCGGAACAGACCTGGCAGTGGAGCAGAAGCAGGCATAAGACTGACTATCAGATTAAAGCTCCGCGGACCTTCCGGCACCCGCCCGTCCTCATCATCGCGTTGAGCGCACCAATAACCCACGATCGGGTAATCTCAGTGCTTGGCAGGGACGTGAGTATCTGGCAGCTCACCATTAGACATCCACATAATGATTTCCTGAAAACCAGGCGCCAACTCTCCCAATTTCGTGAAGCGGTCCGCCGTCTCATGGTGCGCATTGCAGAGAAGCACGGGCAACAGACACCTTTAGCGATCTTTCCCGCGATGCCCGTTGCTGCAGCAGTAGAGCTGGGAAGGGTGAGAATGCCGAAGGCCGACATGCCATGGGTGGTATACGACCATAACAAAAATGCGAGAGCATTCGTGAAGGCTCTCGAAATTCCAGGAGGGCCACATGATTGATGAGATTCGCACTGATGTGTTGACCGAACTAATAGAGTCGCTGGATATCCCAGACACGGCTTATCAGGAAGCATCCCGTCGCTATCAAGATCTCGCCTTATGGCTACAGGACGAATCAAAAGCCAAGAGTGCTCGATTCCGACCGAGTATTGGCCCGCAAGGATCTTTCCGACTGGGCACCGTGACAAAGCCATGGAAACGCGAGGACTATGATTTGGATGTCACGTGTCGGCTACAAAATGACATCACCACCCGGTCCTATACGCAAGAACAACTAAAAGTGCTGGTTGGAGAAGATCTGAACGCCTATCGAAATGAGAGGCAAATTCACGAGAAGTTAGAAGAAAAACATCGATGTTGGCGTTTGAACTACCAAGACCGCCTGCAGTTTCATATGGATACAGTGCCGTGCATTCCTCACACGGAGAATGTCCGAGCTGCGATCCAACAACGGATCATTCAAGCAGGAACGTCACCGTTGCTAGCTCAGGACATGGCCCAGCTCGCTGCGGCAATTACGGATAACCGACATCCCCGCTACCGCCAGATTGCGGATGATTGGAATATCAGCAATCCTGAGGGCTATGCACGGTGGTTTGAATCACGCATGCGGTTAGGAGATGCCTGGCTTGCCGCTCGAGTGCTGCAGGCACAGGTGACGCACATTGAGGATCTGCCTGTGTTCCAATGGAAGACGCCTCTCCAAAGGGCCGTACAAATCCTCAAACGCCATCGTGATGTAATGTATGAACAAGACCCGGAGCGCAAACCGGCGTCGATCATTATTACAACATTGGCGGCCAATGCCTATCGAGGAGAAGTGGATCTCTCAAGCGCGCTGGAGCAAATTGTCAACAATATGGGTGTGAGTCCTGACATTCCACGAGTGCCTAATCCGGTCAATCCACAGGAGGATTTCACGGATAAATGGAGGACACCGGAAGGTCGACGACTCCGTCTGGAAGAGAATTTCCTCATCTGGGCGGATCAGGCTAAAAAGGACCTCAGCACGATGTTATCTCCCCATAACCAGGGGCTCCTTCTTGATGTTGTCCAAAAACGTTTTGGCATCAAGGTCAGCGATGAGCTCGCCAGGAAAATGGTTGGACGTCACAGCCCCACATCTGCCGCTATCCATGTTATTCGGGATTCGCCTCCTAAGCCCTGGTGTCGATGAGCATGTATGCGGCAATGGGACTGACGCAATTCCTCTCAAACTACCCGGGCATGGACGTATATCCCGTTCGCGGTTCAGATCTGCGATTAGAAGGCGTCTTTAGGTTTTCTGCTGAATGGAAGGACTATGGTCTTCTTACCGATGCCTTTACCCTCCAAATCAACATCCCGGAGCTGTTTCCAAAGGCACTTCCTACCGTGCGTGAATTGGACGGCCGTATCCCACGCACACAGGAATACCATATAAATCAAGATGATCATTCCCTCTGTCTTGGCTCTCCACTCAGACTATTGAAGGCTATCTCTGTTGAGCCAACCCTGAGTGGATTTAGCAAGCGGTGCCTGACTCCTTACCTGTATGCCGTTTCTCGAAAAATGTTGCAGGGAGGTGAGCTATTGTTCGGCGAACTTGCACACGGCCGACCAGGAGAACTTGCGGATTACCTTAACATGTTTGGTCTTGGGACCAACATCCAGGTCATGCGTGCTATTCGATATTTGGGAATGAAGAAGAGACTGGCGAATAAACTGTCCTGTCCTTGCGACTGCGGACGCCGGCTGGGCGTATGTACCTTCAACCGTCGGCTTCGAAGCTTCCGATTGCTTGCTCAACGGAATTGGTACAGGAAGGCTCATTCGAACTTCTTAGAGAGCAATCTCGATAAAAGGTGTGCGAGAAGCTTCAGCTACGTAGAACAAATTGTGAGGGAGGGACGACTTAATCTTGACGAGCAAGAATACGCACTTATAAAGGGAAAGACCGCGCCAATGGGACTACGAATGAAAGACTATCGTTCATGAGACGATGTCCAAACAACCAAACTAAGGACAAGATGGGCAGTGATTCGCACTGTGTCTTCGACGACATCCCTAACCGACTCGTTTTTTCCACCAAACCAGACTGAGGCTGGGACCTTTCTAAGGCCTGTTGGCTCTTCATCTCGCTTAAGAAGAGCAGAGGCTCCAGATTCAACAGGAAGGCTACGTCTCGGCCAACATTGCGCTTCCTTAGCACTGGGACTTAGCTCAAACCACTGTCGGCCGTGCTCGCTTGAACAAATGAGGGCGGCTTCACTATTTGTCAACTGAACCGCTCGCATAGCGGTTGCCGTGATGCTGGTTTCGAACTGTTCCGCTAGCCACCGCACCGTCTCAAACGTCATGGCCCTATTCTGTAACAGCGGTTGAAATAGATACTGGGGGAGAAGCAATTCAGATGCATAGCGATTCGCCACTCCTTCTCTATCATGTCCATCCCATTTGCAAATTAGCTGTTCATTATCACAGACTAGCGCAACTTTGCCGCGATGCTTCAACCAATGTCCCAGCTCATGTGCGGCCGAAAATCTTTTTCTCGATACGGTCGCTCTCTGGTTGACCGTGATAATTGCACGATCGCCGTAGCCGATTATCCGCCCCTCACATCCTACAAGTGGTTCGTATGTCACGGTGGCGCCGCAATATTGAGCAATGGCTTCAATATCGATCTCCTGGGGAGCGGTGACTCGCAATGCTTTGAGAAGTGCCTGGGGATCGTCAGCAATCATGGTTGGCCGTGCTGGAAAGAAAACCATTTTGAGTCAGTAGCCATAGCATCATACAGAGGAAATTCCGTGAGTTATCGACTTAGGAAAACACGTCAGATCGGCATGGATACAGGGACTAAATAGCATGGTACTGCAAGACCCGTCGCGACGGCAAGCCGAAGACAATTTTCATGAGTTGGCCAGACACAAAGGCTGAGAAGCTTAACGCAATCGCGAATTCCTAGGCTCCAGAGTCGCGATTCTTTTTGAGACGGCTGGCGTTTGAGCGTAGCTTAAACTTAGATCGAAGATTCTTGAACGCGGCGAGCACTTGCTCTCTGTTCAATATGGCAGGTTCCTCATACTGTTTGAGAGATTTAACGCGCCATTTAGTATTGTGCTTTGACATGGCTCACAATCATTTGAGTTGTCGCAAATGTTTCGCCGGACGTTGCGTGCCGACGAAGCAGAATCACCATCTAGCTAATCAGCAGAGTATTAGCGCCCCCTCAGCTTTTCTTAAATTTTAGGAGGCCTAGGATATGAAGTTGCTGCAAAAGACTATCGACGTCTGAGGATGCCAAGTCGCTCAATTTTCGATACTGACCGGTTAGCACCGCAGGTTTCAAATAGTGATGGTGTGCGAGACAAGCTTTGAGAAGAACCAGCTTATCTTTCAGAGAAGTCGGCAGAGTAATGCGGACACGTTTCAGCGAAGCGACCTCTTTTTTATAGGCTTGACGGGATTGCTCCAGTGCCCGCTCATTATGCGCTCCAAGCGCTTCTGCGACTACCCTTTGTGCTTCCAGTCCAAACTCTTGCGGGTCCAAACCGCTTTCTCGGATGTCTTCTTCCAACTCCTCCTTGGACATACTCATTATGGCCTCAGCTTGCATATCCAGGAGACGTGCATATTGCACGTCAACGCTATTTGCTTTTGTTTTCATTCAGCTCCTCTTACAAACGTTTCTTGATCTTGTGAACAGCCCGTGTCACTTGCATATTGTATACTGAGTATTGCCGTTTAGTCAGATTGAGCTTTTTACAAATCTCTGGTCCGGTCAAACCATCCATCTGCAGCTGAAACACCCTATGTCCCATGGACTCTTGGCCTAGA
>ERZ1292633.228-Hain-H41-02um-R1-228-length-74267-cov-10_pt1 | contig 74267 bp, 60 predicted proteins | sample MGYA00564406_ERZ1292633 | MGnify/ENA primary metagenome ERZ1292633 (study PRJEB36523, sample SAMEA6512639) | groundwater metagenome | collected 2019-01-08 | study: AquaDiva: Metagenomics assemblies of 32 groundwater samples
CTCAGTTCGGATTGAAGTCTGCAACTCGACTTCATGAAGCTGGAATCGCTAGTAATCGTTGGTCAGCTACACAACGGTGAATACGTTCTCGGGTCTTGTACACACTGCCCGTCACGTCAGAGGAGTCAGGGTCACCCTAAGTCTAAAGTAATTTGGCCCAAGGTGAAATTGATGACTAGGATGAAGTCGTAACAAGGTAGCCCTAGGGGAATCTGGGGCTGGATCACCTCCTTTCTAGGGAGAAAAAATTGATGTTTGGCAAAATAACGTATGGGCCGTGCCTTTGCGTACGGGAAGGTTATTTTAAAGCGCAAAAATCCGTCAAAGTTTGAGCAGCTCATAAAACTTTGTACGTAACTTTTTATTTTCACAGTAAAAAGGTTGAGCAAGTTAGGGTTTAAGCTTTAAAGCCCAAAACGATGTTCTTTCCGCTTTTTTGACAAATAGATCCCATTTAAAAGAGTTCTTTAATTAGCCCGTTTAATCTATCTTAAGTTTCTGTTTTAATTTCTCTATGAGTGCTGAAGACGCAATGAAAATGTATGATGACTCTCTTGGTGGAGATGTTTTGGATGAGGCTATTCAAACGCAGCTTAGATCTGATCCTAAAGCCCAAGGTGTGGTTGAAACTAAAGAGATGGTAAAAAGAAGACTTGAAGAATCCTCTGCACAAGTTAGAGATTTGTTGCAAACTGTAGATGATCTAAAAAAGGAAAAGCAGGAACTTTCAGAAAAAGTAGGAATAGATGGACTAACGGGTCTTAAGCTGTACCATAATGAAGAAACAAAGATTGCTTTGGATAAAGTATTTGAAATAGCAAAAAGGTCCGCTATTCCCGCAACTGTTGCCATGTTTGATTTAGATGAATTTAAAAAAGTAAACGATACCTATGGGCATGAAGTAGGCGACAAAGTGTTGAGATGTTTTTCAACTGCAATAGCAGAATCGGCAAGGGATGCCGATATTTTTTTATCCCTTGGGAAAAAGGATGAAGCGGAAGGGGCTAAAAATGTGGACCAGGCCCTTGCAGAAGCCGGTCAGGAGAAACATGAGGGTTTTAGATATGGAGGAGAAGAATTTATGGCAATTTATTTAGGTTCTGATCCAAAGCTAATTTCAGAAAAAGTAATACCTAGAATTTTTATCAAGTTTAGAGAAAACCTTAAGGCTGTATTCAAAGACGAACCTGATAAGGTAGCCCTTTTACAAAATACATTTAGTTGCGGATTATCAGGTGTTAGTTTTTCAGAAGATAAGTCGGCAAGAAATTCATATGAAGAGGCTGTTAAAGTGGCAGATAAAAAACTGTATGAAGTTAAAAATGGAGAAGGGCTCCCCTTCAGTAGAAATGGGGTTGCCTATGAAAATCAAGTTGCTGATTCCAATAGTGATGCTCTACCAGTTAAAACGGGCGCCTCTCCTATGCAGGAGCTTGTGGAGGCTCTATCCACTGAAAAGCAGTAGTTAATTTTTGTATCCAAGACCTGACGCACAAAAACTTTTCTTTAGCTTAAATTGGCTAAGGCCGTCATTTGTGGCTACAAAGTTTTTATATCCATGAAGGGAGATTTCCTGTCTTAGCTTCCCTCCTGACATTTCCCTACCCATGGCATCTGAGTAATACACATCCTTTCCCCCTGAATTATACCAATTTACCGGACCTGAATAAGATTCCCTAACGCAGCCTCTTACATAACTTCTATCATTATTTGGAAAGTTTAGACTTTTGTCTGCTTCTTCCGCCCACATATACACAAGTCTTGTATGATTTGCCGGGTCCATTATGGTAATTGGATCAAACACTGCGGTCGAGGCTTGCGCAAGACCAACAACACTTCCATTCACATTTTTTATTCGCACACTATTTGACCAAATCTCATATAGCGAATCCCTCTTGCAAGTTTCATCAAGAACCATAACAGATCTTCCTATATCGTTGGTTGGGTCGGAATCGGACAGCGATTTGTCCCTTTGGCAGATACTGCCAACCTTACCGCTATCCGCCATAGCTTGGACAAACATCTTTCTGCCGTCATTTGTTAAAATCCTAAACTCCATGGAGTGAGCTTGGGTATCATACCTTTTTACTCCGCCCGTTCCCATGTGAAATACTAACCTTGAATCATGAAGATGTACTCTTCCTTCATCATTTGTTTGTCCCTTGTTGGCTACAAAAACTTTAAAACCTTCATGCGCTTCTTCATGACCGTTTGGTTCTGTTGCTGTAGTGTGTTTTTTTCCAATGAACCCAAATTTTACCAAAGATGCAGCAATTGCGTTGTTTTTAACAGTGGTAGGATCATCACCATGTTCATGAGCAAACTTGCACTTTGTTCCTGATGGGTTATTTAAAGCTACAACTGTCTCCTGCGGGTGCCAGGTTCTGTACAGCACCCCATCATCCCCTTGTTCTACATATCTGTCATGAGTAGCTTGTGTGCATGTTCCCAGAATATCTGAGGCGACAGCCCCCCAAATAGTGCCTGTTAGAGGGGGTGGCTGCGGCGGGGTGATACCTCCTGACAAGTTGCTGATAGTAACATTTACAAAGGACTCTGCCAAATTACCTTTTGAATCATAAGCTTTAGCTCTTAGTTTGTGTGGGCCATTTGGTACTTTGGCAGTATCAAAGTCATAAGAGTAAGGAGTTGTAGTATCTGTGGAGTTTAAAACGCTTCCAACATAAAACTCAACTTTTGCAATACCGCTCTCATCCATGGCATTGGCTTTGATGCTGGTCACTCCTGAAAGCGTAGCGCCTTCCAGTGGACTTGTAATAGTCACTTGTGGTGGAGTGGTATCGCTAACAACCGGTGGAGAATCTGCTGCTGTTGTGTAAGTTATCACCAAGTACGGTGCTTTATTACCTGTAGCATAAATGGACTTTCTTCCCCACCTGTAAGCTGGGTTACCTTTAATGATAAGTGCTATTACCCCTTTATTTCCTGTTTGAGTTATAAGATTGTTAACAGGGGTGGTAGCCTCAATAAAATATTTTAAATCCTTTTCCCATTTAACATCTTCCGTAATAGTTACATTTTGATCCGTTACACTCCTTGCAGATGGTGGGTTTGTTTTTGAGTAAGGCTCTGGATTAAGAGTTTTTTCTGCGGATACTATTAATCCAATCTTAATCCATTGGGTAGAGCTTGCCGTTACAAAAAGTTTAGCTGAAGTGATTGTTGACTTCTGAGGTATGCTTTGGCCCTTGAGAAAAAGTGCCAGAAAGGAATTGTTAATATCAGATCCTGTTCCAACCCAAGTGTTTGGGGAAACCAGATCCAGTATGCTGCCATCTTGACTGGCAAGGCTGTCTCTGGTTTGCAATGAATATGTAACAGTGTTAGTAGTTGCGCCTGCAATTTGACTTTGATTGTATGTTTCAACCGAGAGGTTTTTTGAGGCTTTATTTCTGCCTACATATATAGTTACAAAAGTTAAAATAAGACTTAACAGGCCTACTATTATTGGGATAAAAAGGAGAAGAAAGCCTTTTTGTTTGTTTTGGATGTTAGACATAACTTTGTTGGTTGTGTACCTATTATAGTACAGCACAGTGTCTTATTGATCGTCAACTATATTTAGTGTTTGGAATTAAAAAATTAATAAGCAACACCTTTGAAATCTGGGCAATTGCTTTTGGCCCAATCAATGTATTCGGGGTTGCAGTATGTTTTAGAAGCCCTTATTGTTGGCATGCAATCAATCCATCCGTTTAGTGGGCACTGGTACGTTAATTGGTTCTCATTTTCACCAACAATTTCTTCCTTGATACTGGTAATATTTAAGACTGTCTGTTTTATTGGGTTACATGGGGCCATTATGCACTCCACTTCTTTTTCTACCTCAACAAAAACACCCATAACTTTAACTTGCTTTCCAACAAAGCTTGAAAGATCCATAGGAGAATTGTTTATATATATGCTAGTTGCCACTCCTTTGGTTCCAGTTGGGTAAAATGTGAGAAGGTAAACTTTTCCGCTTTTTTGTATTTTGTATATTCCATTCGGGTTCTCCAACCTAATTTCATTATCTTCTTGTATCTTTGGCTTCTCAGTGCCCTCCGGTTTTGAATACAATTTTGGAAGAGTCAGAAATACTCCGGTTAGGATGATACAGAGTAAGACTAGCACTAAAAGGTATTGCTTCTTAACCATTAGTCACATAATAGTCCCAGTTATACTCCCTAATCAAGTATGTGTAGAAGTTACGGACATATTTAACTTAATTGCGTGTTTGGGACTTTTTGGTGGGCGAACATGGACTCGAACCATGGACCTCGTCTTTATCAGAGACGCGCTCTAACCACCTGAGCTATTCGCCCGTGAGAGGCAAACTTTAGAGTTACTTTTCTAATGTTTGCCGCCAAATTTTAGCATAAGGATAGCTGAAGAACTATTGTTACATTCATTTGTCCGTTCTCCTTTTCCCAAGAGGTTAGCATGGTGATCCTATAAGTCAAATAGCAACTGGGTCTTTTTGTGCCCCATCTTTAGCTCTTGACTGCCTGTTTTTAAAGTGTTAATTTACCTGTCACGGGATGGAAAATATTCGCCTAAAGCGTAAGCCTTAGGTCACTTTAAATTATCTTCTTTTATAGAAGCTCTAATTAGTTGATTTTAATAGTTTTGGTAAGATGGGCAGGAGATAAATGGGCCCATAGCTCATCTGGCTAGAGCGTCGCGTTTGCATCGCGAAGGTGAGGAGTTCGAGTCTCCTTGGGTCCACCAGAAAATGTCTGTTTTGGTCTTCTCCTGGCTTCGCGCGTGAGCGCGCTGCAGATAGTCGAATCCCAAAACAGCTATTTTCTAATGACTTCGCACCTTGAAAACTGAATATGATTCAATTCAAAACAAATTAAAATTGTTTTTCTAAAACAATTTTCAAGGTAATCAATCTTACCAAAACTCGCAAGAGTTAGGTGAGATATTCGTAATCTTAAAAAGATACTAAAGCATATGGTGGATGCCTATGGGTCTTTGTGCTGAAGAAGGACGTGCATGGCTGCGTTAAGCTTCGGGGAGCTGCCAAGAAGCGTTATACCCGGGGATTTCCGAATGGGGCAACCTGTTCTGTGGCAACACAAGAACATCCTAAACCAAAATATCATCAAGTAATTGGTGGTTATAGGTTTTGTGAGAGGTACACTGCGAACTGAAACATCTTAGTAGCAGTTGGAAAAGAAACAATATTTGCATGCCCAGAGTAGTGGCGAGCGAAATGGGTGAAGCCCAAACCCGAATCTAGAAAAATTACCACCTTATTTTAAGGCAGTAATTTTCTGGAATAAGGGGGTTGTAGGACAAATCATGGTTTCTTCAAAAAAGAAACAAACAGTTACAAAATTTTCTCTAGGAGAACCAGTCTGGAAAGTCTGGCCAAAGAGCGTTATAGCCGCGTACCTGAAAGAGAAAAACCTGTTTTTGGGTTTGTTCCTGAGTATCACGGGACACGTGAAATCCTGTGAGAATCTGGGAGGACCATCTCCTAAGGCTAAATACACAAAGACACCGATAGCGAACAAGTACCGTGAGGGAAAGGTGAAAAGAACCCCTGTTAGGGGAGTGAAATAGAAACTGAAACCGTATGCTTACAAGCGGCCAGAGCTTTGCAGCAATGCATAGTGATGGCGTGCCTATTGAAGAATGAACCAGCGAGTTAATTGTGCATGCAGCTTAAGGTAATTAAGTTACCGAGGCAAAGCGAAAGCGAGTCTTAATAGGGCGTATTGTATGTACAATTAGGCCCGAAGCCAGGTGAGCCTACCATGAGCAGGTTGAAGCACAAGTAAAATTGTGTGGAGGACCGAACCGGTGACTGCGGCAAAAGTCTCGGATGACTTGTGGTAAGAGGTGAAACGTCAAACGAACCTGGCGATAGCTGGCTCTCCCCGAAATATATTTAGGTATAGCCTCAAGGTTAAAGGATCTGTGGGGTAGAGTTACTGAAAGGAACGCCGGCGGGCGACCGTACGGCCTCCTACCAAACTCCGAATACGCAGATTTCATACTTGAGAGTCAGAATGTGGGAGCTAAGTTCCATGTTCAAAAGGGAAACAGCCCAGACCGTCGGATAAGGTCCCTAAATTCATGCTTAGTGGAAAAGGAAGTGGAATTGTTTAGACAACTAGGAGGTTGGCTTAGAAGCAGCCATCCTTTAAAGAAAGCGTAACAGCTCACTAGTGAAACGGTTCTGCGCCGACAATTTAGCGGGGCTGAAGCATGATACCGAATCCACGGAATATATACTGAATTTATTCAGCATACATTGGTAGGGGAGCTTTGATGCGACTGAGAAGGTTAACCGTAAGGTTGGCTGGAGTTTCATCAAGTGAGAATGCTGGTTTGAGTAGCGAAAGAGTAGTGAAAACCTACTCCACCGGAAATCTAAGGTTTCCTCCACAACGGCAGTCGATGGAGGGTTAGCCGGTCCTAAGGTGAGGCCGAAGGGCGTAGCTGATGGATAGCAGGTCAATATTCCTGCGCTACTGTGTGTACGTTACTACTAATGGAGTGACGAAGTTTGAGTATCCGGGCCAGATAGGGATTTTGGTCCAAAAGGCCAGTCAGGACTTGTAGGCAAATCCGCAAGTCTGTTTGCAGGCGAGCCTATGGAGAAGGCCGTAAATTCGGTCGAATCCGGTAGTCTTAAGCTTCCAAGAAAACCTTCTAAGGAGTACATATAGTATCCGTACCGCAATCCGACACAGGTAGATTGGTAGAGAATACTAAGGTGAACGGGATAACCATGTCCGAGGAACTCGGCAAATTACCATCGTAACTTAGGGAAAAGATGGCCCATGCTGTACAAAGCATGGGGGCACAGAATTGGCTCAAGCGGCTGTTTAACAAAAACACAGGTCTTTGCTCAACTCGTAAGAGGATGTATAAGGACCGACACTTGCCCAGTGCTCGTAAGTTAAAATTGGAGGTAAGATCATATCAAGCTTCTAATATAAGCTCGAGTGAACGGCAGCAGTAACTATAACTGTTCTATGGTAGCGTAATCCCTTGTCGGGTAAGTTCCGACCCGCACGAAAAGTGTAACGACTTGAGCACTCTCTTAGACATGGACCCGGCGAAATAGAAGTATCCGTGAAGATGCGGATTACCCGTTGTAGGACAAAAAGACCCCGTGGAGCTTTACTGTAGCTTGGCATTGGGAAGGGGTTTTAATTGTGTAGCATAGGAGGGAGTTTGCCCTTAAAAGCAAGCGTTAGTGAAATACCTCTCTGTTAAAATTCTAACCCTAACTGTCAGCCCTTACCGGGCTGGAGGACAATGTCTGGCAGGCAGTTTAACTGGGGCGGTTTCCCGCTAAAGTGTAACGCGGGAGCCCAAAGGTTTGCTTAGTCCCGATTGGAAATGGGACTGTAAGTGTAAAGATAAATGCAAGCTTAACTGCAACACCCACAAGTGAAGCAGGTACGAAAGTAGGGCTTAGTGATCTTCCGCGGCCAAATGGGTGGCCCGGAACTTAACGGACAAAAGTTACCCCGGGGATAACAGGCTGATCTTACCCGAGCGTCCATAGCGACGGTAAGGTTTGGCACCTCGATGTCGGCTCGTCACATCCTGGAGGTGGAGAAGCTTCCTAGGGTCCGGCTGTCCGCCGGTTAAAGTGGTACGTGAGCTGGGTTCAGAGCGTTGTGAGACAGCTGATCCGCAAGAGACTGCGGGTGACATTCGCCAGAAGGCGAATACGAACTGTCTATAAATTTAGCTATATGCTGGAAAATCTGATGTATCTGGGGCTACTGTGAACTTTATAGTACATAGTGAAAATGTCTCCAGTGCAGACCATCAGCAGGAAAGATTCATGCTTTTAGTATGAAAATCCTCACAGGCCATACGCTAAACATTTTGTTAAAGTTTAAATACGAACACAACAGAGTATTTACTATGACCTTAACAACTATGAAGATATGGTCGGATCCCCCAAGCGATTGGGAGAGTTTAACCAAAACTAGAAATGGTTAACCGCTTACTTTTACTAAGTAAGAAGTAACAAAAATGTCGGTCTCTATCCACAACGGGCGCAAGGTTTTGAGGGGAGCTGCTCCTAGTAAGAAATTGCTACTTCGCGGAGTAATCTGCGATGACAATTTGGCTAATAACGGTGAAGTCTTTCTGATTAATGTTAGTGTTCGGTCCTGAAGCTAACGTTTAATTGGTCCACTTGAGGACCGAAGTCTGATAAGATAATACCGTGGGAAGTCGATCTGAAATTGATTATTCATATATCGCTGGTTTTCTTGACGGAGATGGTAGCTTAATGCTCCAATTAAAGAAGCGTGCTGATTCTAAAAAGGGTATTAGATTCATGAGTACTATATGTTTTTATCAAAAAACATCTCATGAAAAATATCTCAAATGGATTAAGCATATTCTTGGAGTTGGTTACCTATCCCAGAGAAATGATGGTATGACAGAATTAAGGATTAATGGTTATGGAAGTACTTATACAATACTCCAGCTTTTAGTCCCCTATCTACGGTTTAAAAAGGTTCAGGCGGAGGTATTATTATCCTCCTGTGCTTTACTAAATACAAAGAAACACCTGTCTGAAAATGATCTTAAATTTCTTGTGAGTAATATGCTTGAGATTCAAAGGCAAAACTACTCGACAAGATATAAGAGATCAAAAAGCGAGTTATATCAAATTTTAGGTCTGACCCCGTAACGACTTTCTTTGTAAGAGTCGCACTTTTACACAGAGGACTTGTTGAAATAAACAGGTAATACGCCAACCCCAATTTAGTTTCCATAAAGTTATAAATTGGGTGAAGATATAGTCTAACCTTCTAGTGATAGAAGAATAGTTGACGAGAGGACCGGAGCGGACGAATCTCTAGTGTTCCAGTTGTTCCGCCAGGAGCATGGCTGGGTAGCTACATTCGGTCGTGATAAGCACTGAAAGCATCTAAGTACGAAGCACACCCCAAGATTAGAACCTATACGTCGCAAGACGTTAACATTCCCTTGGAGACTACGAGGTTGATAGGCGGCAGGTGTAAGACCAGTAATGGTTTCAGCTAAGCCGTACTAATGAATGTTTTTCTTTTTATGATTGCAGCCCGCGTTTGGCGCGGGTTTACCTTGAGAATTGTTTAGGATAATAATTAGTTTTGAATTTTGTTGGCAAAGTCCTGGTGACAATAGCGGTGGGGTAACACCTCTTCCCATCCCGAACAGAGAAGTTAAGACCACCAGTGCCGAAGGTAGTGTGGGGGCAACTCCATGTGAGAATAGGGCGTCGCCGGGACTTTGCCAATAAAAAATGACGGATATAAGTGTCTGCTATTAGTTTTTTCCTAAAACGAGTTAAATAGTTTCGTTTCTTAAGTCGTTGGCAAGAACGAGTAGTTTTCCGGGTTCCCCAAGGAGTATTTTATCTTCTTCTACCAACCGTTATGCATAAGCTTCATTGCTTTTAGTTTTCCTTCATCAAAGGTTTTTGAAAAGGATTTTACTTCTTCAAGTATTGTTGGCTTGATTCCATTTAGAAATTTTACAGCCTTGTCTACAGGGGTTTCTGACTGCTCGTCGGATTCGATTTTTCCTCTGTACTTTTCCACAAAGCCATTAACAGACAATGTCATAGCCCTCGATCTGTGAGAGCTTTTGCTGAATGAAAAGCTCTCACTTATTCTCGCGTCATTTTGGAGTTGTTAAACAGGCCTTCTTCATGTAAAATCTTTGCTGCTATGACAAAAAGTTCCATGTTAACAACTACAGCAAAGACAGATCATCCGATGTATAAGCTGTTGGATAAGCACAAAATTGCAATCAAACTTTTTAAGCCTCAGGAGCTTGTTGAGGGGATAGTAGTGTCTGTTTCAAACAGGGAAATTCTTGTAGATGTTGGAGCTAAGGCTGAAGGCATTATAAACGGAATGAATCTTGATGAAGAGGGCTCCTACAAAAATTACAAACCCGGGGATACAATTGTTGCCAAAGTTGTGCAAGCGGAAAATGATCAGGGCTATATAGTGCTTTCACTTAGAAAAGCAGAAAAAGAAAGAAGATGGAAAGATCTTGAAGATGGGATGAAACAAGGCTCTCCTTTTGAAGTTAAGGTGATTGAGTACAATAAAGGTGGACTTTTAGTAGATTGCCTTGGTTTAAGGGGTTTTATTCCCCTTTCACATCTTGATAAGGGTTATTTTGCAGAAAATGAAGGGAAATTTGCAGCAGGAAGTGAGGCTGAACTTAAAGAGAAACTATCCTTCTTATCAGGAAGAATTTTAAGAGTAAAGGTAATTGAAGTAGACCAGGAGAAAAACAGGCTTGTGCTATCAGAAAAAGATGCCAAGTCCGGGGTTGATGAAGAATCCCGCAGAAAAAAGCTCTCTGAAATCAAAGACGGGTCAACTCTTGATGGGTTGGTGACCGGTGTTATGCCTTTTGGAGTTTTTGTTGATGTTGATGGTATCGAAGGGCTTGTGCATATTAGCGAGATTGCTTGGGAAAAAGTTAGCCACCCAAGCAAATATTTTTCAGTTGGGGATAAAATAAAAGTCCTAGTTTTATCATGTGATAAAGAGGCAGGCAAGCTTGCATTGAGTGTTAAGAGGCTTACCAAAAATCCCTGGGAAACTGTTGATGAAAAATATCCTGTAGGTACAAAAGTTTCAGGTATAGTGACTAAGGTTGTACCCTTTGGTGCCTTTGTTAATTTAGAGAAAGGGCTTGATGGGTTGATTCATGTTTCTGAGGCGGCAGGACCCCTCAAAGAGGGAGAACATGTGGAAGCTATTGTTACTATGGTTGATGGGTCAAATCAAAAGCTTGCTTTATCCACAAGGCAGCTTTAAATCTGATGGTTCTTGATAAATTTACTAACAGAGCAAAAAACATTCTTTCTAAAGTAAGTAAAACGGTTGAATTTACCAAAAACAAAGATAAAATCTTTGCTACCACGCTTTTTCAAGCTATTGTTGATGAGTCCGGTTTTGGTTCCTTGCTTGCTTCAGACTGGGAACCTGGAGTTTACGCTGCTTTAAAAGTAAACATTTCCAAAATAAATTTTTATGAGGTGATTGAGCAGTCGGCCCTGGAAGCTTTTGAGATGAAACATCAGTACGTTGGCACAGAACATCTTCTGTTAGCCCTTCTTAAAAGCATTGGATCTAAGGATTACTCAAAGGTTCAAAAGAAAGTTTTAACTACGGGAACTTATCCCCAAATCTCTAAAAAAACTGTTAAGTCTCCCAAGAGGACGCCTTTATTGGACGCTTTTGGCACAAACTTGAGCGCAATCTTTGAAAGCGGTAATTCCCAAAAGCTTATTGATAGAGTGGAGGTTGAAAATCTGGAAGCCATACTTCTTCAAAAAGCCAAGGCTAACGCGCTGATTGTTGGTGAGACTGGCGTTGGTAAATCCTCTCTGGTTAGACTGCTTGTTAATAAGATATGTAATTTTGAAACAAGCGCTCTTATTTCTAACATACAAATAATTGAATTTGACTTTGACGCCTTTTTATCATCCGTTATCTCAAGAGAGGGGGTTGAGGCAGGCTTTACAGCTCTGCATGATGAGTTGATGACAGTTCCTGATGCGCTTTTATATATACCTTCAATTCACGGGTTATTTGCGCCTCAAGGCACACTTTTTGCGCCGACCCTCATCTCTAACCTTTTCAAAAACCTTTTATTATTTTCCGGTGTACAAATTGTTGCTTCAACAACCAGCTCCCACTTCCAGAAGTATTTAAGTGAAGATGAAGATGTGTTGTCTAATTTCACGCCGCTTAAACTAAAAGAACCTGACAAAACTATCATTGAGGAAATTCTAGATTTAAAGGCAAAAGAGCTTGAGAAGTTTCATGCTGTTAAAATTCCTGCTGAGTTAACAGCTACTGCCTATAACCTCTGTGAAAAATACGTAAGAGATAAAAAATTTCCGCTTAAAGGCATTGATCTTATGGATAAGGCATGTTCCATACTCAGTAAAGAAAAAACTAAAATCCCCCTCAAACTATCTGAGCTTAAAAAGCAGAAAATGGCTCTACACGCCTCTTTGGCAAAATTTATATCAGTGAGAAACCTTGAGGCAGCTTCAAAAATTCAAAAAAGACTGGTAAAAATTGATCAAAAATTTGGAGATTATAAAGTCTCTAAGGGGATTCCTGTCCTGACTGAAGAATACTTGTACAGAGTAGTTTCAAAAGAAACAGGCATACCTTTGGGTAAACTTTCTGACAAAGAAGCTTTTGTGTATGCAAATATAAAGGGCTTGCTTGCAAAAAGGCTGATTGGGCAGGAAGAGGCAATTGATACTTTGGCTTCTGCGCTTCTGAGGGGTAGGCTTGGTCTGTCAAACAAGAAAAGACCAATTGGCTCCTTTTTATTTCTGGGTCCAACCGGAGTTGGTAAGACAGAACTAGCTAAGATTGTAAGTGAGGAACTTTTTGGTGCAGACAGCCTAATAAAGCTTGACATGAGCGATTTCTCAGAAAAGCACACGGTATCAAGACTTGTAGGAGCACCTCCCGGTTATGTAGGTTTTGCTGAAGGAGGGGAACTGACTGAGAAGATTTCCAAAAGCCCCTTTTCTGTTGTGCTTTTTGATGAGATTGAAAAAGCGCATAGTGACGTTTTAAATATTCTGCTTCAAATCCTTGACGATGGGGCGTTGGTTGATGCTAGAGGAAAAGCCTTTGATTTTACAAACTCTGTAGTAATTCTTACAAGTAACTTAGGTTCAGAGCTTATAAAAAAGAATGCTATGGGTTTTGTACTCAAAAATGAGCCTGAAAAAAAAGATATTTCAGATCCAATTAAAGAAAGACTTCTTGATAATTTAAAAAAAATCTTAAAGCCTGAGCTTCTGAACAGGTTTGATGAAATAATTGTGTTCAATAAGCTTGATAAAGTTCATGTAGCAAGCATACTGGATATATATCTTAAAGAATTTATAAAACATTTGAAGGAAACTAACATGCACCTATCAGTTAACAAAACTGTTAAGGACCTTTTGATTAAAGAGGGTTTTTCTGATGAATATGGAGCAAGGTCCTTAAGAAGAACCTTTAATAAACTCTTGGTTGATGCCATAGCCAAAGCTTTAGTTGAGTCAGGTGTGTCCTCAAATTACAAACTGAAGGTGTCATTGAAGAAAAAAACCAAAGCGCTTGATGTAACAGTGTTATTGTAGAATTATCCCTTTATGTCAAAGGAAAAAGCAATCTACATTTGTGAGAATTGTTCGTTTGAATCTCCAAAATGGCTTGGTCAATGTCCAGAATGCCTTAAATGGAACAGTTTTGTTGAAACGCTGTCCCGTGTAACTTCCTCTAATAATTCAAAACTGGGTAAAAACTTTAATACTCCCGCTTCAGTGATTGCCTTAAACGCCATTAAAAGTAAGGAAACAGCAAGAACATCCACCAAACTGGCTGAGTTTGATAGGGTTTTGGGTGGGGGGTTTGTACAAGGTCAGGTAGTTTTACTTTCAGGGGAGCCGGGAATTGGTAAGAGTACAGTTTTACTCCAAGTGGCATCTCTCTTTGAAAACAGCGTAATTTATGTTTGTGGGGAAGAGAGCCCTGAGCAGGTGAGGCTAAGAGCATTGAGGCTTGGAATAAGCGGGCAAAATATACAGTTAGTTAATGAAACAGATGTAGATAAAATACTTTTAACGCTGAACACGCTTTCCAAAAAAACTATAGCTTTAATTATTGTAGATTCTATTCAAACTCTAACTACCTTAGATCTTACCGGTGGGAGTGGTTCTGTAGGGCAAGTTAGAGAGTGCGCACAAAGATTGATCAGTTATGTAAAAGCTGTGGGAGTGCCGCTGGTTCTGGTTGGACATATAACAAAAGACGGCACAATTGCGGGGCCAAAAGTACTGGAACACATGGTTGATACACTTTTATATATTGACGGTGATAACGATCATTTTTTTAGATTCTTAAGGACTTCAAAAAACAGATTCGGTCCGGTAAGTGAAGTTGGCATTTTTGAGATGGCTGAAGGGGGGCTAAAAGAGGTTCTAAATCCGTCGGACATCTTTCTTGAAGAAAGACTAAAGTCTGCTCCCGGATCCTGTGTAACGGTAATTATGGAGGGTTACAGACCAATTCTGTTTGAGGTTCAGGCTCTAACTTCCCGTTCAAACTTTGGCTATCCTAAAAGAACCTCAAGCGGATTTAATGCAAACAGGCTTTCAGTTCTTGTTGCGGTATTGGAAAAAAGGTGCAACCTGCAGTTGTCGGATCAGGATGTATATGTAAACGTAGCGGGTGGTATAAAAGTAAATGAGTACTCTTGTGATTTAGCAGTTTGCCTTGCCATTTATTCATCTGTCACCGGGAAAGTTATAAACCCAAAAATAGCAGCGTTTGGGGAGGTAGGTCTTTCCGGAGAAGTAAGAAAAGTGCCTTTCATGGAAGCCAGAGTAAAAGAAGCAAAAAAACTGGGCTTTAGCAAAATCATTTCTCCCCTTGAAGTAAGATCTGTAAAAAATGCACTTGATCTGGCTTTCTCCAAAGAATAATATGTATACATTGGTTTTATTAATACTTATGCGTACTGGAGGATTTATTTTATGGAATTATCAAAAAATGTCATCAAGTTTGTTATTGGCGTCTTCCTCACAATTTTAGCTTTTGTCTTAAGTCACAATTTGTATTTCTCAGTCAATCCTTTGTTTAACATTCCTTTTTTTGGTCAAACTTTGTTTGCTTTTGCTTTTGGAGCTTTTGGAGTAATTGTATTGCCAGTACTGGCTGCAACAACAGCTTCCTGGGTTGAATTTATAATTAGAGACACTGCTTTAAAGGCTGTGTCTGAGTTTTGGGACAGACAGGAAAAAAGGGCATTGGAAGCCAAAAAGAAGAAAGAGGAGGAAATTTTGGAGAAGGAGCGCCTCAAAGAAGCTCAAAAAGAATCTTTTGAGTCAAATAAGGCTTTGATACCAGCTAAAAGTGTGGTTTTGGACACATCTGCAATAATAGATGGTAGATTACTGGACGTTGTTAAAACGGGTTTTTTGGATAACACACTTGTTGTACCAAGAGTGGTTATTGAAGAGCTTCAGCTAATAGCGGATTCTGACGACAACCTAAAAAGACAAAGAGGCAGAAGAGGGCTTGATATGCTTAAAGACTTAAAAAAAGCTACAACCGTAGTGATAAAGGAGAAAGAGGAGAATTTAGATAAAGGAAATGAAGGCGTGGATAGAGCTTTGATTAAAATTGCAAAAGCTTACAACTGTTCTATTGCAACAGTGGATTTTAATTTAAATAAAGTAGCATCAGTTTCCGGAATCAAAGTCTTAAATGTGAATGAGCTTGCAAACTCAGTTAAGACCGTGGTGATTCCCGGAGACACAATGAACATAAAAATTATTCATGTGGGCAAAGATGCAACTCAGGGTGTTGGTTATCTTGCGGATGGGACAATGATAGTTATAGAAAAGGGTTCCGAGCTTGTAGGGGCAGATGTAAGTGTCTCTGTTTCAAGGGTCATTCAAACTCAGGCCGGAAAAATGATCTTTACCAGAAGACCGGGCGTCTAAAAGGTGTGCAAACGGTGCAGTAGTGTAAAACTTTCTAAAATTTTAGTCGCATTAGTCAATTTTTGTTGTATCATGAGTGTATGCCCCTGAGTGCTATAGGAACTACCTGTCAATGGATCTTTGGTCATCATGAGTTTTGTGAAAAAAACGCAAAGTATTTGGTCACCGATTCTTTTGGAAATGAAGCTTTCTTGTGCGAAGATCATTTTATGATGTTGTTTATGTCTCGAGTTCATAATATAACTAAAATAGTAAGTTTGTCTGATGGAAAGGATGTAACAAGCGAGTATACATACTAAAGTATGGTGATGGCATTAGATTCAACCCCCGCAGAGGAAATAGCAGGACTTCCTGTAGAGGCTACTGTGGCGGAGAAAAAAGAAGCAGCGCCTCCAAAAGCGGAAGGCATGAAAGTGGAAACTCCTAAATTTAAGAACAGGGAGGAAGCCGTGGAAGATTTTAAAACGCGTTTTCTCAGGTTTATTTCAGAGAGCTATGGTTATAAAAATGGTGAATCTTTTGAGGGCAAAAGGGCTTTAGAACCCAAAGAATATCACGGTCTGATACACACCTTTGATGTTATGAGTGGGATGGAGGAATGTCTTGATGTTCTTAAGAAGGACTGTCCAACTCTTTTTGACAAAGACTCAAAACTTGAAAAGTTTGGGCCTCTTTCTTCATGTGTTGCAGCAGCTCACGATGTGATGATGCAAGATGTTGTTTTTGACAGGGGTATAGATGCAGAGCGTGTGAAGTTGAGAGGTGTGTGGGTGAAAGATATCACCGGAAATGCCAGATTGCAGGCTTTGTTGGCTCAGAGTCGTCTTAAACCGGTGGGGAATCCCGGAGATGATATGCCCGTACTGCTTAATGACATAGACGTGAAAACCCGCACACTACTTGAGGATGAGGAGCTTGGGGAAATTATGGGTAATGAGATGTATAGTGCCGTTGTTGCTTGGCATGAACTTCAAACATATATAGATGAAGATGGAAAAAAGCTTTTTGATGACGTTTCTATTGAGGAAATTATTGAATCAGTTGCAGTAACACTCCCTTCAATGGTGCTTAGGGTAGAGGAGGATGGGCGTAAACATTTTGAGGTCTCCCAACCGTATCTTACTGATGGTTCGTCTGTTTTTGATTTGCTCCTTGCGCAAAATGATCTAAGAGGAGCGGCAGGTAGGGGAAGTTATGAAACTTATATCACTTCAAGCAATAGTGAGTTAAGAGAAAGGTTAAAAGGTGTGTCTGACACACTTGGAGAGGGTAGTATTTTGAACGACTTACCGGAAAGTACGCAGGAAGCTGACAAAGTGCTTGAGGATAGAGTAAAGATTGCAACCACTCTTTTAAATTGGAGAAAAAATGCCGATTTATTTGTAAGAAGTCAGCACAGGCAATTTGATGAGTTGTTGGACGGAAATAAATTTCTTAATCCCAAGGATCTTTTGCAAAGAGAAGCTTTGGGACTCATTTCTCATGAAGAGAGCATTCAACTTACTCAGGCAAAAAGGGCAAAGGAAAAAATAAAAGGGCTTTTTGGAAATTTTGACTCCAACGAGACTTTGTCCAGAGAAAGGTATCTTGCCTTAGAGGATGTGTTTGGGTTGAGTAAAGACAGTTTTGAAGGTTCAGAAGAGGCTTATGAGCAGGCAAGGCAAGTACGGCTGGGAACTGCCGTTAAAGATACAGAAAAATTTAAGACTCTTTTAAAAGAGTTTGGTTACAGTGTAGAAACTTCAGAATAACGGGCTGCTTTAGGTTTTACTTCTTGCTTGAAGTTTAATTTGTTGTTATTAATTGCTCATTCCCCAAAAACTATATATATGAAGGAGTAGAGCATGAGCTACAAGAAGCCCAGAGTGAGTTTTTGTGCAAAATGTCCCCAATGTGGAGCTACCAAGATTTCAAAAGTTGCTATGGTGGCAAAATTTCTTGTGGCACGAGCCTGCAAGTTATGGCCTAGTAAAAGCATAAGAGAAAGATACAAACTTTGTAGAATTAGGTTTGTTTCTCCTTCCTTAGTTAAGTCCCACACAACTACAATCGAGGTAGAGTAGTGCAGAGAGTCTAAGTATAGAAAAAAGCTTAGGCTCTCTTATTCTTTAGTTATCCACAACCGGTTTAAATTATATTTATTGCTGTACTTAAAACAAAATAAGCAGCCCTGAGATTATAGGTCTAGTAATATTCAATGCTTTTAGTAACTATGGGTTGACTGTGTAAGTTTTTGTTGATACAATCACATTGTTTTCTAATCCCGCGTGGTAAAATTTGGGAATTTTTATTTTAGGTTGGTTTTGAGATTGAAGGTTGCGGAGTGCTATAATAAGGATTCGCTAAATTTAAAACGCTCCGCTTGGGGCGACTACGCGCGTTTAGCAGAGCGTTAGATTAGTCCGCACATTAGGACAGGCAATGTGCTAAATGACTGAAGTCAGCGTATTACATTGCGCTTCTTAAGTCAATAATTTTGAGGTCTGAGTGCCTCTGGAAAGTCCTTGCGGCTTTCTACGGAGTTGTTGGGAGGGCAGGCCAACAACTCCATAGAAGGCTGTAAATTCAAAAGATTCTATTCTTTCAATTTATTATAGTCAGTGTATAAGTTACCACTTTTAGGCTTTATTAAGCCTAACTATAGGTTGACAAATTCATTTTATTTTGCTACACTCCGCCTTGAGATTGAGGGGAGGTGATCTAAATTTAATATTCAAGAAGTTTTAAAGGGTTCTCCCCGTAAAAAGGATCAGGAACTCTTTTTTTGTACCGGTTTGTATTTGATTTTTTGCCGGTGAAAGTTAATAAGAAAGGGAACAGGACTTTGAGGTTTGTTAGACCTGCAGCTATTTAAGATTGACTTGAAAAAGCCAAATTGTTGCCTCTCGCCGTAAATTAAGCGATGGTTGATGGGTGATTCAGCCTTAGTTGATATAAGGCATGTGGAAGGTTCTTGCTTTTTCCAGCCTGTTTTAAATAACCCAAAATCCTAAACGGAGAGTTTGGGGTTGATGTGGGTTTGTTTGAGATAGGGCACTTTGAAAATTGAATAAATACAGAGAACAAGGTGCTTATAAGGGTATATATCTCTATGAAGCTTTCGAGTGGAGTGGAGTCCTTTGTAGGCCTTTGTGTATGTATGAACACACTTAAAACTGTAAAAAAACATATAGTCACTGGCGGGGAACCCACTTTGAGCATAAAGTCTATTAATTTGTGCTTGATGTGGGTTTCCTGCCACTTTGTGTCTGGTAAGAAACCTTCTTAAAACCGGATTTCCTCAAGCTATCTCGTCCTGAGTTAATAAGGCGCTTGCCAAGGCGTTCTTGAAAATTTAGGGGCCTCGAGTATGCCGGGAGTCTGGTAACTGGTCTGGTAGATATTCTGATAAAGACTCTATCAGACCACTGACCCTTTTAAACGACAATGTGTTCTGACGTAGGTTGGCCTCGATTTTGTTGAGTCCGAAATCAGACGTAGTTGTCGCGAATTAAACGACTAAGTGGGGTTTCCACGAATGTTAAGCAAAAATGCTTATCATTATTGCCTCGAGTGACAAACCTCGGGTCGACTACTTGTAGGGAAGTAACTTTCGGCTTGTTGCTGAAGGTGAATGGCTACAAGACTAGGCAATCAAGGTATGTTGATTGAAAATCATTGATGCTTACTATTAGGAGGCTGAAATGCCAATGAAGACTGTGCTTATCAGGTTTGGCGAGGCCATGAATGGCACACCGCCTGATGGGCGTGTGTGGCAAATTGACAGTACAATCCCTCTTCTAAAGCGCAATGGAGATGGCGTATATCCCGAACATGTTTGGGACCTTGATGCCTACCTCCGAGCAAGGCTTGGAAAAGGAGGGTTGACTTTCCGCAAGCTTGAAGAAGCAATTCTGGGAAATCAAAGGGTTACTGTTCACTACAGGCGTGTGGAGAAACTCGTTCAACAAATTGCACCTGACGAATGGGGTGTGGATTTGACTTCCCCTGTTGAAAATACTGGGGCCGGGCAACATCTGCATCACGGAGTGCTCAAAATCGGGGCTTTCCTGGCTCTTGGAGGTAGGGAAGAACTGGTGCGAGAGCTTCACAAAGAAGGTGCAGATCTGGTGGTCCTCGCCTGTGGTTTGACGGGCGGGACTGGTGGTGCGGCATTGCCATTGGTTGGTCCGGTGCTTACGGAGGCGGGTTACACCGTAGTTCCGGTCGGGCTCTTGACTCACGTGCCCTCAATTCAGGTTCGGGGTGTCGTAGCAGAGCATGTGGTAACACGGGTGGAACGCATGTTAAAACTCGTTCCTCGGATGATCGTGTTCACTGGCATGCAAACCGATTGGCACCCTAAGATGGGGAACGCATGGTCGGATCTTGCGGACATGGCGGTCAGGCTTGCTGAGCTGTTTAGCAATGTAGAACGCCTTGCCCAGATCCACAACACTGCACCCAACATGTGGATGCTTGGGGTGAATTTCCGGAGTGATTTGTTGGATAGGTGGATGGCCAGCATTCTTGCCCAGGTTGGAGAGGTCACTGCGGAGTCGGCGAGGAATATAATCCTGAAGTATTTTGAGGCCGGCTGGCTTAAGTTTGGGAATCCTGATACGGATAACTTTTGTCCGGTGGAGGTTCACAACCATCACCTGCTTACTCTCAAGCACATTCAGGCATTGCTTCCCAGTTTGCTCTTTGTTACTCACAACGAGGTTGTGATAACAGGGGGGCGGCCGCGGAGATTCAGGAAGCCAGAACAGTTTACCCTGACCCTCAAGGGCTCGCCCTTTGTGGGTAAACTTCTTAAGAAGGCTGGGGTCCGAACGGTTGAGGAGCTGAGACTCAGCGACTTTGTCGGGCTCGCTCGATATGAGCTTTGGATCATTGCTTCGGCTATGAACTCCACCGCTCAAAAGGCCTTGGAATATTGGCGGAAAAACTGGATAACTCTCGCGCGTACCTACGCGGCTGGGGCTCTAGGCTCGGAAGGATTGTATGAACCTGGAGAACACCTTCCTGTGCTCGATCCAGATCCGCCTACCAGGTACTACACATGGGTTCAACCTGGTATCAACCAGCATGTCCTGGCGGTTAGGGCGCTCAATACTCTTGGGCGTGTTCTTGATCCCAAGGCGCGTATTGAACTGGAAGCCAAGCGTCTAAGTGAACAGGAGGCGCTTGAGAGAGAGGTTCAGGACCGTTTAGGAGGGTAATTATCGATTCTGAGGGAGCTCTTCTTAGAACATTAAGTTGAGCTCCCTCCTTCAAATGTTTGGAGGATAAAACATGAAAAAAGTAACAAAGAAGTCTGTGGAGGCAAAAACTCCCGTTGCACAGGAACACACTGCCGAAGTGGATGATGATCCGCTCGACAGCCTTCCGCCAGCTCCGGCACCTGCCCCCGAGGAAGGACAAGCAGTCGTTTTGGTTTCCCCGTCGGCTACCGCTGAGATCGCTCCGCAGGAGAAGGAGGCTACCACGAATCTGCTTCCTTTGTATGTTCTGCTGGCTGTCTTGGTGATCATCTCCTTGCTCGGGACTTTCCGGATCATGCCTGGTTTCTTGAGTCTCATTGAATGGGTGCTTGAGATGGTCGGTCGCATCGTCCTCTGGTTCGCAATCGAGCCAGGAAGAGCGTATCCAGTTCCGATTGGGGGCTGTATGGGGATCAGTTTCGTTTCTGGCATTTGGGTCATGCTGTTTCTGGCAAACCTGAAGCGCAAGAAGACTGCCCCAAAACCCGCACAGAAACCATCAACTGAGCCCTTGGAAGAATAATAACTGAGGGTTCAACTAAAAGGGTGGAAATACAAGTATTACCGTGTTTCCACCCTTTCAAAGTGTGTTGATCCTTCTTAATAAGTAATTATGAAGATCTGCATACACATAACCTTATTCTCTGTATTAACCCTAATCGATAGTTTAATTCTTAAACCCTGGCTTTAGATGGAAGGCTTAATTTAGGTTTGAAGACTTGAATCTATGGCTAGAGATTAAGGAGGAAGCCAAATGAAACTTTTTAGGAGAATCTACTGGATTATCCATCGATTTTTCACCGGGCGAGTTGTTTCTATCACCGGGGATGTGAATCTTACTCCCAGCTGGTGGAAGAAACTTAAACTCTTTCTGAAAAAGTGGTGGTGGGTGGTAACTATTCCATTCATCCTGCTACTTTTTGAACTGGAGTTGCCCGAGTTCCAATTCGGTGGGTTTCTCTCGCTTGGTCCTGTCCTTGCGAGTTTGCCCGGATTTGCTGCGCCTCTTGTTAAACTTGGTGCTGAGGCTCTCCCGGGGCTATTGGGGATATTGCTGTTTGGTTTTGTCTGCTACTTAGGTGGTAGATGGCACCAACAGCGAATCTATGCGCAAACCAAGGCTAATGGGCCAAGGTTGAAGTAGAGTAAGGAGATAAGCCGTGGTTACTTTTATCCTGGTACTTCTGGTTCTCTACTGTGCCTTTGTGATTTTGAGGCATCAAGGAGATTGGAAGGAAGCCAACGAAGAAATTGTGGAGGTCTCTCAGAACGTCTTCGCTACTTACATCATTCCTGCACTGGAAATGTTGTGGGAACTGGCGGGTAGGCACAAGAGGACTTCCGTGATTGGGCTTGTGATTGTTTCAACCATACTTTGTGCCACGCTTGGCATTGTGACACTCCGAATCTTTTCTCACGATGTCGTGAGTTTAAAATCCGGACAAAATGTGGTCGAGGACAATTGCGGCAACGAGGTTCCTGTGTGGGTTTTGCCGGCTCATACAGATTTAAGCAACCAGCGGATTGAAATCACTCCCGCTGAAATCGGCAAAACGGTTGTGATTCAAGCCCCTGGTAGCGAAACGCGGTGTGCGTTTCCGCTTCAGGTTAATCTTAAGTAGGCAAATCGGCCTACGAAACTTTGAAGGAGAAAAAAAATGAAGACCAAGTTTCGAATCGTGGTTCTAACCCTGGCGCTGCTGCTTGGGGCCTGTCAACAGGGGCAGCCCGAAGCGGTCGTGGAATTTGGCAGCGAGGCCACCTCAACGCGCGGACCTGCTGCAACCTCGGGTGCTACTTTGAGCGTTACCCCAACGGTTGCCCCGCCCCCGACGGAAACCGCAACCGTGGTGCCGCCAACCTTTGAACCCCCCACTGCTGTTCCTACCCCGGTCCTGCCGGCCTTCTACACCACTGCCTTTGAGCAGTGGACGTTTGAGGTAGCTGACCAGGCTCGCGGGTTTGAGCAGGCTACCAAATGGAAGGGGCAGTCGACGGCCTTTGTGGAGTCGGCTGAAACGAGCCCTGGTGTCTCTGTCCAATCGCAAGGTGCCTACGTGATGTTCACGGGCCATGGCACCTGCACCTTTGGGGATCAGACTGTGGTGTATCAGTACAAAGCTGGCACGCTTTACATTCTGATCTTTGAGAATCAGACTGCTGCGCCGGTGCCTTTCAAATGTTCGGGCATTCCGGCCGATGGGACTTCACTGGCTGACTACCACGGGTTTGATCAAGACCCGGCCACCGATGACCACCCGAGCATGGCAAACCTTGCCGGCGTCGCCCTGTTGGACCCGCTCAATCACCATTGCGGGTACGACTGCGATACGGTGGGGGGTGTGCACTTCATCATGACACCCGATGGCAAGGTAGCCCGCACCGACTACAACTTCCTGCGCGCCAAGATGGTCTACGCTCCGATGATGACCTCACCGGCCCCGTAGTCCTCGCCCGCGCAAAAACTTTGTAGGCTCACCCAAACGGACGTTATGAATTAAACCCTCATGACGTCCGTTTTACTTTTTGTGCCTGATCTTTCTTAGCATGGAACTTACTCGACCATGTGTTTTGATTAGATTTGATCTATAATTTTTGTATGTGGGCTCTACTAAGAAATAAAGCAAAAAACCTTCCTCTTCTATTTCTCTGTATTTTTCACGCAATTTATTTTGTTGTTTTTCAGATCCTAAATAGGAGTTATCAGACTTGGGATAGTGCAGGGCATATTGGAACAAGTTTCTTGATTGCCGACAAAATGAAAGGATTGTTGGTAAACACTTCATCAATTACGGACATTATTAAATCGTCAAATTACTACCCTCCTTTTGTACAAATCCTTGGGTCTTTTGTAGCTTTACTTTTTGGATATAGTTCCGAAAAGATCATTTATATCAGTCTTGTTTTCTTTTTGTTGGCTATTATTTATTTATTCAAACTGATATTGCTTTTGAGCGAGGATAGAGACATAGCCCTCTTATCGGCATTCTTTTTCTCTTTTTTCCCTGAGGTTACAAGCCAAGCTCGTGTGTTTCATTTGGACCTGCCTCTTGTTTCTCTGACAATAATGGCTTTGTACTATGTAGTTCTTTCCCAGGGTTTAACCAAAACAAGACAAGCCTTTATCTTCTTTGTTCTTTTTGGTTTAGCCCAGCTTACTAAGTGGTATGCTTTCATTTATCTTATTGTGCCCACTTCGTATTTAATCATAGGAACACTTAAAACTGCAGACAAAAGCCTCAGAAGACTAGTTCTGAGAAACACTTTGTTTGGAATAGTGTTCTTTATTATAATGGTTCTTCCTTGGTACTTGGTTAACTTTAACGATCTCATCCGATTTTCCTCAATTTTCTCACAGCCGGAATTAGACGACCCTCAAAACTTATGGAGTTTGCAAAGCTTTTTCTACTACCCTGTAAGAATCATGGTTTATCAGCTATTATTTCTGCCTTTTCTTATGACTATAGTGGGTTTTATTTTGTACCTGAGGAAGGATAAAAAACAGGGGGTAGTTTTATTACTATCAATATTTTTTCCTCTTCTCGTTTTTACCTTTATAAGAAATAAGAACTTAAGATATCTGTTGCCCATGACCCCTTACTTCGCTCTCTTTGCTTCTTATTTGTTATTAAGAATTAAAGAGAAGAGTAGGGCTTCTTTTCCTATTGTTGTTATAGTTTGTAGTGTCTATATTGTACTTAGTTCTTTTTTTCTGTCCTTTAACCAGTTCAAGCCTCAAAGCAGCTTGCTTAAATCCATTGGTTTGGTCTTGGCAGGGCCAAATTATATGGATTGGTTTTATAACCCAACAATCTATTCCTATGAGCCAAACGTTTGGCCTGTAAAAGACGTGCTGACTTTTATATACAAAGATGCTTCTTACCCACTTGATAAAGGTTTGGGGGTTACAACATTGGTAGATTCTAAAAACTTTTCCCTGGCCACTTTTGAGATGCTAAGAAGGGAAATGAAATATAGTAATATGTACGTTCCTGTACCTTATTTCCAATTTGAGCCATTTAAGAATTATGCAGAAGTTGCAAAATATTTTGAAGATAATTACGTAGATTATATTGTTGCGCCAATAGATCCCGGACCTGAAGGTCTTAGAAATTATCAAACTTTAAATCAGGTTCTAGGTTATTTATCTTCCTTGGAAAATACTAAATTTGAAGCCATAAAATTTTTTAATTCACCGGACGGAAATGTTGTGCATGTATTTAAGAGAAAGGTTCTTGGGGGAGTTCAAAACGAGTCTTGTATCCAATCGGCAGGGTTTTATGATGGCATTGAGTCAATAAAACTGGAAAAGAATACGACATACCTTTTTTACACAGGCCATTTTGCCATAGATAAAATTTCCAGAGATTATCAGGAAGGAGTTTTATACATACTTCAGCTTGAAAATGTTGAACACCAAAGTGTTTTAGATGTCTATAACCTCCCGCATCGAGGAGCAACCTTATGTAAGAAAAACGGCTTAGTTTCAGAGCTAATCTCTGAAATAAGAAGACCTTTGGTAGAAAAAGGACATTGCGGGTCTGATTGTAAGAAAGTTGTGCATGTGAAATGGAGAGTGGGGGATGCTTCTTTTGAAGCAAGAGAGTATGAAAGAAAAGATTTTTAACTTTATAAAAAACCACTTACCCGTTTTGACCTTGATTTTATTGGGTCTTTTTATTTCGGTTAGAAATTATGAGGCTAAAACCTTTCTTACGGGATGGGATACACTTCATCCCGAATTCAATTACTCCTCCTATTTGAAAAGAGTGGTATTTGGTGCTTGGCAACCTCATCAGGGTTTGGGGGCAGTTGCCACTCAAGCCCATGCCTCTGAAATTACACGGCTACCAGTACTTTTTTTGTTGGATATATTTCTTCCACTTTCACTGGTAAGGTACGTATTCTTTTTTTTATGCCTTTTAGTTGGGCCTTTGGGTGTATATGTACTTTTGAAAAGAGTTGTATTAGAAGGTCTGTTGGAGAGGTCTTCAAAAGTAGGAGCTTTTTTAGGTGCCCTCTTTTATTTGCTTAATTTGGGTACTCTACAGCAATTTTATGTACCCCTTGAAATGTTTGCTGTTCATTACGCCTTGCTGCCATGGCTTTTTTATTGTTCCTACAACCTTTTTAAAAACAGGTCTAAAAGAAATGTTCTTCTCTTTTCTGCATTTTCACTTCTTGGGACTTCTATGGCTCATACTTCTACTCTATGGTTTGTATTTTTTGGTGCCCTTGTCTTATATTTACTAATTCTCCTGTTAGGCGATTTTAGTGTTCAAGGGTTAAAAAACGTTTTTTACATACTGTTACTAACTTTTTTACTAAATTCTTTTTGGCTTCTTCCAAACCTTTATTTTGTATTAGGTCATGGAAAACAAGTTCAGGAGTCTAAAATTCACTATCTCTTTTCCCAAGAAGCATTCTTACAAAATAAAACATACGGGAATTTTCAAGATTTGGCCATTTTAAAGGGTTTTCTATTTAGTTGGGGAGAGCATGTGGGAAACGGAAATTTTGGAAATTTGTTAGATGAATGGGTTTCTCACCAGAAAGAGCCTTTTGTCTTAAAGATTGGTTATTATTTCTTCTTTTTAATTATTCTTGGAGCAGTTTATACCTTTTTTAAAAGGGACAAAGTCAGTCTTCCATTTTTGGCACTGATGCTTTTCTCAGTATTTTTTTTGTTGACCACAAATGGGCCTCTGGGTTCAGTTTTTGGTTTTTTCCAAAGTAATGTTTCCCTATTTAGGGAGGCTTTCCGCCTGCCTTTTACTAAGTTTTCTATTTTACTTGCTTTTTCCTACTCAACCTTTTTTGGTATTTTTCACGCCCGTTTAACAAACTTGTTTGAGTTCCGGGGTAAGTTTTCTAATTTTGCATTCATTTCTTATTCCTTAATTTATTTGTTTTTGTTTGGCTATTTTATGTTTCCAGTTTTTAGGGGTGGTTTAGTAAGCCCTACTATGCGTGTGACTATACCCCAAAGATATTTTGATATGTTTAAGTTCTTTAGTGAACAAGGAGATACTGAACGTGTAGCAAACTTTCCTGTGCATTCCTTCTGGGGTTGGGTTTATTACAACTGGAATGAAAACAACATGCTTGGTTATCAGGGAGCTGGGTTTTTATGGTTTGGCATAAAGCAACCCTTATTAGATAGAGAATTTGATAGGTGGGACCCTCGAAATGAACAGTATTATAGAGAGATTTCCTATGCATTATATAAAGGAGATTCTAACCTGTTTGAACGTGTTTTAGATAAGTATCAGGTTTCTTGGGTTCTTGTAGATGAAAGTGTTTTTTCTCCAGGTGTGGATAAGACAGCCCTAAATTTGAATGTTCTTAAATCTATGCTTGATAAAGCCTCAATTGTACTTGAGAGAGATTTTGGTGGTGGGTTAAGGGTCTATAAAGTTAATAAAAAAAGAGATTTAGTTGAAACACCTGACTCTTTTTATTCTGTGAAGCCTGAAATGTCCAGATCTTATTTGGATACAGCCTACATAAGAGGGGACTATGTCTCAGATGATCAAAATACCAAGAATTCAGCGTCTTACCCTTTTAGAAACATCTTTACAATTAACGAATCGCTAAATACGGAGTTGTTTTCAGCATTTGCGGGTTCTTATAAGTTTGAGGCTAGATCTTTGAATAATAACCAGAAGATAAATTTACCCGCTTATTCGGTTTTTGAAAAAGTTTTGCCTGTTACTTTGGCTGCTTTTCGAGATTCTGAAAGTTCGAGTCTTACAATCACTCCAGGCCTGCCAAGCGTTTCAGGCATGGTTAATGGTAACAGTTTAAAAGTTCCAATAAGTAGCTCTCAGAATAAGAACTATCTGTTAAATGTTAGGGAAACTATAATTTCCCTTGAGTCTATTTTGAAAAGACCGGAAGAAGCGGAACTTATGCTTGGGGAGGATGTTTCACTAGCCTTTTTTGGTAGCAAGTTTATCAAAGATCATAAAGTTGTCTTCTCAGATTTAGCTATTAAGCCTGAGAGTTGTAGTTTTGTTGACACAAACCAATCTTTTGGCTTTAAATCTGATGCTTCAGGCACTAGCCTTTTTGCTAGGAATGTAAAATCCTGTCTCACAATCCCACTTAATAAATTGAGTAAAGGTGTGCCTTCAGTTAAGGGTAAATCAATTGTAGAAATTGCTTATGAGTTTGAGGGGGACAAGGAGCCACTTCTTTGTATCTTAAATAGTATCACGGGAAGATGTATTACGGACTCATTTAGAACTCACAATTCGCATTGGATTTATAGGACATTTGTAGATTTAGATCAATCTGATTCTTACTTTTTAAGGTTAATGTTAGATGGAGTTGGGGAGAATGAGGATATAACAGGGATATATAGGGATTTAACTGTGTCATATTATTTGCCTGAATTTACAGTTTTGCTTTCAAAGAATGAGATTGAAAAGCTAGCTTCTTTTCCAACTTCTGCTTCAATAGTTACAGATGGCACACTTAACGTAAATTCTAGGCTTTCGCGTTTTGGGGCTACTTTACCTGTTTTTGATAAATCAAACAAGTCCACTCCATGCAGTTATGGGGTACCTAAAGATTTTGATAAAGTCTTTCATGAAGGTTATGTGGAATATTCTGTCACTAATGGATTTACCTGTGATCATTATCCTATTGCTGATCTATCTCAACTTAGAACTTATCTAATAGAAATTGAAGCCAAAAATGTTTCTGGGTTGCCCCTCAGACTTTGTGTGGTCAACTATATTACAAAACGTTGTGACCTCTACACTACTTTATTGCCTACAAGATCTTTTACTAAAGAATATTTTATACTTCCGACCCTAGATGGTGATAAATATGGATATGGTGTTGATGTGGACAATTTGTCTTTTGGGCTTGTACCTTCAGTGAATCACTTAAAATCTATTAAATTTTATCCTGTTCCTTTTTCATGGATTCAATCGATTAATATAGGAAATAATGATTCAATAAGTAATTTAGCAGGAGTTGAGAATGTAATGGGCTTTAATCCATTTTATTTGGTTTTATTGTCTTCATCTGATGAGCAGGGTGTAGAGGGTTTAGTAACACTGAATCAATCTTTTGAACAGGGGTGGTTAACTTGGCCGCCTTTTAAACATGTGGTTGTAAATAATTGGTCGAATGGGTGGTTGGTTAATGGCAAAACCAGATATTTATTGATCTTTTTCTGGCCCCAGATTTTGGAGGTTTTAGGCTTTTTTCTTATAGGAGGGTTCTTTCTAACCCTTTCTGGAAAAATAGCAAGTCCTTTGAGGTCACGGACCCAAAAAAACCGTTATAACCTATAGCTTGACGAGTTAGCTTTTATCCTATATAATCCCTCTGTCCAAAATACATCCTGCAAATAGCTGTAATTAGCAAGGGGATTTGCTTTTCCTAGAGATTCCGGTTTTCCTTTAGGTGAAGCTAATTCCCTTGTTATTTTAGTTTGGTAAAAGGACTATTTATGACTACTTTATTGACCAAAAAATTAATAGTTTTAGCTCTAATCTTTGCTATAGGCATTGTTGCTACAGTATACTCTTTTACCATTCTATCCTTTGCCAACTCATGCGATAGAACCTATGGTGGGGGAAAAGAGTGCGATCGTGGATTTAGAATAGAAAAGAAGGTTAAGGTGAACGGTGCCGATAAGTTTGAGGACAAGGTTGAGGGTGTTAAGAAAGGTGACGTTTTAACCTTTAGAATCGTCGTAACTAACATAGGTGATGTTGATGGTAAGGACCTTGAGGTTATTGACAGCCTCCCTAAGGAACTTGAAAAGCTTACAGGTTCCCTAACCGAGGTGATTGAAGTTATTGATAACGGTGACGACACAAAGGTAGATGGCTGTAGCGGTGTTGGAAACGCGGTCAAGGTTTTTTGTATTACTGCTAGAGTTAAGGATATCGAGTACCAGACTGGGGTTCAGAAATGTGTTGTAAACGAGGTAAAATTGAAAGATGAAGAGGATGGTAAACTTAAAACTGTCGCGAGCGATACAGCTACAGTATGCTATGGGTACGGATTAAAAGAGCTTCCAAAGACAGGAAGCGAGGATACGGTACTCTTTACCATTTATGGTGTCGGACTCGTGCTTACCGGGCTTTTTCTAAAGAGAATCGTTTCCTAATTTGTGAGTTCGGACTGTTCCGGCTTACAAAGCTTATATATGAACTTGTTTTCAGGCAGGAGGGGCGGAATGCTTGTGATTCTAACCGGAATCCTTGTGTCCGCCTCTTTTGCGTTACTTTACTTTAATACTAAGGCTATTTTAGGTATAACTACCTCAGACGCTCCTGTGGCCCAGGATTCAAACCCTTCTATCTTTGCCTCTCTGTTGAAGCCTATCTTCTTTGAGCCCAAAAAACTTTCAATTTCCAAAATCGGTCTCAAAGAGGCGCCTGTGGTCGAAGTAGGTGTTGATAAAGATGGCAGGCTTGAAACTCCCAAAAACTACAATGAGGTAGGCTGGTATAAGAACGGACCGAAAGCCGGAGAAGAGGGCAACGCGATTCTAGCCGGGCATTATGATAGGGTAGGCGGCTCTCCCGCAGTTTTTTACAAGCTGGTTAAACTGGAACCCGGGGATTTGATAGAGGTTGAAGATTCTACACAAAGACTTATTAAGTTTGAGATTTATGAGGTCTCTTATGTTTCCATGAATGACCCCGGCGCGGTTCTAAAAGCATATGAGGAAACAAAAGACCCAATTTTGACTGTTATCACGTGTGGCGGCGTATGGAGTCCTGTAGAAAAAGACTATAGCAAGCGGCTTTTGATAAAAGCTAAGAAACTATAACTAAATTACTTATCATTTTTGTTACAAGTTTTACTACCCGTTGCTTAATTAATAAATTAAAGTGTTGTAAAGTCGGTTCAAATGTTTCAAGCGAGTAATATATTGCCTCTATATCTGTAAAGGGTGTGTACAAAGTTATTGACATTGCCGTTCTAACTTTATAGGATCATTGTTAGGGGAGGTAGCTGGGGGCAGTGACTATCTCCCCTGATAGTTTTTACATACACTTTTATTAACCCGTTTCCACTTGCAAAATACCCTATAAGTTTCTAATATTACAATATCTCAAAAAGAAAGGAGAAGTCAAAATGTATGGCATCCCTAGTTTAGACTATTTAGCTGAAGAGTTTTATCACCCTACAAGAAGTTCTGGGTTTAAGTTAGGTAAACCAAAGGTTAGTAGTAAGCCTTTGCCAAAGCCCGAACAGCTTAAAAGGGTAATTGACCTCCTTTTATCAATTGACCTGGGAGAAAATCACTTCTCCTTGGGAAAGAAGTTGGAAGCTCTGGCCAGAACCCTTCAAAGATGTAGGGCAGAATTGTCTTTGAACCCTGTGGTGCTTTTCAAGAGGCAATATTATCTGCCAGATGATATCTGGGAGGCACTCTCAGAAGGTGTGCTAGAAGTTATTCTCATTAGGTTGGGGGGTTTGCAATCTGATGAACTTCCACCCAAATTCTCACTTGCTCTGGGACTTGCCAGAAGAGTGGATGTTGATAACTTTAACAGGGTGTTGGCAGGTAGAGACGTGATTTTATATCTTGCTAACACCAGAAAGATTATTCGGTATCGCTAGGAAAGGGAAACTTTTTAACAGGGCCCTTGTAGCTCAATGGATAGAGCGGGAGACTTCTAAGCTCCGCGTTACAGGTTCGAGTCCTGTCGAGGGTACTTGGTCTGATCTGCTAACGCTTTGTGTTTACTACTTTTAAGTAAGTAGCGGATAATGCCGGCAGATCCCAATTAGGAAAGGAGCCACTTCCAAACTTTTAAGTGGGGTGGTGCCAATTGAGGCTCAAATCACAAGATGGTTCGAGTCCATCAGACCAAATTTACAAAACTCGGGAAGAAACAGTGTTTTATCCCGAGTTTTTTGCGTATTTAGGCGCCAAGGTACAAATTTTGTCTTCCTCAACACTTGCTTGGTTCACCATTACACTTCTCAGTTGACAGGGTTTTTCATTTAAGATAGGCTTTACCTTAAGAAGAAGTTATTCATCTTTCTGAATCCAAAGTCCAACATGCAATTTTTTAATCATTACAGATCAAAACATTAAGGCTGTTTTTGGTATTTGCGGTTTGCGTTGGTTTTTCTTATGAAACTTCAGTCTAAAGCTAAAATTTAAGTTTATTTAATTGTGGCAATTTGCCAAGTAATATTATGTATAGATCCAACTCACCCAAAGAGTATCAACCTTCAAGGTCCTATTCCAGAAATGGTGACTCCTCAAGTTCAGGCGGTTATGCAAGAGATACCAGAGGGTCAAGAGAGCCTAAAGACTTTTCCCAGGGTTCACAAGGCTTTCAGGCTCCTCAGGGATCACAAGGTGGGCAAGGTTATCAGCCAATCCAAGGCCAAAATGGGGATGCCTCAACAAATCAGGGGCAAAACGGTGGGTATGGTTATATGCAGGGCTCTGACTTTGGACCGGAAGGCTTTTTAGGTGAAACGGTTCCGGTAAAAGGAGTACTTGAGATTTTGCCCGATTATGGTGTTTTAAGACAGGAAGATAAAAATGCAAAAGAGAATCTTCCAAAAGACGTGTATATAAGCCAGTCCCAAATCAGGCGTTTTGCTCTAAGGATGGGGGATATTGTAGAAGGGCTTGCAAGACCGCCCAAAGAAAATGAAAGATACCTGTCTTTGTTAAGGGTGGAAAAAGTTGAAGACATGGATCCGGAGGCTGCCCGCAAAAGACCCTTATTTGAAAAGCTCATACCTGTTTTTCCAAATTCTTGGCTTAGACTTGAGACAGCTAAAGATATTCTGTCAACTAGGTTGATTGATCTTATTTCTCCTGTTGGTAAGGGACAACGCTCTATGATAGTTGCGCCTCCTAAAGCCGGTAAAACCTGGCTTCTTAAGGACATTGCAAATGGTATTACCACAAATCATCCCGAGGTAGTTTTGATGGTTGCTTTAATTGGAGAAAGACCTGAAGAGGTAACAGATATGCAAAGAAGCGTTAATGGGGAAGTGTTTGCCAGTAATTTTGATGAAGCAGCTGAAGCCCAAACAAGAGCTGCTGAGATAGTTTTGGAAAGAGCAAAGCGTCTGGCTGAAGCCGGAAAAGATGTTGTTATTCTAATGGATTCTCTAACCCGTTTGGCAAGAGCTTATAACCTGGTGGTTCCGCCTTCAGGAAGAACGCTATCAGGCGGTTTTGATCCTTCCGCACTGTACCCTCCAAAGCACTTTTTTGGAGCTGCCAGAAACTTTGAATCTGCCGGTAGTTTAACAATTATTGCTACAGCTTTAGTGGATACAGGCTCAAGGATGGACGATCTGGTTTATGAGGAGTTTAAGGGAACTGGTAACATGGAACTGCACCTTGATAGAACTCTGGCAGAAAGAAGAATTTACCCAGCTCTTGATATCAAGAAGTCCTCAACAAGGCATGAAGAACTCTTATATGAGAAAAAGACACTGGAAGCAGTTTTCAGACTTAGAAGAATGGTTGATCTTTTGGATGAGAGGGAAGCTACTCAACTTGTGGTGGAGAGAATGAGAAAAACGCAAAACAATGAAGAGTTTTTACAAACTCTTGCTCAAGGTCAATAGCTTCACGGCTGCTAAGGTGGTTGGTTTGGCTTGATTCATTAAGCTAAGATGTGTTTTTGAGTAAGTTTCAACTTTGAATAGGTTGAGTTATAATTGCCCTCAGTCCTGACTTTGGACACTTATGGCTTTTTTAAAGTTTCCCCGGTTTAGGGGTAAGAGGCAAACTTATTCCCAGCTTAAGTTTTCCGGGTTAAAATTAAATAATAGAGGTCTTTTTAGTCTTTTTGGCTTTATTAGCTTTTTGAGAGCGCTGTTCAATTATTTATGGCTTAAGACGCTTTCACTGGGGTCAGGCACAGGCGTCCTTATTAAAGGGTTTTTTTATATTGGGCACAGCTTAAAAGCCTTTATTATAAGAAAGCTAATTTGGTCCCGTGGAAAGCTTGGAAGACCTGTAGCTAACCTTGCAATCCTTGCGGTTGCTTTTTTAGTCTTTTTAACTGGCGGAGTGTTTGGGGGTTCCCAGTTTGTAAACAGTGCCCCAATAAGTCCAGATTACTTAAAAAATGAAGATGACTTTATTCCTGATTCAACTATAGCAACCACCGCTTTGCCTGAGGGCAGAAGGTTAGAATCAATAATCCATGAAGTAAAAGGTGGGGAGACGCTTACATCAATAGGCCAACTTTATAAAATTTCAGTAGATGCTCTAAGATATGTTAACAATTTGACCGATGAGGATTTTTTAAGGGTTGGGCAAAAGCTTACCATTCCTCCTATTCAGGGGGTTATTTACAAGGTTAAATCAGGAGATACGTGCGATTCTGTTGGTAAAAGATTTGACGTTGCAGCTCAGGCAATTCTTGATTTTAATTACTTGGATTCCTGCGCTACTCTTGTGGTTGGGAAAGAACTTGTTATACCGGATGCTAAGGTTCCGGCTCCTATTCCGGTTGTTCCAAGTGTGCCTTCACTGCCAAGATACAATAATCTGGTTGATGTCAGTCCCAGTTTGGGATGGTGTATCTGGCCCACCAGTGTTAGGATCATTACTCAATACTTCAGCTATTATCATAATGGGCTTGATATAGCTACTCCCTGGAGTCTTGTACCTCCTATATATGCTTGTGGGGAGGGGACTGTAACAAGAGCTGGGTGGGATCCTTTTGGGCTAGGACTGCATATTGTTATTGATCATGGGAATGGTTATTCAACAGTTTATGGGCATATGAGAAAGTTAAATGTATCTGTTGGACAAGATGTTAACAAAGGACAGGTAATAGGGCTTATGGGTAGCACAGGTAGATCCACAGGTCCTCACCTGCATTTTATTATTAAGTATAAAGGGGTTCCACAGAACCCGCTCAGATATGTGAAGTAGGTTTTATGATAGACATTGCAAAGGTTAAAATAAAAGCAGGGAAAGGTGGAGACGGGATTATCTCCTTCCGCCGTGAAAAATATGTGCCAAAAGGTGGTCCTGATGGAGGGGACGGGGGGAAGGGTGGAAGTGTATATCTTGTAGCAAATGAAAACCTCACAACGCTCATGGATTTTAGATCAAGGGCGTTATTTGAAGCTGAAAGTGGTGGGGTGGGTATGGGAACCAAAAAGCACGGTGCAAATGGGAAGGATTTATACCTTCAGGTTCCGGCAGGCACTCTTGTAAAAGAAGTATTAAAAGGCAAGAGCGAGCCTGTTACCCTTGCAGACCTTTCAACTCAAGGTGAAACTCATCTTCTTGCAAAAGGCGGAATAGGCGGTCTTGGTAATTTTCACTTTAGAAGCTCAACTAATAGAGTGCCCTTACAGGCTACAAGAGGTGAAGAGGGCGAGGAAAAAGAACTGCTTCTTGAAATAAAACTGATTGCGGATGTTGGTTTAATAGGTCTTCCAAACGCAGGCAAGTCAACTCTGTTAAACGCTTTAACCAGAGCAAACGCAAGAGTTGCTAATTACCCATTTACCACAATTGAGCCTAATCTTGGAGTTATGAGCATTCCTGACAGAGACACATCTTTGGTACTTGCTGACCTTCCCGGTCTTATTGAAGGTGCCTCAGAGGGAAAGGGCCTTGGCGATGCGTTCTTAAGACACATAGATAGAACACGCCTTTTGGTGCATTTGATAGATCCTTTTCTTGCTGACCCGGTGGTATCATATAAAGTTGTAAGACACGAGCTTGGAGGATACAGTGAAAAAGTTTCAGACCCCTCAAATTTACAAAAACTTTCAGATAGAGCTGAAATAATAGTAGTTAATAAATGCGATCTAACTGAGGTGCAAAAGAAAAAAACAGCCATAGAAGAGGCGTTTAAGAAAATCAAAGCCCCTAAAATTCATTTCATTTCTGCTGCAACGGGGGAGGGGTTGGATGCGCTAAGAAATGTGATTTCTGACGCATTTTCAAAGTTACCAAAGCCTGAGATGCAGGCTCTTGTTAAAACGCAAAAAACTTACACAATTGCAAACTTGAAGAACAGAAGAATGGTGTTTCAGCAGTCAAGAAAATATTATCTGTATGATGATATGGAGGAGTAGTCTTTTTCACACGGGCTACATTTTTTGAACCTAGAAGCTTTGACGGATCTAATTTATAATTCCGTTTGCTGTCCGGTCCCTTTGTAAGGGCCCTTAGCTCATCTGGCTAGAGCGCTTCCATGGCATGGAAGAGGTGAGGGGTTCGAGTCCCCTAGGGTCCACCAAGACATTTTATAGTCCTATCACCTTTAAATAGCAGCTTCAAAGCCCTTAGAAATGTATATAACCTATAATTATGTTATAATCCCCAAAATCTTAAGCTCTAGAGGAGAAAATGTAAAAATGAATAGGTTACTTTGGTTGGTGATTGGTTCTCTGCTTCTTGCAGCGTGTGGGGCAGAACCAGAACCCGTTGTTGTCAGGATTGAAACCCCTTCACCCACAGTTTCCACCACAGGGATTTCTACGGAAATACTGGTGTCAAATTCCAATCAGGACCCCGCGGTCTATGATTGGGTAAAAAGCACAGGTGGGGCTAATGGGGAGATGACTCTCATTGAACTGGGGGAGAGCTCTTGGATGCTTGAGGAGGTTGTTTGCATCCAGAACAATGCGCCAGTGCTTCCGGTCACTTATTTTGCCCAAGCGCGGCTCAGGAACCCTGAAAATCCCACGCAGTTGGTAGACTCGGCAGTCACCGCTATCACTATTGAGAGTTGGAATTCTGATGGGGTGACCATGTCCTTCTTATACCCAGGTTATAAAATTCCTGAAGGTATGAGTCCTTATACTTTTGAAGAAGTGATGCAAGGGGCAGGGGGGGCAGTAGATGTGTCTTTTCTATTTGAGGTATTCCATGAGAATGAAAGCGGTGGTTTGGATACTTTAGGGATTGAAAGGACTGTTGTTTTTCAGGTAGAGATAGGTAATGCAAGTGTTTGTATTACTCCAAAGACTCCCTGAACTAATGTAGAAAGCAAAAACCCGGCTGCAAAAGTTAGTGCAACCGGGTTTTATTTTTGAGCGTTTTAGGTGCCGTCAATCCTTAGGACTCAATACTACAATGTTATTTCCATTTGCATCTTTGCCAGATCCAACCACAAATGTGTGTATTTCTCCAACCGGAAGGTTGCTAATTTGTACCTCGTCCCCTGAGCTGTATGGCCCATACATGGTATCTCCCTGAAGCAAGTACAGACCATTTGGGGTAACATGCCACCTTGTTTCTACAGTTACGGTTCCAGGGTAGATGTTAATGTTGCCAGCCCTGTCAATCCATAAGGTGTCAAAAAGATAAGACTTAACATCCATACTGATTATGGCTTTATCCTTGGAAACGGATTCTATCTTGAACACGCGATACCACAAAAACTCGTATTCAAACAACCAAAAGCCATTTTCAGAATGAAGCTCAAGGCTGTGTAGAGTTTCCTCCTCTTTTTCAAGGATCTGGAAGAAGGAAAAGTAGGAAGTCTGGTTAACCTGATAGGCTATACCATACGCTCTGCCAACCTCAACTTCAATTGTTTGCATCTCTTCCATCCCTGAATACTTAGCATTTCCCGTAACTGACTGTGCTGCGGGGGCATGAGTTGGAAGCACAGTCCCACATGCTGCTAGTAAGCTAGCGCAAATCAAGGTCAACAGCGCTCTTTTGGTTGTTTTATTCATTTTTCTCTCCACCTGTATTATTTTTTGGGATTTTGGCTATTGTCTAATAAACGCGATATTATTTCAAACCTATAAGTGGCATAATCTTTATGTTCTAAAGTCTTAGTCCGGGGGAGAATTTTTTAATTGTTTTGTTAGGGGCCTGTAGCTCATCTGATAGAGCGCCGCATTCGCATTGCGGAGGTGGGGGGTTTGAGTCCCCCCAGGTCCACCACGCACTTGCGAAGCAACAGGGTACCACGGATTTAACCGTATGCATTACTCATTGATAATAAGTATTACTTATGATACAGTATCATTACTGTGATTTATAATACAACTCTGACTCAAAAAGGACAGGTGACCATACCAATAGAGATAAGAAAAAAGCTCGACATAAAACCTTTTGAGAAAGTAACGTTTAGTATGACCAACAATCAGGTTGTCTTAACTCAGGCAAAGAATTTTTTGTCCTTTAAAGGATCTGTTAAATCCAGCAGAACATACTCTCCGGTGCAAGCTGATAAAACAGTGCTAAAACTTCTAAAAGAAGAATATGAAAAAAAGCTTAGATATTCTTGATACTAACATTCTAATTCGTTTTCTTACTAACGACACACCGGAGCAAGCTGCGGTTATAGAGGGTTTTTTCAAAAAGGCTGCGCCCAAAACTTTGATTGTACCGGACATGGTCGTTGCTGAGGTGATTTTTGTTCTTCTTTCTTTTTATGACTTAAGCAAGGCCGAAGTCGTAGATAAGCTGCAAGCTCTGGTTTCTTATGAGAAATTTAAAATTAACAGGATTCTTATGCAAAAGGCTTTAGACGTTTTTAGCAGCAATTCTATTTCTTTTGTAGATGCATACCTTGTTGCATTGGCGTCAGCACAAGGGCCAGGAGTCCTGCGAACATTTGACAAAAGATTGCTTAAACTGAATGGTGTTACTGTTTCAAAGCCGGAATAATGTTTAGCATTTTGCCACACGCTATTTCTAGTTGAAAAAACAGAGCCGATGTCGGATACTTTTCTAGAAGAGCCTCAAAACAATGAAGAAAAAGAAGCACTAGGTTAGGCAAAGGGGAAAGACCACCTCAAATGAAAAAGTAGGTGAGGATGAAGATCTTCTTGGAGAGACAGATGTTTGGTATGGAAGTTAAAACTCAAAGCAACTTCGGAGGTACCCACCCTCAGGCTTTAAGTCTGAAAGCTAAACATGGCCACTTATAGTATAATTCTCCCCAAATCCAAATCTTTGAACGGAGAGAAAAATGAAAAGATTACACAAGCTTTTAGGACTTCTGCTGGCTTTGGCGGTGTTCGTATCTACTCCGGTCTCGGCCCTGGCCCAAACAGAGGGTGTTGCCGAAATTGTTGCCGAGCTCGTGAAGTATAGAGAAGGGGTACGGTCCATCCAATTCAACTCAATGGGTACCGATCCCAAAACCCAAATCTGCGAGGTGACGGTGGAGCTTGACCAGAATGTGGAGGAAGCTTACACAGTTTTTGAGAGGCTTCTGGAGTTGGGGTTCATCCCAAACGCCGTAACTCTTGATGCTGGTCGTGAAATTTATAGCCGGAATTTTCCTGGTCCTTGCCCTCCACCGCCCGCTGTAGAAGGTTGGGAGATAGGGAAGGTTAAAGGAATGGATTACCCTGGGTATTACCGGCCTGAACTATACGCGCTGTCGGAACCGAGCACGGAACCCATACCTTGGGCTCTACTTGGCTTGCTTTTGTTTGAGTTAGCCTCGCTTCTATTCATCGGTTTGTTTTTTTGGAGAAGGATTCAAAGAAATAGAGCTGTTGGCGGAGGCGTCTAGCAAAATCAAAGCGATTACATCCGGCGTTTTCAAAGAGGGCTCTTTTGAAGGTTTTTAATCTTCAGGGACGCCCTCTTTTTGTAGATAGACAGGTTTTATTTAACATCTATAAAAAGCCTGCTCCCCTTGAAGTGCTCATCCAAAGATAGGATAGCTTTTTTGTAATATCTGTTAGAACTTTTTATAAGTATCATCGAGTAATAATCGCAAAAGCTTATTTTTCCGTTTGACCTCTCCTTAATAATTTCCTTTGCCTGGCTCAGCTTCCCATTTTCAAAAGGAATAATTTCCAGCTGGTTCTCTTCAATAAGGTCAAATAGCGCGTAGAGCTCTTCAAAAAGAGAGTTGTGCAGAAGAAATGTGCTTACCTCACTAAGAATAAGGTCAGTCAGAACAATTTTCAGATGCAAATCCTGAACTTCCGTTAAAAGATCTTCTGCTTTTGAAAAGTCTGGATGATTAGAGTCCAAAGAGGCAATAATTATATTTGAGTCAGCAAGCACAGCTTTACCAAGAATGTCTCCATTTTTAGATATAAGCATTTTTTTAGGGGACATAAGTGTCGTTATAGACTACTTCGTCTATATTTTTTCTAAAGCTTTTGGATCTTTTTTTGGCAAATTTTCGAGAGAATTTGAGCAAAGGGTTGGAGGCTGTTTCTTCTTTGATTGATTCCGCCAAAGCCTGTCTGATCTGAAGGGCAATGGAACTCCCTGTGGCTTTTGAACGCTCTTTAAGTAGTTCATAGATGGCTTTAGGAAGATAAATTTGAGCTTTGATAACAGTTTCATTTGTCATGCGTGCATTATATATGGCAACTCTTTAAAAGACAAGAACCTATAGTTATTGATTTTCTTCTTCTATTCTGTTAGAATCACAAAAAATAAAAAGGATGTGAGAGCTATGTTCCAGTAACAAAGCCCTCTTGTCGACCCCCCCCCTTTTTTGGTACCCCGTGGACCGGCAGCTGCCCGAAATTGGTTGGCTAGTCGGCCACAACAGTCACCGAAAGAAAGGATTACTTACGATGACTAAATAATTTCTTAAATTCCTCCCCGCGGCGCATGCAAAGATTGCCCTAGAGCCGGGAAAAAAACCGGTGGGAGGTTATAGCTTCAAAACAGAGGCTTAAAAGCGCGCCAACTCAAAAGGATCAGCCACCCTCGGCAAGTGGTGAGATTAGATCCTTCGGAACCTGACCGTAACATCTTCCAAAAGACCAGGGCAGAGCAAGGGAGAATAGGAAGATGGCTTTGCAGGCGTTGCGGCCCGTGAAGTTCAGGATGGGTATTGGAAGGAGCCAAGAGACCTTTAAATACCCTGCTGTTTTTGGGCTTAAATTGGGCAGGAACAAGGGTATTTGAGCATGGAAATGGCACAAAAGATGAAAAGGTGTTTTATGGGTCGGGATGAAATTTACATAATAAAACCCAGATAATTCTCTTTGTTCACAACAGAAGCAGTTAGCCCATATTTATCTTTAAATTTCTTTGGGGTCTTAAAAGCGCGGTTTTTCCACTTGAACTCGAACGCACTTAAGCTTCCTGATGCACCTTCGATCCAGTCAATTTCCGCTTTAGCGTAATCTCTCCAGAAGTAGTGGGGTGTAAGATTTCGCTCATATTCATGCTTTTTTAATCTTTCGACGGCCAAAAAATTCTCCCATAGATTGCCAATGTCAGTTCTTACATCAAGTGAATGAAATTGTAAAATCAACGCGTTTCTTATTCCTAAATCGTAGAAATAGTATTTTTTGCCGGTTGTTACCTCATCCCTTAAGTTAGACGAGAACGCACCAAGCTCAAAGATTACAAAGCTTTCCTTAAGAAGGTTTAAGTACCTCGCCACCGTTTTAACATTTATCGAGAGCTTTGTTGCAAGCTCATTGAGCGAAACCTCACTGCCAATCTGAAAAGCTAGCAAACTCGCAAGTTTTTTGAGCGAGTCGGGGTTTTCCAGCCGTTCAAGTTCTAAGAGGTCTTTAAACAAATAATCTTGTGTAATCGATTGGAGGTATGCCTGCTTTTCGGTCGGAGTAGCGAGGTTTTGTATGTAAGGGTAACCGCCGTAAATGAGTTCATTTTCAAGCAGAAAGGGAATTTCGTGCGGTTTAAGGCTTTGAGCTAATTCTTTTGTGGAAAGAGGGAAGAGTTTGTATTTCAGCGTTCGGCCGGTAAGAGTTTCGTGAAGACCCTTGGCTAAGTATAAAGAGGATGAACCCGTCACAAAAATCTTCTTTGTTGGGAACTTGTCTATAATTATCTTTAAAGAAAGTCCGATATTTGGGATTCTTTGCGCTTCGTCTATTGCAATGATAGGGTAGTTTGCAACAAGTCCTGTAAGACTCACTTCAGAGGTTGTGCCAAGAAGAGTTCTTGCTTCATCGGTATCGCCGTTTAGAACAAGCTTTTCTGCCTGAGGAAAGCGGTCAAGAATACGGCTTAGTAAGACGGTCTTTCCAACCCGGCGGGAGCCGTGAATGAGGGTGATAAACCCTTCTTTTTGTTCTTTGAGTATTAAATTGAGTAATAACCTCTCGATCATATACAAATTTATATCATATTTATGTAGTTAAGTAAAGATATTTAGTATATATGTAGAATATGTGATAGGCTGTGCTTGTGCTGACTTGGTGGCAGATTACTTTGGAACCTATCTTTACGCTGCAACCCTTGACAAGAGTTCAATCCTATAGTACTATACTTTTGTTCACGCAGATGATCTTGAGCCTATCTAAAGATTGTCAAATCAGCGTCTTTAGTAAACCTGAAATTCATAGAAGTTCTAAGAAGGCCAGGATCTAACGAAATTTCTTTACTTTCGCACAAAGCTCTCAAGCTTTTTATAAATCGAGCTTTTGGTCGGCGGTTAAGTTTAGGGAATCTCATTAGATCCTGGCTTTTTTGTTACCCGGAGTGGGGCAGAGTTGCCCCAACAAAAGAGGAGGAGAGATGATCGCAAAGGCAAACCCGCTGCGACTTTTCTATTCCCCTTATTTAAGTTTACAAACACTATTACACAGCGCATTCAATTGCGTATTTTTGCTAAGATGCCAGTTTGTGAATTTAAACCAGAGGATTGGAAGAGATTTGTTTTGGGCCTTGGCGGTTTCTTTTTTTGATTTTGCCAAAAAGCTCAAAAAGAACTTTGACAATTAAATATGACTATATATTGAAATTTGATTTTATACAGCCAGAGGGAAGGGCGGTTTTGTATGCTGATTATTATCAGACGGCCGAAAGGCTTTCCTGATTGTTATTAAGTATCAAGGCTGATCCTTTCCTCAAAGCTGTATTATATAAGTCCATCGGTTGGAGCTTAAGATTGAGGCTTAGTTTAAACGGATGAAGTTATAACGGTCTGACTTGAACCGGCGATCAAATCAAGTTGGGTTAACCACAAACCCGCGATTCCAAAGAAATTTGGAGAAGGTCTTTCTTTCTGCTTTTGTTTTGTAATAGGCGGAAAGTTAGGCTCCCTGAGGGAGAAGTTTTTTGCGAGCTTCCTTTAGGGAAGCCACGACCAGCGCAAAAAATGAACTTCTGATCTAGTCCTGTGGTTGAGCACTCCCTGAAGGTCTGATAGAGACGGGAGGATAAGGACTAGCGCAAAGTCGTCATCCGGGGATTTGCACCTTGGACCGACGCGGAGATTTGCTTGCAAAATGGCTCTTGGGTGAAGGCCGTAGATAGGCATAGACCCAAGTTTTAATCGCTTTTATTTACACTTTTGTCTTGTTCGTGATCAGCGCGTTTTTTTGCTGTCGCGGAGGCGAAGGTGAGAGGCGAGTGCCCCCGGCGATCCATCGTCGGTGTGTTCCAAAGCTGGTAACGGCTGAGGAAAAACTTAAAGATTGGACTTAGCGGTCTGAGATTTAAGGAGAATGGAATCGAACTTTTTAACTTGGCCGAGATGTTAGGGCCAAGATGTTTTTAGTACTTAGGGTTGGACCCTAAGGAGGATACCATGAACGCGAACAATAATTCCAATGGTAAGGTTGACCCCGCGGGCTTTGAGTTGCCTAGGAGGATTTTCCAATCAATTGTTCAACATTGTACTCCGGTTGCGAGGTTGGACGCCGATGTGGCTTTCGCCCTTGGCGAGGCAGGGATTAAGTTTGACGAAGCCGTCCTCGCCCAAAACACTGGCCACGCCACCAAGCTTGCGTGGGAGGCCGTTGAACTGGCCAACCGCGTAGAACTCCCCGTCTTGATCGCGGAGATCGCGGTTGAGATGGAAGAGTCCATGGTCGAATTCAATGGTTGGCACCTGGACTTCTCCTTCGCCCAGCGTCTGCTGGTCGAAGCCAAAGGTGAGAAGTCTTTGAAGGCAAAAATCGCCTTGGCTCGACAGGCTAAGAAAGCGGTTGTCAATCTCCGCCAATCGATCCGTCGCAAGATCGAAGCGGATAGGGACGAGACAAGTCTGGCTGCGGTAGTTGGTCTGGTATTGAAATCAGATCGTCGGTTTAGCAGCGGTCAGAGGTTGGAGGTTAAAGGTAATGGGCACGAAAAGTACGAGCCCGAAGTTTCCGAAGCCTCTCTCAATGCCAAGGCTGAGAATGCCGCGGCCGTTGAATTGGCCAGGGCTACCGCTTTGACCTCGAGAGCCGCCGCTGGTGACGCCTGGGTGGATCCGACCTTCTCCATCATCAAAATTGAGGGCATGGGGAAGAAGAAAAAGGCCACGGGTAAGAAAGCTAAGAGGGGGAAGGGTCAAAGTAAGCAACACGCTTAGACCCTTCTAAAAATAGCGCTGTAAAATCTGGAATTAAGCAGGGCTTAATTTCTATGTGCTCGGAGTGTTTCCACAATTACTCCGTAAACAACTTAGGTGGAAATTAAATCTGCTATTACTGGGGGATGTACTAGGTCATAAACCTGATATCCCCCCATTTCTAAGCTCATAAGAATTTGTGATCTTAGAAATGCCTTTTTTTATCGGTCTTAAGCTCTTTAGTAACTTAAAGAGTTTAGACGGATGAAGAAACGGATTTAGTTTTTACCGCGCCGAAATCCGCCGAGAAGCCCTTCCTGGGGAGCGCCGTCAGCAACTAGCTGATGAGTTACGCGATGATCCACAGGGTATCGCTCGGGACCAGTGCCTTATGAAAGGCATTGATTAGGGGTTGAGGGGAGTCGTTCGCCAGACCCGTTCCTTTCTTAAGCGTGCGATGCTTGAGAAGAGAGATACGGTGACGCGCCGATGAGCCAATCATTACCCCGAAAATATAAAAGGCTTGGTATCCTTGCACAACTTAAAGTGCACAAAGTGGCCACTGTGGAAATAAAAGCAGTTCTTAATTTCCACTTTATCCAAGCCTGCTACCGCAAAGGAGTATTAGGTTTTGATAAAGTCTTTCCAGGTTCCTCAAATGAGGAAAACCAAACTTGGTTAGACAGAAAGGAGGCCCGCCGTGCTAAAAACAGCTTATTTCACGGCCAGCTTCTTTATAGCGGGGATGCTAATGGTTGTTGGCTACCGGTGGAGATTGAAACCGGCCGTACCCGAAGGAAGCCGGGGTATTTACTGATAATGCTTTGTTATTGACAGGATTTCTATCGCGTTTAAGTCGTCTCGGAAAATGAACAGGGTTCTATACTTAATATCTAGTCTAAAGCTATAAATTCTATTCACTTTAGGTTCTAACAATTCCACGTTTAGACTTGGATAGTGCATATCTTCTTCTAAAAGTTTTACTTGTTTTTTGTATTTTTTGATTAAGTTATGACTCTGAAGATATTTTGAGACGGTAGGAGAAAGTGGAAGAATTTTCATTTCTTGTCAAAATAGCTGCTTTCTTTAAGCCCTCTTTCAAGGTCTTTTAAGAAACCTTTAGAGTATTTTTTGCTATCTTTAAAGCTTTTTAAGATTGCGTCCGAGCTCTTAACGGCAGGGGATTCAAAAGGCAAAAGATCGGATTCCTTTATGATTTCTGGTTTGTAAAGGAGGATCCTCAGAAGGGTTCGGAAAAACTCGCTTCGATTAGCAAAGCCGTGTTTTGACGACATCTCGTCAACGAGCTTTGTTTGCTCTTCAGTTAGGGAAATGTTTACTGTTTGCATCATGACGGGATCTTAACAAACTTTGGCAATGTTTGTCAACTATGGTGAAAAGTGAGATCACTCTAACATCGGTATACTTTAGGGTGTTAGACGGACACGTTTGGATTTAATTTTCCGCGCTTTCAGCGTAGGAGATTTGAGTCTGGTCGTGCCCGAAGGAGATTTGTTTTGGCTAAGTTTTACCAAATGCCGCAATTTCCAACAGGAAGGGTTTCTCGCAAAGTCGGGATATAAAGGCTTTTGCCAACCCTAGCTTGTGAACTTACCATTTGGTTCATAGGCGAAACCTTCAAAGAAAGGAGAAAAAAATGGCTAAAAAAACCTGGGGCCTGGTTTTACCAGACCCTGACGGGGCCGACTTGGAAGGTTGGCTGGTACGGATTGAAGAGGGACCTCTGAGCCTCCCGCTACATCCCCAGTCGTTTGACTGGAGAACAGCTGGCAAGAGGAACCCAAGGGAAGGCGATACGATTATCGTCTACCTAAATGACTCCGGAGACGAAATCGTTGAAGCTTCGTTTCCCAAGTCAAAAGGTATGTGGGGCAATAACACCGAGGAGTTCTTCTGCAAGAACTGCTTGGCGATGACGACTCACATACAAGTTCGTCGTGTCCGCACTGAAGTTGACACTTGGTATGACGGACTGGACGATAAGCACTCCTCTGTAAGAGAAGTTCAGAGAGGAGGTTGGTGCACCGTCTGCAAAAAATATCCTGACGGGCGGGACGCTTAAGTTTTAGTGGTTGTCAGTTGACCGCAGAATTCTACAGATGGAATTTTGTTTAAGACTGTCTCAGGTTGGCCAGACGCTAAAAAGCTTCGTTGAGGCCTTTGATCCGCTTTTCTGCTTGGGTAGGAATTAGTGGGTGACAAACCGAATCGGCGACGGACTGATTTTCAATCCCAAACTAAGCAACATGAGCTTGCTATTTTGGGAGGAGGTTTTGAGATTGTGGTCCGATATCAAGCGCATGCTTGAGGATAATGAAACCTTTTTTGCTGGAGTGGGCGAAGTTGAAACATGCACTTTTCCCTCTCTTTGGCTCTGAACACTAAGTATAACGCTTTGTTCGGAGGCTGATTTTTGGGATTCACCTTTTGGATAGGGTGGATTTCAGAAATACATTCATAAACACGGGTTTATGGGTGAGATTTTGGGTTTCGTTCATTAAAACTGAAAAAGTAAGAAAAGATACGATTTGGGGCAAAAGGGAAAATCGCGCGGCTAACTACCGTTCGACACTACCACTTTGTTTCAACAAATCAGGCTAACTCGACAAAGCATCGAGAGTTTCGTATCTGCCATTCCAATAACCAGGGCTGTTGAAAATATGATTTTGCTTTCTTTGCTGGATCCATCACTGTCTAAGTACAGTTTGTGTGCGATTTAGCAAAAGCCTAACGGAGATGAGCAATATTTGTTTTCATGTGGACGCTCCCTTGACTGTATCAGTGAGCGGGCAGTTTGCGTTAGGCGGTCTTTATAGCCCTAGAAGTAAGATAGGACTTCTGGGGTTATAAAGGCCAGGTTATTTTTGATTCTGGTGTAAGCTTGGAAACCAGTTTGCAAGGTGGTTTTGTTGCAGATTGTTTTCTCCGCTTAAGGCTCGTAAGGGTACTCTCGGGTTCTGGCTTTTGAGCCAAAAATTAAGATCCGGGCGGAGGAAGAATGGAAACGTTGATTTCCATCGGCGTTTTCGTCCTCTTTGGATACGCTCTGAATTCTGGGTGGATCCAGGTGAGGTATAGCAACCGATTTTGGGAGTCGTGGCACGATCGGTTGTTTTTCCGGCATCTGTTCCGGTTTTTGATGTCGGATTTGTTTGGTGTTACCACGACAGGTCTGTCCGCCTGGCTTTTTTTTGTAAGCTGGAGCCACTGGCACTTATTAGTTGCATTTTGTGCCGGATGGTGGATTGGCAGATTTTTCTACCCGAGAGCCTCCGATGGAGAGAAAAACTTCTTGAGGAGTAAGCTGGGTGGATACTATAGGAGGAAGAAAAAGTAAAGGGACCGCTTGCCTGAGAGAAATCTTGAAGGCAAACGGTTTATCTAAGTTCATTTAAGTGAGTTTGGATAAACCGTGTTAATTGAAGTGAGGAAGATGCCTATTTGAGAAATGAGTCGGGAATATGTTTGCCGATTGATTCCTCAAATGAGGCGGTCTTCACCGAAATCGAAGTCCTCTGCAAAGCTCGTAAGGGCATTGCCCAGGTTCTGGCTCTCAAGCCTAAAACCTAACCTGGGTGGAGGAAGAAATGATTTACATTGGTTTGGCGATTGCGGACTCAATGTTTCCGCAGTCTGGTAGCTTCTCCCGCCGCCAGTTGACGGTGGAGGAAGTTAAATCCATGGCCCCCACGGCCGTTTCGTGCTGCAACCCATCGCATGCCAATACGTTGGCTGCGTTGAGGGTGAAGCATGGGATTGAGGTGTCCGTTCCCGAAGTTGCCCCCAAGGTTTCCTTAGGGGTAGAGGACAAGGTCATCGTTATGTCCGTCCGCGGACTCCCTCGGGAGACTCGCGAATTTACGGACGAAGAGATCTCAAAGGCGACCTTTGCCTTTGGGTTGTGGGAGGTCGAGGCCTAGCCGACACTGACTAAGACTCGGGGCTGTATCCTCAGCCTGTCAACATAATCAGCGAGTTGCTGAAGGGGTTATAGCAAAATAAGACTGAAAAAAATGATGGTATAGTACCCTCTTTCAATGAAACTTATTGCCATAGCGTACTAGCTCCTAATCATGAGATTGGAGAAGGAAGCGTGCAGCCTTAAGTGGAGAGAGAAGGGAAGGGACCATCGGATGTTTTATTGGGCTATATGTCGCCTCTTAGCAGTGGGAGATTTTCAGAAGTCGTGAAAATTTCTTACTTTCACTATATGTGATGCTAGGAGGTAAAATTCTGGAATTCAACAGATTTGCTGTTAGATTTTAGAATTTTACGAAAACGCAAAAAATGTTCCCCTTTATCTTTAATTGTCTTTACTGCTCACAAGTCGTTGGTAGAGGTAATCAAAGGTAAAGGGGAAAAGGAGAGGCAGAAATGGCAGATTTCCCGTCCTGTGTGATGCATCTTTATTCTGCTACGTTCGGGTGACCGGTGTATTTGGGATAAAGAAGAAGCACGGGGCCAAACGGGAAATCATGAGTCCGCACAGCGGAGTTTAAGTAATCCCTGCAAAGATTGCCCAAAAAACTGCTGTGTCCCAACTCTCCCTGTCTTGATGAATCGGGAGGCTTGCAGCCCTGTACATTCGAGTTCGAGTACACGGCTGTAAGGAAACTCTAGGGGATTCAAGGATACCCTTTATCTAAACTAGAACTTCAGGTGTGCAAAGCGTAAGCTCCGGGGGTAAAGCCATATGTAACATCAATCGCCCGGATGAAACGAAAAAATTAACAAGAAGCCCTAAGAAGCGCTGCTGCAGGGCCGTGGTGGCAAGCTTACCTGAAGTTTCAAAAAGTTCCGAGCGCTCCTTTGGTTATGTCCTCCTCACATAACTGAATTGCGTTCGTTAAAGAGTCGAAAGTGCACACTGTTGTATTTTCGACTCTGATTCCCAGACTTCAAGAGTGGTTTTGAACTTGAGGTTTGAGAATTATTCAAAAAAAGAAAAGGAGAAAAGGAAAATGGCAGAAATGATCTTTGCCACCTTCTTTAAGGGCCATGACGGAGTCATTGCCCGAATTGAGGGAAAGGTGTCCTTTCCTGAAAGGGGATGGGCGCCAAAAGTTGGGGAGACCTACCAAGTAAAAATCGTAGGTCAATCTAAATCCGGCAAAGCGCAGTTTTTGCGCAAGGTTACCGGTCCATACTATGCTGTTGAAGGTGCCCAACGGCAGTATGGTTGGTACAGTACAGGGGCACTAGGAAAGCCGGACATTGAATTTCAGTCCGGTTTCTCCGGTGGCAGTGCATATTACACTGCCATATGGACAAAGATCCCATACGCTGAGGCAAAACAGTGTGTGGATAAGGTCAGAGCCTTAAATGAATGGGCTCATGACTCTAATGGGCTCAAGGCAAACTGCGGGGGTATTTATGGGACTATGTGGTATCAGTCCGAATACCCGGTCACAACCGCTATAGTAAGCGGTTTGACAGCCGGCCTGTCCGTGGAAGCCATCAAGAAATTCTGTGTTAGCTTGATGGAGAAATTCCGAAATGAGGAATTAGCTAAGGAAATGAGTTCTCTGCTTTCGGCAAGAGGAGAGCACTATGGCTACTATAAAATTCCTCGTAGCTGGGTTGGGGATTATCCTTACGACCCTAAACAGATCGTAGAGGGTTTATAGCTCAATCCGCAAAAAAGTACTCCAAGCACTTCTTCCTAGTTGGCCAGGGTTTTGCTTAAATGCAAAGTCCAAAGCCGATTGAAAGGAAGTTAAGAAAAAGACTTGGCAAACCCCAACGGATAACGGTTGGGTGATCTGGAAGTAGGATCAAAGGCGACTACAGTTTTGAAATTTGAGCTTGCGGTTGTCTGAGAGCTGAAAACCAGTGTGCTCCTCTGACCTTGCTTAAAGGAGGACGTGGTGTAATCCGAGAGAAAGGGACTAGAAACGTGATGTGGAGCTATCCTTGAGATAGACCAAAAACACGGTGAACCCCAAGTAAGCGGAATCCCCAAGATAGCTCGTCTGCTAAGGCTATCAACTTTTCTTATCTTATTTTCTTTTGTCCGGTGTAGAGAATTTAAGATAAGACGCGGCCCAATTGGAAGAAGGTGTAATCCTGACTTGTTTTTCTTTGCTTTGAGCTTAGAAATCTTGTCATGTATTCTTACGCTTTTGATTGGGCATGGGTTTTTATAATTTACACAATTGTGACTGTGGAACAATTGTAAAAATGTGGATTTTAAAAATTCATTTTCAACTAACCCGCCCATTAAGGACTTGGCTTAGAAATTTAAGTCATGAGCCGGAGGGCAAAAAAAGGATAAAGGAAAATGAGAAAGTTTTTGGGGCTTAACAACCCAAGCCAAGAACTATTTGGCTTGGAGGTAGAAGAGGGGAACGCCCATTATCTCCCTTCCTCACTCGTTCCGAAAGAGGGGGAATTGGTGTTTGTGTGGACTAATTGCACAGCACCATATAATTGGGAGTACTATGTGCTCCTCCAGAGTGGAGTTCCTGTTGCCATTGTTGAGGTGACTGAGAGTCATCGTTATGGTACTTGTAAACTTCTCTGGCTTGAAGAGGACTTTGTTCCGGGAGCAGTTATGAAAACCCTCGATTTAGTTCTCAAAGGCCCGCAATTCCTCCCCGGTTTTATCTGTGGGGGAGGGGGTTTTCTGGTAAGAAATTACGAGCCAGAAGTTCTAGGCTTCCTCACACTTGAGGGAGCCAAAGCTGCAGCTGAGCAGTTCTGCACAGGGATGTGGGCACTCGCACACCCCGCAGTTGTGAGGCAGGGAAGTTCTTGCTTGGACCCATACTGGGTTCGTTATGGGGACGATTGGTCTGAATCCCAGCACAGCCCCTGCTGGCCTCACTAATACCCGGCCAAGGCGCCCGACCCTTAACAAGGAGGCGATAAGTTTTGGTTCTGGAAATGGTGGATCGATCCAGGAAAGGTTAAAACCAAACCACCCGCGGTCTTTCGAAATACCGCATGCGGCAAACTGTTGGATTCGAAAACTCATTGGGGTCTTTAATAGAAACCTTTGAGATAGCCAACAGCGTCTAGTGACACTCGTAAGAGGATAGAGAAACACTAGGCGAGACTAACTAAAATCCTCCCTCAATTTTTCTTTTGAAAACTTGAGGCGGCCATGAAATGAATGTGTAAAACATCGTTCATGCGCCAGGATTTTTGGGATTCACTTGTTATTGGAAGGTTAGCGCTTGGTGGATTCCAGAAATCCGTTCACAAGCTAAGGAGCTTGTGGGTGAGATTGATGGTCTGGTTGATTAACCAGAAAGGAGATTGAAGATGGCTGTTGGAGACATAATAGTAGTCAGCACTACTACTGGCAGCTATGGTGTGCCAGATAATCGAATCAGGCCGACATGGTTTGCCAGTGAATATGGCGAGGGCGTACTTGCCTCTTATGATGAATTCAGGCAGGTCAGGTTTGTAGAGGGGAAAGATACTCTCAATAGATATGCCTATCCGGTTGCCGGTTACTGGATAGCAGAGGTTGTCTTTGAACCTGAAAAGCCCTCAGACAGACCGCCGCTTGTTGTAGGGCTAGCGTCGGTATCTCCTGTAGATATGGGAGATGATAAATCACCTTGGGGAAAAGGCGAGGCGATCAGAAAGGGTCGTGGTTTTAGCTAATTAGGGCCAAGCTTTTATGAACCGTAAAGGCTTAGAGTTTAGGTTTAATTCGCAGAGCAGGATGCGAACCGGCTAACGGCTGGTAAAAAAACCTGGGTTTCCGCATAGTCCAGCGTTCAAAAGACGTCAGGTGAACTACGCCTGTTTGGATTGTGTGTTGGGTAACCAATGCGAGGCTAGATCTTCTTCCGTCGTGATAAAAGATCTAAGGGTCTCAGAGTAGTATTTTCAGAAATCTTTGCATACTTATTGCAAAATTACTGAAGCCTAACTTTGAAGAATGTGAAGTTTATTTTTCAATATCAAGGTTAGGCGGGAACATTTGGATTCAACATTTAGTGTTTTTTGAAATATTGAGCTCAGATGCTCCTGAATTTTGGAGCGTATATCTTACGAAAAAAGAGGCTTGTTCTGAAGCGGGGAGACCCAAAGAACTAGGTGCAAAGCCAAATCTTTGTTTTGTCTTAGACACCTGACCGTAAGGCAGGAAACAAACAAGGCAAGAAACCTCTTATCCATTCTCATCTTTTGGATAGGTTGTAACCAAAAATGGAGGTAAAGATGATTCCAATCAGGGCGTTTGAGCCCTCCTTTCTCCGGAAGTTTAATGCGTTCCTTGGGAGTTCCATGGGTCCCCTGGCCGAGGTGAAAGTGCTCGACCGTGGGGTAACCTATGCCTTGGCAGCCTTTAATATGCAGCCGCAGGTGTTTGGTTTTCCGCAAGTTGTGTGGCTCGAGTGCTCACCACTCAATGTTATCAAGGATTTGGTCAAAACCGCTGCGAATGGAGCTAAAGCTCTTGAAGACGCCGGCATTACTTTTGGTCTCCTGGCTCGGAAGTTTAATCAACCGGGTTTAGGGTATCAGAAAGAGGCCGAGTTGGTGCGGGATTTTTTCCTGACCTGTGTGAAAGTTGGGTCAGGAGCGATTCAGGCAGACGAGGCGGTGGGGTGCATGGCCGATCTTTGGCCTCAGACCAAAGTGTTGAGTATCATTGCTCGGCAAGGGAACGCTCCTTACCATGGAGGCGACCGCGCGGCTTTGTATGAGGCCCTGCGGAAGGTCTTCGATATCCCGACCCTGGAAGCACTTTGGGACCGGGAGAAACTGGTGGAGTTCTTCTCTAAGTGGGGTGAAGGGGAGTTCATTGCAGGCCCATTCTCAGGCCCGAGCGTTTATTTTAATGCCGCTGGATGGCCGACTCTCATCGTAACTGAGAGCTCAGGTCGGAGAATACACCTCGGATGGTATTCTGCTCCAGGAGACCTGACCCTCGAGCATTTCCTATACCTCCTGAGGGAAGTACGTATCGAGTTTCCCGGGGGTTCCACGGTCGCAGCAGGGCAGGTTCTTCAAGCCCTTCGCGATAGTGGGGAGAGGGATGGCTTCGAGGTGACATTGACCAATTGGTCGGTGTATCACCTTGGGAATTTACCATCCTTAGAATAAGTTTAAACGGTGGTGCTAGTAAGTTTTTAGTACAAGCTAACACCACCGTCTGTTTTTAATATATTAGTTTGTGACAACGCTAGTTTTCATTTTGAGTGCTAAGCCAATAAATAGAACTTGTTAGCCTAAATATAAGTGAGAATACTGGGTTGCCTCAAAGAGGTTTGTGATAGTTTAGTCTTGACGTATAGGCTGTTGTGTAATAAAGTTGTGTATATGTTACAGAGATCTCAGATAATGCTGGATAAGCAATTAAAAAGCGCTTTATACACGCTTTCTCGCAAAAGAAATACCTCTATGTCCGAGCTTGTGCGGGTGTTATTAGCAGAAAAACTTGAAGATGTTCAAGCTAAAGAGGCTAAAAAGATGCTAACCCCCAAGGAAATAGTTGAGCGGATGGTTAAAAATGCAGGATATGGGCCCGGGAACAGCGAATATGACAGATATGCGTATGGCGATTTCAGCAAAAAGGAGAGCTAAGCTCACAGTATTAATAGATACGAATATTTTTGTGGCTCTTTACGACAAGAATGACCCAACCCATAAGCAAGCTGCCAACATGTTTGCCAGTCTTCCATCTGATGCAAGGCTTGTGACTACATCCGAGATTGTTGGCGAAAGTATAACTGTGATAGCTATGAAGGTGGGTAAGGACTTTGCCCTCAGACTTATTTCTGAAATTGTGAATATAGAACTTTTGTTTGTAGAAGAAATTATCTTTTACAAGGCGATAGAGGTTTTTAAGAGGATTAAGTCTAAGAATGTATCTTTTGTTGATTGTGTGAGTTTTGTTATTGCTAGAGAGAAGAGGTTTGGGATTGATTGTGTTTTTACCTTTGACAGACATTTTAAAACTCAAGGTGTAGTGCTGCTTTCTGATCTGGTCTAATTTAACATTTCTGCTGTTTTGGATTTGGGTTGCTACTTTCAAATATTTTGGGATAACGCTAGTTTTCATTTATGTTTAAGGCCTACGATGATTTTTGTAGGACTAAAGTGAAATAATGGGTTGTCTCAAAGAGGCTTGAAGTTAAACGGCAAAGGTCGGGCCCCGCAACTTGAAATCATCGCTCAAGCTGCGTAGCAAAAATCCTGAGTTGGTAAACGCTTAAGGGCTGTTACTGATCTGGGAGAATAGTCCTCAAAAGGAGGATATTAAGATGGCAAGTTATATTCTAACTAGGGAGGCTGCTTTTGCGAAAGCGAGAGAGTACGCCTCCAAAGGAAGCCCACAGGCTGTCCTTCGGAACGGTGGGATATATGACGAAATTCATACGGACATTTTCCCAGAATCTCTAATGCAGTGGCTGTTTGAGGCGGATGAGTTCTGGATTGTCCGAACGGACGGATCTATAACTGGGCCACACACGAGTGCTTTAGTGTGGATCAGAAGCAAAGTTCCCATACTAGGATTTGAGAGGTGGTAGAACAAGGGTTAAGCAGGAGGTTTAAAAAACCATGCTTACCAAACTCGACTGCTCCAGTCTGTCCCTGGATTTGTGGTTGGACAGCCAGAACACGTACCTTAGCCTCTTCACGGCGTTGAGGACAGGGTGCATGTTCGAAACCCAGGCTTTTGTAATAACAAGAGTCGGGGAAGAGAAAACTCTTTATCTTTGGGTCAACCCCTACGATCAGTGGGAGGTTAAGGGCTCATGGGATAAAGAATATTTCTCGCGCAAAACCCTTCTTGAAGTCGTGTCAGTAGCGCGTGATGTGAAGGTAACCGCGAAAGGCGAATATTTTCCGTGGTTAGAGGGATAAACTCTATAAAAAGTTTGGAGAAAGGTTTCAGATGCTGTGTGCTTTTTAGTGCGAGCGGTCTACTGAAGCTAGTTTTGGAGAGAAAACTCCTTTTCCGCCATGACAGGGAATAATAAAAAAACATTTGCGGCTTGGGTTGAGAGGTAGCTTTTTGCTAATGCTCAACCTAGGTCACGCGTAACTTGGTGTGTGCCAAGTCTGATGAGCTCGGTTTGCTTGCAAAATTTAAGCAAATCGCAAAAGAGCGAAACGCGTTAGTGTTTATAAATTTCCTTCCTATGACCAAGGCTAACGAGCTTAATTTTGTGAGGATTATTGAAGCTAAAAATAACCCTGTACTCTCAGGTTATCCTAAATGAATATAGGCCCGCTAATTGTCCAACTAGGGGTTTAGAGTGGAGTAGAGGATGGAAAGGGTTTTCTGTAAGAAGCACAAGGAGTTTTGAAAGTTTTTCTTTTTGTTGTTTGGGGAGCTTTTTTGCGGAATTGACAAATGAGTCGGAATAAACAACTTTAATCATTTTGATTCAGAGATTTGTCGGAGGAATGACTTGGAATCGGAAAATTCGCGTTTGGGTGTTTCAGAAAGACTCTCAAGAGTTTTTTTGACAAATTCTTGACGGTAAGCGCCTTCATTATCTTTTCCGGCTAAGCCAATTATGAAAGATTTGAGGAGAATGAGTTCCTGCTCGATTTTAGTTAACTTTACTTTGCTTGAGATCATGGGTAAAACCTAACACAAATTTGGATGTATGACAAGGTTTTTGGGGCTCACCTAGATAGGAGGTGGGTTCCAAAAACCCGTTCACAAGCAAGAGTTTGTGAATGAAGATCGTAACTCCTGAACCTTAAAAGGCAGGCGAATCTTGGAGGAAAGAATGAAACATCTCTTGAGGGGATGTCTTTCGGAAATGCCATTGGCTTTTCTGGAGATTCCCGCGGCGATTCTGATCCTTGCGCTATTTGGGGGTCAGAAAGTGGAAATCCCTATGTGGACAGGGGTTGATCTTCCACTCATTGCCACGTTTCTTTTTGTGCTTTTGTATGGGGTGGCTACCAATTATCCCATCAAAACGCGAAAAGAGATCCGAGTTCCTAAGGGTAGGGGAATCGGTTTTGTGGCGTTCGCACTCTTCACCCGGGCAGTAATGCACGGAGTTTTGGAAGAGGTTGCGGACAGATGGCTAACTCCATTGGCTTTTTTCTCCCTATTGCAGTTGGTTGGGGTGAAAAGCTTTTGGGTTGCAGTTCTCATTGCCCTTGTGTACTTTGCCATGGGCCATCGCTATGGGCATGGAGGTTTTGTGAGAGTTGCTAATGCCTTCTTCATTGGGGCTTTATGCTGGGTGGTGGTCTTAAATTATGGCTTGATCAACGCCATGATTTTACACACTCTGCTTGACCTTGGTGCGGAAATTTCAAGGTTTATTCGCCCTAAAATTATATACCTTTGAGAGTCAACATACCTATCTACCCATCAGAAGGCTTATAAGCATTGATGGGGAATTTCTAACGTTTGTGTAAAAGGCCGCTACGTTAGAGCGATAGGGTACTTTTGAGGCGGGCTAAGCCATTGCCCGGTTCTCAAAAGAAAGGAGACTAAAATGGCAGACTATTTTTGTTTGGGTTGTGGTGGCAGTTTGGGCTATGACGGTGCCAGATGCTCAATCCCTGGGTGCCCTAACAGTGATGTTAAGGGTGTCTTGGTAACCCACCCGGTAGAACTGTCCTGCCTTATCTGCGGTAAGGCGTGGATGAAGGTTTACTTGGATGGGAGGTTTTTTACAAGCTGTTGTGCAAACCAAGCTTGTGAAAACTATGATCTCGAAGGGATGAGATACCTAGAGAGGCTTGGGTTAAGGTAGTAAAAAGCCCTGGATGCCAGGCAGGAAACATTGGGAATCTAACTCGCCCAATTAGTACCGGTAAAACCTCAGAGTTAGGCAGGTTGTAGTTTGACCTTGAGGAAGGTCATGCTGAAGCGCGGCAAGGTACAAACTTGAGACAAAATGGGCTCAGGACCACCGCTGGATCAAACTTAATTGTGAAATGTAAGTTTGATGACAAGACAACGAATCTTTCTCCGCGGCGCAAAGGAGATGACTCAAGTTATTTGAGGACAGGAAACCTGCAAGACCTTTTGGTCTTAGCGGCTACTAAACTTTGTTTGAGGTTTAGTAGCGGGATTTTTGGAATTCACTTTTGAGAAGGCGTGGATTCTAAAAACTCATTCATAAATCTTTACTGTTTGAAGTGGGTTTTGTCTGCCCGGCTAGTTTTGTGTTATACTCCACGCAGTATATTTACCCGGATATTCTTAACCCTTAGATTTGCCTTTGGCATTTCCCGGCGGTTTTTTAAGGAAGAGCGGGGAATTGTCAAAGGAGGTGAATTATTAACACATGTTTCAAGATAAAACATTAGTTTGCGAATCCTGTGGTAAGCAGTTTGTATTTACGGCTGCCGAGCAGGAATTTTACGCTCAGAAAGGTTTTTCAAACGAACCTAAAAGATGTAAAGAATGTAGACAGGCAAGAAAGAATGAAGTAAGAGGTGGAAGAGGTGGATTTGGTGGTCCTAGAAGAGAGCGTGAAATGTACACAACCACATGTTCAAACTGTGGTGGTGAGGCTCAGGTTCCTTTTGTTCCAAAAGGAGACAAGCCGGTTTTGTGTGAAAACTGCTATAAAGCAAGCAGAAACGCTTAATTTATTTGGATTTTCATGAAAATCAAAGAAAGACCCCGCGTTAAAGGCGGGGTCTTTTTGTTGTCAATATTGAGTTTTAGATGCGCCATCTATTTGGTCGGGTCTTACTGACCTGCGGGCTTTAAGGAGGCCGTTGCTTCCGTGATAGAGGGATTAGGTCTGGTTGCAGGGTTAGTTAGATTTTCCTGTTTAGTTGGCTTTCCTCCGTTGCCTTGGATGTCATTAACTGAGGGTTTGTTGTCTTGCGCTCCGGCAACTTCAGGCATTGCTTTAAGGGCTGCCAACTCGTCATTTGCTCTTTTAGCGTCCTCTCCATCTTGTGGAATTAACCTAAGAACTATCTGCATTTCAGTTACAGCATCCACATATTTCTTATTTGCTTTTAGTGCCTGCGCAAGATTGTAATGAGCGTTTGCATAATCCGGTTTCAAAGATGTTGCCGCTCTGAAATGCCTCTCAGCCTGATCAAAGTTTTTAGCTGTAAAGAACACTCCTCCAAGGCTTACTCTTAAGATTGGATTGGTTGGATCAAGCTCTATTGCTCTTGTGTAAGATGCGGTAGACCAGGTGTCTGCGTCTTTTGCAACACCTGTTAGTAGGGAGTAGAGTCTGCCTCTTTGTTCCCAGTTGGCGGGATTTGTTTTGCTTAACAGTTCTGTTGTAACTCTTGTTTCCTGAATAGCCGCTCCTATTAATGTTTGAATGTTCCTCCTGTCTTGATCTGTTAATTCTTCCTGCTTTTTACTTGCTGCAAGAGCGTTGGCAACCAAAAAGTTTGTCTGTGCAAATGATGCATGATAAGCGCCTATATAAGGATTTAATCTAATGGCAGCTCTCTGATTTGCAAATAATGCCTGAGCACCATTTGTTTGAGCTGCTTGTATAGCTCTTCTCATCATGACCTCGCCTGCGTACGTCCTTCCTGTGAAATACGCTCCCGCAACTGCTACAAGCATCAAGGGCACGGCAAAAATAATAGATACAGTTTTGGTAGTTACATTGGTTTGGCTTCCGGATATTGCAAAACTGATAATTGCGCTCTCAACAAGCATATTTGCGGCAAGGCTGTTGGAGTCAAGCGCCTGCATATATGAGACAAGAAGACCAATGAATAGGTATAGAAGTACGCTTAGGAGGACGTAAGAGTGTGAAAACAGGAAGAAAACCAATATTCCTACCACACCCGCGCTTAAAGCTGCGTTTACACCTGAAGTATCTGTGTTTCTTACAAGCTTTAAAGTTTTTACTGCAAACAAGACAAATATTAGAAGTCCGGCTATTCCAAGAGTAGCTGTGACCTCTAAAAGCTCATTAAAAGGCTTATCGAATCTCACATTCCAGGTATCACTTGCGTTTAGCCCAAGTGGTCTGTAGTGAGAAAAGTTTAAATAGAATGTACTTGGACCTGATCCTTGGATTGGAAAATCTCTAAGGCTTGAGGATGTGATTATCCAAGAAGGTCTAAGACCTAGTTTAAGCTCTTTTGGGTAATCAGTTGGTAGTCTTAAAGCCGACTTTAGTCCTGGGATACTAAATAACACACCAAAGAGAACCATAACTCCAAAAACTATTCCCAATAATCTGTTGGAGGCTCTTATTCTTTCAGCAGAGGTAAAAACCATCAACGCTGCTAATGAAACTACAAAAAGTACCCAAGAAGAAAAGACGCCCACAAAAGTTACCGGTAAAAAGTTTAATAGCGCAAGGGTACTCAAAAGAATTCTTGCCTTTTTGTTTTGTGTATCAAAAAGCATTCCAAGAGCTGTGACTGAAGCTAGGGCAGCTACTGCCGATGCTAGAGTTGAAGACCCTGTAAGAGTGAAGTTTCTGATCTGCAAAAACCCGGCTCCGCCAAGTTTTAAGCCAAAAAAAGTTAAGGTAACTATGAGTGAAGAGATGCTTGCACCAAGTATAAAGGCAAACATTGTTCTTTTAACATCCTCTTTTGTTTTGATATTTGAACTTACCGCAAAGTAGAGAAGAGTCAAAAGAATAGTTAGGAAAAGACTCCCGCCCCATCTCCCATAACTTCCCATCAAGCTTGAATATTTGTCTATTGAGAAATAAGTAGATGCTCCGTAGGCAACGAGTAAAAGGATCATAGGTATATTAACCGGGGCTTTTACTATTTCTACTTTTCCCTCAATGATCATTTTGAGAGCCCACAGAGCAAGAATTGCAAGTGTTACTCCTGAGGTTAAAGCAAGCTTGTTAAATTCAAAGAATTCTGTGGTAACAGGTAGGAAAAATACTGGCAATAAGAATACAAGAGCGGTAATAAGGGTTGTTACCGTTCTATTTAATACAGGAAGATACTTTTGTTTCATTGTTTCCTTTCAAGCTGTGTTCTCTGATGCACTACTTTTGTGCATGAGGGGCAAGCTTCAAACACTTTTACAGACCAAACTAAAGATACAAATTTAATTTTGGCTGGTTAAATGATAGATACAGGTGTTATTAAATGTCAAGAGTTTTATTTCCGTTACGGAAATTGGGGTTATTTTTGGCTTATCCACCAGGAGAACTGAGAATCCTGTGCGGTTTGCGAATCAAGAGTCAAAACAAAACCTTCACCAGGTACTTTTGAGTCAATTGAAAAACTTGTTGCGGGATGAATGGAAGTTTTAAAAGCTATCTCAATGCTTGAGTCTTCCCCAATAATCTTAGATTTCACAAAAGATTTTGATCTACCGGCTTTAATAGATGCCGTTCCTGAATCAAGTATGATTTGTTCTTTATTGTAATACGGATTAAATATTTTCTGATTAGTTTCTTTACCCAAGTTGATAAAGCCCTGTGAGTTTAATAGGACGGTGATTAATACTAGAAGAACTAGAGTACCCAGTATGCTGTTTCTATTGATGTGGCCCTTAATATTTTTGAGTAAGGACTTTTCTTCTTTGTCCATTTCCACAAGGATTGCTTCATTTGTAAGACCTTGAAGCTTTAACGATTCTATTTTTATCAATTTCTCAAGCGATGAGGCTGGGTAAAAAGCTTTTATGTCACCGTTTTTTGCCTTGCGCCTTTCCATGTGGGGGAGAAGGGAGATTTTAGTATAATATCTGAGTCTGTTATAAGGATCAGTTTTTCCAAATATAACACCTCTTTTTTTGGCTTTTTTGATTAGCTCTTCTATTGATATGAGTTGTTCTTTTTCTTCAGGCATTCCAAAAGGATTATATTTAACCTATAGACAATGTCAAGATGTTTGTACGCGCTTGGCTTACTGAAATAGAATTTATAAAATTGGTCAAAAAACTTTTGGACTTGCAAAAACTCAACCGGAGTTGTATTGTTATTCATAATTATTATTAAAATTTGATAAAGGAGTAAGCGTATGTTTGACCTAACAAAAGTATCAAAAGCGTTTTCAGATAAGAATCGACTCAAGATTCTAACACTCTTGAGCGGAGGTTCAAAAAATGTTGGTGAAGTAGCCAACTCTTTGAAAGTAGAGGAGAACTTGGCTTCCCATCACTTGAGGGTTTTAGCAGGAATTGGGTTCTTGAAAAGTAATAAAAAAGGCAGAGAAGTATATTACGCAATAAATAGGGAAAAGGTGGATACTGTTCTTGGCGATATTAAAAAAGAGATTCTCAAGTAAATCTTTTACGGGCTTTCTTGAATCATCAAGAGTGCTGAGGCAAGTGAGAGCGTTGTTGAGTGTTGTGTTTGTTGATAGAGCGGTGTATTTTTCCATAAAGTATGATCTTGGATTTTATTGCAAAATTGGCAAAAGTTAATTTAAGGAGTCTCCTTCTTCTTACCGATGTGTAGAGGTGGGGGCTTGTTGGTGCGTTTTAGCTAAAGCTCCCAGAAGGAGCTTTTTTTAATGGGCGATGTTTGATATTGTTTTAGGTACCTAAGTATAAGAGTGTCTTTTGGCTGAGGCGTACAGACCCACTGTTCACGGGGGTTTTAAACGCTAAGTGTGTAAAATATGTATAGACCGGATGAAATAGAACCAAAATGGCAAAAAAGGTGGAAAGAGGAAGGCGTTTATAAAACTGAGGAAAAGGGGGATAAGCAGAAGTTTTATTGTCTTGATATGTTTCCCTATCCTTCAGGTGCAGGTCTTCATGTAGGGCATTTAGAAGGGTACACGGCAACGGATGTTTACTCCAGGTACAAAAGAGCCCAAGGCTTTAATGTTTTGCATCCCATGGGCTGGGACGCCTTTGGTTTGCCTGCTGAAAACTTTGCCATTAAAAAAGGAATTCATCCTTCAGAGACAACGCAAAAGGCTATAGATTGGTATAAATCTCAACTTAACATGGTTGGTTTGTCATACGACTGGTCAAGGGAAATCAACACGAGTGACCCAAACTATTATAAGTGGACTCAGTGGCTTTTCTTACTTTTGTTTAAGCATGGGTTGGCTTATAAGAAAGAGGCACCAGTTAATTGGTGTCCAAGCTGTCAAACAGTGCTGGCAAACGAGCAAGTTGTGAAAAAGGATGATAAGAACGTTTGTGAGAGATGTGATGCAGAGGTGATACAGAAAAATCTTGATCAGTGGTTTTTAAAGATAACGGATTATGCGGATCGGCTTTTGTCAGGGTTTGAAGATATTGATTGGCCTGCCTCTACTAGAGAAGGACAGAAAAATTGGATAGGCAGGCAAGAGGGAGCAAAAATCAAGTGGAAAATCTTTATTGGAGATAGTGATAAGCCTGCTCAGTCTGAAGTTGAGACATTCACAAAATACCCGGAAACAATTTTTGGCACAACCTTTCTGGCAATTGCCCCAGAACATACGCTAATCGGTAATATTGTTGTGACGGGAGAACAGAACAGTGTTAACAATTATATTAAGGTATCTGCTAAGAAAACAAACTTCCAAAGAGGGGATTTGTTAAAGGATAAAACAGGCGTGTTCACAGGCTCGTTTGCGCTAAATCCGGCAAACGGTAAAAAAATTCCTATCTGGGTTGCTGATTATGTGTTGCCAACTTATGGAACAGGTGCCGTTTTTGGCGTTCCCGCCCATGATAAAAGAGATTTTAATTTTGCAAAAAAATACAACATTGAAATTGTGAGGGTAATTAAATCCACAAATGGAGATGAAGGCCCGGTTGAAACCGAGGATCAGGTAATTGAGGAGGGTCAAATGATAAATTCGGACTTTTTGAATGGCCTGGATGCCCAAACTGATGCCAAAGAAAAAGTCAAAGAATATCTTGAGGAAAAAGGATTTGGTGATAGGGAGGTTTTTTATAATTTGAGAGATTGGTTGATATCAAGACAGCGCTATTGGGGAGCGCCCATTCCTGTTGTTTATTGCCCGCATTGTGCTCATTTTGAGGAGGCTGGTGAGTGTTGTGGCGGGGATTGTGGTTGTAAGCATGAAGAGTCCGGTTCTGAAACAAGTCATAGTTGCCAATGCTGCAATTGTGAAACAGCTACCCAAATAACCACGATAGATGGTGTAAAGTATGCAATTGTGCCTCTTTCAGAGGAGAGCCTTCCTGTTGAGCTTCCAAAAGACGTTGATTTTAAACCAACCGGAGAATCTCCTTTGGCCAGATCTAAAGACTTTCAGAAGGATGTTACCTGTCCAAAGTGTGGTGCCAGGGAAGCTGTTAGAAGGGAAGTGGACACACTTGATACTTTTGTTGATTCTTCCTGGTATTTTTTAAGGTTTTGTGATCCCAATAATGCTTTGGAGTTTGCAAGCAGTGAGAGCTTGAAAAAGTTTTGTCCTGTTGACTTATATGTGGGGGGGGACCATGTAACTACGCACCTGATATTTGCCAGATTTTTTACAAAAGTTTTGTATGACTGCGGATTTATAGATTTTGACGAGCCTTTTACAAAGTTTAGATTTTTGGGTCTAATTCTTGGTGAAGATAACAGGAAAATGAGCAAAAGATGGGGCAATGTAATTAATCCTGAAGATGTTGTTTCCGGTCTTGGTGCTGATTCGCTGAGGAGTTTTGAGATGTTTATGGGACCTCTTGATGTTACCAAGCCCTGGAGCACAAGCGGTGTAGAAGGTGTAAGGCGGTTTTATAATCGGATCTGGGAGCTCACTCATTTTGCTTCCCAAAACAACTCTGTTACCTCCAGTAGAGAAGCTACAGCCCTCATGCACAGGCTTATTAAAAAAATAACTTTTGATATGGATGAGCTTAAATTTAATACTGCCATAGCTTCCATGATGGAGTTTGTGAATTTCTGGCAGAAGAACAAGGAAGTGGTTGGGGTTGATTTAGTTAAACGCTTTTTGGTCTTAGTTGCGCCTTTTGGGCCACATATTGCGGAGGAGCTGTGGGAGGTGTTGGGGCTTAAATTTAGTGTTACCAAAGAATCCTGGCCCAAGTTTGATGAGGCTTTAGTTTATGATGAGGAGGTTGAAATTGTTATCCAGATCAATGGAAAAGTAAGGGGCAGGGTAATGGTGCCTTCTGATGAAATCAAAGACAAAGCCAAAGTGGAAAGCAAGGTACTTGCTGCGGAAAAAGTTAGGGAATTAATTAAGGGGGTAGAAATAAAGGCCACATTCTATTCAGAGGGGAGAGTATTTAACATAGTATCAGCCTAGCACTATTTTACGGTATAAATGCGTTAATTGTTTTGAACATCACACAACTTAAAACTTCTCCTCCAACACACATTATAATAACTACAGTTTACCGCACTCAGATTAACGACATCATAAATTTTGATTAACGACGTCGCGTAAAAATTTTTAGGTTTGGTGAGATCACACAATTTTAAGTGTTTAATTATCAAATCAGTTCTTTTTTAAAAATTTTTATTTTTTTTATTTTGATTTAGAAAAATAGTTGAAAATCCTTAATTTTTTGTTTGAGATAGTGGTATTAACTCTTATGGGTTTTAATGTGCGCAAGGGCGTCTCTGACAATCTTGGAGACTTCTTTTGGCTCATGTTCGCTCTTTATGACATATTTCATTGCTCCTCTTTCAAGGGCGTTTTCTGCGTCCTGCTGGCCTGCAAGGTTAGTGAGCATAATTACGGGAATAGCTTTAGTGTCGTTGGACTTTTTGAGCTCTGAAAGAACCTCCAGACCATTCATTTTTGGCATCATGACATCTAATAATATTAAGTCGGGAGATTCTGTCCTGGCTTTATTTAAGCCGTCAGGGCCGTTTTGGGCGGTAAGAGCTGTAAAACCCTCATGGGTGAATATTCTAGTGTACATTTTTATCATTAACAAATCGTCATCAACGATCAGAATCTTTGGCATAATAAACCGCTTCTCAATCATTATAGTTTTTGGAGGCAGGTATTGTAAATGAAAAGGTTGTTCCTTTGCCTTCCTCCGAATACTCAAGAAAAATCTTTCCTCCCATAGCTTCTATCATAAGCTTTGAAATGTACAGACCCAAACCTGTACCTCTTGTGGAATCTCTTGTATATATGCTCCCGCCTGCCTGCTGAAACTTTCTAAAAAGCAGCGCCTGGTTCTGGATTGGAATTCCGCTGCCTGTGTCTGATACCCTTAGGCGCAATGAATCTTCCTCTCTTAAAACCGACACTGTAATAGTACCAAATTCTGTAAATTTAATACTGTTTCCCAGTAAGTTTATTATTATTTCTTCAATCCTTTTTGAATCAGCCACTCCTATTGGGTTTTTTGGAAGGATATCAACTTTTGTGTTTATATTTTTTTCCTTAAGTTCTGCCTCAAAATTCTCTAAAATTTTATGTACCAGTGCTTTAAGATCTACGTCCTCTTTTTTAAACTCCACTCTTCCCTGCTCCAGCCTTGAGGTTGTCAAAAAGTCGTTTACTATTTCTATGAGCCTCACGGTTGCATCATGAATATCATTTATCATGTCTTTAAACTCAGGGTTTGCTATTTGATTGGCATAGTACTCTTTTATGAGAGAGGAGTTTCCTCTTAGGGCTGTCAAAGGGGTTCTAAGCTCATGAGATGCTATAGAAAAGAATTCGTCTTTTGCCCTTTCCAAAATCTTTGCCTCAGTTACGTCCTCTATTAGTATTACGGTGCCAATAATCTCACTTGTTTCCTGTGTGATATATACCGGAGCCATGAAGACCTTTAAGTATTTGTTCTTAAACTGTAGGTCGGGGAGAGTAATTGGTTCTTTAGCGTTCAAGCAGCGAGTGTAAGCCTCTTTTATATTTATCACGCCCTCAAACAAGCTGTAGAGTTTTTCTAGTGTCCATGCGCTATCTTCAGAATCAAGAAGTTTAGCAAGAGCACTATTGGTAGTGATAATCTTGCCTTCTAAGTTAGTTACCACAAAACCTGTTGGGACTGAATTAATTGCAGCCAAAAACCGTGCCTGTTCATATTTAAGCTCTTTTGTTCTTTGTTCTACCTTTACTTCAACGCTCTTCTTTTCTTTTTCCAAAGCTTCCTCCAGTTTTTTTTCATCATCCAGAAGATTTAGCATGGCTTTTTTTGTGTCTTCCAGGAATTTATTCTGCTCCTGAACCTCTTTTACTTTATGTTCAAGAAGCTCCTGAGTCTTTTTTTCCTCTTCGTAATGTTTTCTAAGCTCCTCTTCTTCTCTAAGCTTTGCCTCTTTTTTGGTATTTTTAAACAATGCAAAAGTCATAATTATTATGGGTTTACGTTACTTTCAGAGCCGTTGGTATTATTGAGCTCTTCCAACTCTTGTGAAAGATTGTGCTTTTCTAAAATGGTTTTTATTTTTTGGTTTTCTTCTTTGAGTTCTATCATTTTGAGCTCTCTTCCTATCATAGCCTTGTTCAAAAATTCAAGTTCTGATGTTCTGGTTTTAAGTTTTTCTTCAGCTTCCAGTCTCTCTGTTACATCTCTGAAGCTGTTTACAACAGAGTGTATACTCTGTTCATCTAAAAAGTTGGTGATAATACATTCCATCCAACGCATGTCACCGTTTTTGTGTCTCATTTTGATATTGAAGTTTAAGTTTAGGCCCCGCTCCTGAAGACTTCTTTCAAATGTTTGCGACGCCTTTTCTTTATCCTCTTCATCTATCAGAAACAAAAAGTCCTTACCAACCAATTCCTCATAAGTGTAGCCAAGAACTTTTGGTGTGGCAGGGCTGATGTAGGTTGTAAGTCCCGCTCCCGTATACAAAGCTACTGCAATAGAGCTGTTTTCAACAAGCGCTCTAAACCTTTTCTCATTTTCTATGATTGCTTCCTGAAGCTGCTTTTCTGTTGTGATGTCCTCTGCCAGTCCTAAAAAGCCCTCAAAGCCCTTATCAGTTGTAACAGGAAAGAGTTTAATTTTTACTGAGGAAACGGTTTCATCCTTCTTTAAGTTTTTATACTCTATTTCATCCAACTGCCTTGTTGTAAGGAGTTCCTTGAGCCTGTCTGTAATTCTTTTTTTGTCTTCATAGTGAGCGTGAGCAATCCAACCTTCCCCAAGTATTTCTTTCAGAGATAATGAGAGCATTTTTTGAAAACCCTGATTGGCAAATGTACATAAGCCCTTGGCATCTATGATTATAAAACCAGATGAGGGAGAGTTTGCCAGTGCGTTTACTATTTTGGTGTCATCTACTTTTTTATCAAAAAACGGAATTGGCATAGGTTACTTAATGCTAGCATTTTTAAGTTTCTTAACAAGATTTTATGGACTTTGGTTTTTTTGCTCCTTCTCTATACTTATAAGGATGTTTTTGGCAGGTTCAAAGCTAGGATCTTTTTCTAACACCTGATACATTTCTTTTCTGGCATTATCCAAATTGCCCTTTCTGTACTCTATCACTCCGTTTTTGTAGTGGGATAGGTACATATTAGGATCAAACTTTAAAGACAGAGCAAAGTATTTTTGGGCGTTATCATAGTCCTTTTTTGCAAGATAAACAGTGCCAATATTATGGGCCGCATCCGAGTAATTAGGGCGCAGAACCAATGCTTTGTTGAATTCAGTTAAAGCCTTGTCTAAGTCTCCACCTCTCATGTAAATATCTCCTAAATTGATGTGTACTTTAGGGCTGTTGGGGTTGGTTCTTTCTGTTGCAACCCACAGCCTTTTTTGAGTGCTCCAGTCATAGTTTCTTATTGCGGTTCTAATTGAAAACAGGCACACGAGCAGTACAATAATAAAATTGCCAATGTCCTTATTTTTAGTTTTAGTATCAAGCTTTGAAAGTAAGTAAGCATAAAGAGTCATTAAAGCCATGGAACCTACATACATATACCTTTCAGCCACAAACCACGCAACTCTTACGGGGCTAAATGAGGGCAAAAGTGAAGATAGAATGATTAATAAAAGACCCGCCTCTATTCTTTTCTTCTTAATAATCAGGATTATAAAGGTTATAAGAAATACTATGGAAATCACAATCATATATATATACCCGCTAAGACTTATGAATGTTTCTTCATGAAGCAGGCTCAGATTAAGAGGCATAAGGTAAAGTTCTATGTAGGTTGAAGTAATGTAGGGCAGGCCCATAAGATAGGAAGGGCCTTTTGATGGAGTTTCCTTGTCAAGCTCCTCCATAAAGGTAAGCCTGCCCTGGATTCTGCCCAACATCAAAATCAGAATAAGGGTAGAAACTACTGCTATGGGAAGCATTTCAAGTATTAGCTTTTTAAGGTTGGTCTGTTTTCTAAAAAAAACAGCAAGGATTAATATTATTGGTGGAATAGTCAAAGAAAAAGGGTTCTTTACAACAGCATAAGTTAAAAAGAAACTTATTCCGGTCAGCCATAAATACGCCGGTTTGTTGTTATTTTTGTAAATCAGAAATAGGATAGACGTTATTATTAAGCCCAGTGCAGTTAAAATATAGTTTAAGCCTGAAATCCAAGCTACCGCCTCTGAATTTACAGGGAAAACCGCAAACAAAAGTGAAGAAACAAAGCCTAGTTTACTGTTTAGCAGAATAGAAACAAAGATAAAAACCAGGACGGTTGCCGTCATGTGCGCGAGCAAAGAAATTGCGTGTAGAGGGATTTGATTTGTGCCAAAGAGGTTGTAAGCTATTGACTGAATGAGCTGCTGAATTCCCCAAAAACCTAAGTTTGCCAAAACATGCGGGATGCTTCTTATCTCAGGGTTTTCTTTAAAGCCTGTTATATCATCTGAGACCATCTCTCCATTTAGTGAATTAAAATAGACAAAAAAACACAGTATAAGCAGTAGAAGTACATGGGCTCTTCTTCCTTTGATAAAAGTTAGAATGGCAAGTAGAGAAGTTGGCCTGAAATCCGAGGTGATTTCTTCAATTTTACTTAAAGTTCCGATTTGGTCCGGGCTTTTGCCAAGATAGTGTACAACAGCCTCTTTGGGCACTCCAAGTTTGAGTGAAAATTGATCAGGGCTCATGAAGCCTTTGTTCTCCCTGATAAACTTTTTGTTAGCTTTTGTAAGTTTCATTAATTCCCCTCTTTTAGCTTTTCCTTTGAACTGATCACCTCCAGTGCCTCCTTTGCTTTTGGAGAATTAGGATTTGCTTTTAAGGACAAAATCAAAAGTTCAATAGCTTCTTTGGTATTACCTTTGTCATTTTCAATTACAGCCAGATTGTAAGATGCTTCGCTTAGGTTTGGGTTTAGCTTTACGGCCGCTCTAAACTCACTTTCAGCTTCAGTTACTCTCCCAAGCATATAATACACAACGCCCAAATTATATCTTCCTTCTGCAATATCCGCGTTTATGGCTCTTGCCTTCTCATAATAATAAATGGCCTGTGAGTAAGCTTTTTTTTCAGCATAGACCTGAGCCAAATCACTTAGCACTTTGTAATCCTGCTTGTTAATTTGAGCATGAGATACGGCAAGTGTCTCAGAAGAATGCCAATCGGAGTTTCTTAAAACGGTTCTTAGTGAGTACAAAACTATGACAATTGTACAAATCGAATAAGCAGCAGCTTTGTTTTTGTAGCCAATTTTATTGATTAGAAAAGCTATGAAAATAGAAAAAGGCACAGTTGCCAGATATAAATATCTATCTGCTAAAGATGAGGCTAGAGATATAGGACTATAAGTTATGATCTGAGATGCAATAATCATAAGGAAAACTCCTCCAAGGAGTTTGTTTTTTATATATATAAAGAGGGCGGAAATAGGGTAAGCAACAGTTGTTAATATCATGGCAAGAAAAGAGAATTTGGTCAGGGTTACATTTGGGTAATAGAGTGTGAGCTGTAAAGGAAAAAGGAGAGTTTTAAGTTGAGTAAAGATTATAAAAGGGATATTAATAAAATAAGGGGGTTTGTAAGCAAAACCTGTTTGAGGGCTTGCCTGCATATAATAAATTCTGTCTGAAATTGAGCTTTTCATGAAGATTGTAAAGAGTAAGGCTGTCATAAAGAACAAAGTTTGATATAGAAAGGTTTTGCTGATTTGTTGTTTTTTCAAATGACTAAGGGAGAAGTCCAGAATCAGAAGGAGAAAAGGCGTGGTTATCAACCATGGAAGTCTTATAAAGGCGGCTGTTAAAATGTAAATTGTAAGGGAGGCAATATAGTATTTATTCATATTGGTCTGTCTGAATTTTGTAAAAAATATAGCCGTTAATAAAAAGGCAATAGTATTTGCAATGTAATTAAACCCTGAGATCCACGCAACCGCCTCAGTATTTACAGGGTGGCTGGCAAAAAGAAAAGAGGCAAAAGAGGCTGTTTTTTTGTTAAATAAAAGACTGGTGAGAATAAATAGCAAAAGCACCGCTAAAATGTGTGAGATGAGGGAAAGTATGTGAAGAGGGATAGGATTTAGACCAAACAAGCTGTAGGAAACAGCGTGCAGGGCTTTTTGAACCATAAGGAAGCTAAAAGCTTTGGGAATGCTTCTGACAAGGTCATAATCTCTGAAGCTTGGGATGTCATCTGATACAAACTGTCCATTTAAAGAATTTAGATAGATTAAAGTGGTGAAAAGAACTAGAAAGACAATAGTAGCTTTGTTGTTTGTTATCAGGACTCTTAGGCTTTTACTGTTTGATTCCGGGTCTGTAGGGTTTAAACCCATTGGTTTTTTATGTTGGCTTCTTTTTCCCATAAATTTAATGTATTAATTGGATTGAGTATCAATATTTTCAAAAACAAATTTTGAAATATCTTTTATTATTTCTGCTAACGCAGAAAAGTCATTGCCTCTAGTCATTACGCAAATTAAGTAAGGATGTGTTGGGTGGTAAACTATTCCGCAGTCGTGAAGTTGGTTTGTGTCAGGGTTTTTTAGAATTCTTTCCCCAAACTTGTGGGAAACTTTTAGGCCTTCTTTGACGCCCCCCTCAAGGCCAAAATCAAAATTGCTCTGAGCCAAAAGCCCAAGAGCTTTTTCTGAGAATTCTTTGTTTAGGTAAGAAGCATTGTATAAGACTCTGAAAAAGGTGGCATAATCTTTAATTCTAATTTTGTAATCGCTTTGCAGATCAGGGGGAGGTATGCCAAGGTTTTTGTACGGCCTTAATATTTGTTCTACTGTTAGGTTATTTACAAGCAAATTAGTGGCGTTATTGTCTGAATCGGCAATCATTTTTACAAGCAGCTGGTCAACCGAATAGTCTTTTCCAGCTTCAAGCGTACCATCTGTTTTGAAAAATTGAACAGATGTTTCTTTAGTTTCTTCTTCAAAGAGAATTTTTTTACTTAAGATAGCCTTATCTTCCTGGCCAAGAAGCAGATATGAGAGCATTACCGGTACTTTGGAGAGACTTGCGGGATTAAATTCTTCTTTTTCATTTATACCTATCCAAGGACCATTTTTAAGGTCTCTATAATATATGGAGATGTGTTTGGCTTTCTGCTGGGTTAGTGTTTTATTTACAAGATCGTTTAATTCGGCTCTGAAAGATTTTAACTCTTTTTGATTTTGTTCTTCAGACAGTTCACATTCCAATAAGGGGTTGATATAGATAAAGCCATTTTCTTTCTCTCTGACTGTTTTTCCAGGGTTGCTTTTCTCCTGGCAAGTTACTTTTTTTGTTCCTATATAATGCCCCGTAAGAAAGCTTAGGGTTCCAAGTAAAAGAGCAAGGAAACTTAAAATTAAATAAGGCTTAGTTAGTTTTGCTTCTTTTTCAGTCATTTGCTATTATCCACCAATCAAATTTTAGGTCCTCATTTGAGGAAGATTTAATTCCCACTCCAAACTTTATACCTTCTTCTCTTGATTTAATAAAGAGTGTTTTGTCCGTTTCAGTGGTTGGAGTGACAAAGATTTTTGAATTTGGGGTAATTGCGGAAGTTTCAATTTCAACAAATGTATCCCCTGCCTTGATTAGGGCTGTTCCAAGAGTACTGGAGCCTTTTATGGCAACTTTTTCTGTTACTATGTTTTTTGTCTCAATTTTATCCGCCAGTACAGTCCCTGAGCTTGAAAGTTTTATTGAGCCGTTAAATATCTCAATATCTGTTATTGAGTTGCTTTGGATCTTAAGAGGCTCAGTGAGCGCATTTATGGAAGTATCTGTGTCACTTATTGTGAGTAGTCCAACGGTTAGGCTTCCGGCTATGTTTGTGTCTGCCAGGAATGAAGGGCCTATTGCCCTGAAATTGCCAAGAGATTTAAGGGTTTGTATTACTTCAAGATTATCTACTGCCGATGTGAGTGTAGCTGATTGTGAAGCTTGGGTAGTTTGTGTTGCTGGGCTTGAGGTTTGATTAATGAGCAGATCCAGAGTATTTGTTAAAGTATCTATCTGCTGAGAAAGGTCAGTGACGCTGGTGACTGTTGCAAAAGCTGATGGATCAGTTGGTTGAGAGGTTATATTTTGGTTATTGCCTGACAGGTTAGCACTGACTGAAGCTTCTATGCCTGATAATCTTTCTTCAAGGACTGAAATTCTTTTCTTTGTGTCTTCAATTTCTGAGTTTATGGATGTTGCTGAGTTTTGTAAGATAGCAAGTTCTTGAGCGCTTGTGTTTAGACCAATTGTTGCATCTATTGCTTTTATTTTGTTGTCTATAACCTCTTTGGTATATGTGGTATCCGACAAATTTCCTTGGGGTGTTAAGACAAGAGGGTTATACCAGCTCCTGTTAACAAAGAGCATTATTTTCCCTATGGTGTTTGGATCCGGATCAGTATAATCCTGCATAGCGGTTCCAACTATCCAGCCCGGGCCCTCAGCTTTCATGGCAACCCCCGGGATACTTGACGGTGCCAGGGGATCTCCTGTTTTGATTGGGTTTTTGCCGCCGTTTGTAGTGACTTTTATATTTACCCTGCCTGCAAGGGCTACTTCAACACTTCCATTGCTATCCGGATTGCCAAGAGTTATTTTGGGTGTTTCAGAAACCACCCCTATGACTTTGCTGTCATATTCCTGCGTAGTTTCTTCAACTGTTGCCAAAGTTTTGGCAGTTCCGTCGTTATCTTTAAGCCTTACAAGAGTTCCGTTATTTAGTTTTGTGTAATCGCCTCTATAGTACTCCGCCAGATCGGCTCCTTCAGTAAGGCTTAATTCAGAAAAGTTAGTGTCTTGAACGGTTTGGGTCTGTCCGCCACCTCCCGGGGCTTCATCGTGCCAGACTTTTATCCAGTCTATAACCAGAGTTTTTGCAATGGCAGCTCCGGTTCCATTTGTTACAGCCCAGCCCATGTTAACCGTTGGAAGGTTGGTGGTTTCAGTTCTGACCAGAGAACCATTAATGAAAAATTTTGCTTGTGGGGTGGCTAAGTTTTCAACTTCAATTCTCAAGGTTTGAGGTGTAGTTACACTTACAGCTATACCTGTATCAGATGTTGAGTTAGTTTCTACAGAGGCTGTTCTTGCTACCGTGAACCAGTTGCTTGTGGCGGTGTTTTTTCTAAAATAGATTCCGTTGGCTACTTCAGAAACCGTGTCAGCCCCCAAGGCTCCGTTTGTGAAACCAGCCCTGATGTAATGGATTGTGGTGTTTTGGTTCATTATTGAAGTTTCAAATACCGGGTTCTCGTTTCTTCTTATACCCACAACCCCACCGGAGCTTGTGTTACAGCCTTCACCTGCTGCAGGACCCACATCTCCTGCTATTGCCTGAATAGCAGAAAATCCTGTGAGTGAGAATACTGCCCATCTGCATTCCGCATCTTCATCTAATGTTACATCTCCCATGCCGGCGTCAGCTGTAGTGTTGGCAGATCCACCCACAAAGTCCTGATAAGTTTCCTGCCAGCTGCTGTTTCTTCTTCCATAGACGTAAAACTGGTCCCTTGTTTGAGCTCCTCCTATTGAGACTCTTGCAAAATCTAGAAAGCCCTCATTATCTCTTCCCACGGTAAGTATGTTAGTTGCTGAAGGGCCAAGGATTTCAAAAGCGTTTCCGGTTGTAAGTCCTGTTGTATTTAACTGGAAAGCCGTTCCGGTTGTGACTGAATTTAAAGTTGCCATGAGGGCATCATCTGTGTCTCCCGAGTTGAGTGCTAAAGTGGTGGCAACACCTGTGTTGCCCAGTGTTATTATGTCTGCCCCTGTTGCGCCCGTGCCTATGTTGATTGTGTCTATACCGGTTCCCGTACCAAGGTTTATTACTTTATCTATATTAGCTGTTGCCAGATTGAACGTAGAGGAGTTTGAGCCTGCAACAGGTAAATCTAGGGTGAGGAGGGCGTCTGCGTTGTCTGTTTGGATTTGCAAATAATTGTTTGTGCCTTCGCTTATTGTTATTGCCGAGGCTGTATTGTCTATTATGTCTAAGTCACTTGCACCCTGGAATTTGATTGCAGCGTCCCATGTTGAACCTATGTTTATGGCGTATTCGTTTGCTGATGTTGCGCCTATGCTCTCAATCAGAAGGGCTGAAAAGGTATCATCAGAAGAACCTGAAATTGGATCAAAGTCTAAGTGTAGTGCAGAAACATCAGTAGAAGTAC